>Ga0315554_1000423_pt1 | contig 24877 bp, 16 predicted proteins | sample SalMarSW160370MG_FD_202114 | JGI IMG/M metagenome (GOLD analysis project Ga0315554, IMG submission 202114) | Salt marsh sediment microbial communities from the Plum Island Ecosystem LTER, Massachusetts, United States - Salt Marsh Sediment SW1603-70 ...
GGGCAGTCGTCGACGGGCACGGCAGCGGGGTGGTGTTGAGCAGCCTGCACTCGCGCGAGAGCACACGCCTCTATGCCAAGCCGTTGCATAACTGGGAGTCGTCGTATTCACTGACGGAAGAGGAGCAAGAGGCGATCGATCGCGCTGCGCAGCAGCGAGATATGGAGTAGGGTCGCGCGTCAGCGCGGGTACGCGGGCGGGCTCTGAACCAGAGGCAGGATGTGGAACAGACCATCGCGGAGCAACCTAGTGCTTGGAGGGAGTGACATGGTTTTTGGCAGGGACAGAAAGCCCAAGGCGGAACCGAGACCGGCGCCGAAAGGCGCGGTGGAGATCGAGACCGTCATTGGCACGAACACGAGCATAAAGGGCGACCTGCGGAGCAGCGGCGGCGTGCGGATCGAGGGCGATTTCGAGGGTACGATCGACATTGCCGGAAACCTGGTCGTCGGGGAGGCAGCCCAGGTTGTGGCGGATGTCTCGGCGCATAACATCCAGATCCAGGGCACGGCCCAGGGCGACGTGACCGCGCGGCGCCTCGAGATCCTGGATACGGGCAAGCTGTGGGGCAACATTGACGTCGACTCGTTCGTGCTGGACGATGGCGGCTTTTTCCAGGGCCAGAGCAAGATGCAGGGCGACGGCCATCCTCCGCTGCTGGAGGCACCAGGACATGGAAACGGCAAAGTGCTGGACGGGGAGGTTACGCTTCGCGAAAAGGGCAAGGCTCGCCAGCCGGTGGAGCGTCCGGATGGGGAGGATGGGTCGTAGCGGCACGCGCGGTATTCCGTTCGTGGTAACGGCCTTCAGCCGTTTCGGGCAGCCGGAAAAGCGCTGAAGCGCTCACTACGAACCCTGGCGGTCGCGCGGTTCTGCGGTCGTGCGACGTTCCGTTCGTAGTAACGGCTTCAGCCGTCTCTTGGGCAGCCGGACAAGCGCTAAAGCGCTCCCTACGAGCGGCTGGGCGAGGCGAGGGGCGGCCAGCGTGAACGAGACCCGTCAGTCGGCGGAGGAGGAGGGGTCGTAGCGTCGTGTGCCCTCGCTGCGCTGCGACCGTGGGGACGCCGACTGACGGAGAGACGTCACGCTCATGTAGCCAAAGGCGATCACATAGAGCGTGAGAAAGGGCACCGCTGAAGCGTGCCCGCGGGCGACGGCGGCGTACACGGTGAGCAGGGCATAGAGCGTGAGCGCCACCTCGCCCCATACCAGCCGCCCGGCGGAGAGAGCATAGGGCGATGCCTTCCAGTTACCTGCCTGCCCGCGAAGTTGGAACTTGGGCGTGCGCTGAAAGCTGCCCGGCTTGCCGAGCAAGGTCTCGACCATGGCGACCGTGCTGTTGAGAACCAGGCCGAGGCCGAGGCAGATCAGGGTCGGCAGGCCGCGCAGGCGCTCGCCCCAACGGGGATAGAGCTCACGTTGGCTCAGGGCATAGAGGAGCGGCGGCCCAAGCGTGCCCAGGCTGAGCACGCCAAAGGGCCAGTTGTCCAGCTTTCCATACCAGATCAGGGGCAGGGTGGCGAGCAGGACGACGAGCATCAGCGGGTGGGCGAGATAGTTGCTGAGGTGAATCAAGCCCTGCAGGCGGGCGGACCAGGAGATGGGGGCCCGTGCCAGCGGACCGCCTAGCTTGAGCAGGCACTGCAAGTTTCCCTTGGCCCAGCGGCACTGCTGTTGCTTGAAGGCCAGCAGTTGCGCGGGCAGCTCAGCCGGAGCGGTGACGTGGGCCAAGGTCATGCCGCGCCACCCCTCGAGCTGGGCACGGTACGCCAGGTCGACGTCCTCGGTGAGCTGTTCTGGGTCCCAACCCCCGCAATCCTCTATGCTTTTCTTGCGCCATACTCCACCGGTACCGTTAAAGGTGCTCAGCAGGCCGGCGCGCTCGCGGGCCAGATGCTCGATCGCGAAATGCCCGTCGAGGGCGAGTGCCTGGGCCTGGGTGAGCAGCGAATAGCTGTCGTTAAGGTGGCCCCAGCGGGCCTGGACAAAGGCCAGGCCGGGATCGGCGACCAGGTAGGGAACGGTGCTTCGGATAAAGTCGGCAGAAGGGACAAAATCTGCGTCAAAGATGGCCACATACTCGCCCTGCGCTGTGGCCAGCGCCGCGTTCAGCGCGCCGGCCTTGAAGCCAGCCCGGTCATCGCGACGCAGGTGCACGATGTCGATGCCCCGGCGCCGGTGATGCGCCACCCGCTCGCGGGCCAGCGCGACCGTGTCGTCGGTCGAATCGTCGAGCACCTGGATCTGCAGCCGGTCGCGCGGCCAGTCGAGGGCGGCGAGTGCGTCGATGGCGCGGCACACGACGTGTCGCTCGTTGTAGAGCGGCAGTTGCACGGTTACAGCGGGCGGGGCGGCGAGGGGCGGCGGCGCCGAGGAGGGACGCCGGTGCCTCAGGTAGAGCCAGATGAGCCAATAGGCGTTGAAACCATAAGCCGACAGCCAGAGGCTGCACACGGTATACAGGATCGTCAGCAAGAGCAAGTGAGACCCCCGACGCTCACGCCGGCAGCCAGATCTCGAACGTGGTACCCTCGCCCGGCTGGCTCTCGGCGCGGATCTTGCCGCGGTGGCTCTCGACGATGCTGCGCGCGACGTACAGGCCCAGGCCGATCCCGTCGGCCTTGATGCTGTACGTCGGCTCAAAGAGCGTGGACAGTGTGTCTGGGTCGATCCCTGACCCCGTATCGGAGATGGAGATGGTCACGCCGGCCGGATCTCGTGTCCCGGCGGTACGTACGCCCAGCGTCCCGCCGGAGGGCATGGCGTCGATGGCGTTGAGGACGACGTTGAGGAACACCTGGCGGATGCGGTCAGGGGCGACGAGCAGCGCCAGCAGATCGTCGGCCAGCGCGGCTTGCAGTTCGATCTGCTGGACGACCTGCCGCGAGTGGGAGAGCACAAAGACGTCCTCCAGCAGGGCGTTCACGTCGGTGCTCTCTCGTTCGCTAACGTTCGCGTGGCGCTGGAGATCGTGCAGGCGGGAGACGATGCGCGAGACGCGCTCCAGTTCCTCGGTCGCGATCTCGACATAGCGCTGGGCGTCCTTCTCGTCATCGAGCATCTCGTAGGCAAGACCGAGGCAGCCGACGACGGACTGCAGGGGGTTGTTGATCTCGTGGGCCAGCGAACCGGCCAGCCGGCCGGTGAGGGCCAGTTTTTCCGAGTGGAGGAGCGCTTCCTGTGCCTGCTTGCGCTCCGTTACATCCTCGAGCATAGCTATGGCAAGGTGTGCGCGTCCTTCATCCTCGTGCACGAGCGAAAGTGTGGCGTTGGCCCATCGCCACAGGCCATCCTTTCCTACGTAGCGGACCTCCATTGTGCGCTGCTCGCTGTGACTCTCTTCGGCAAGCAGCTCCCGGTAAGCGGCGAGGGCCGGTCCATAGTCAACCGGATGGAGAAGACTGCTGAACGCCATGCCTTCCAGTGCCTCACCACTGTAGCCGAGCATGCGCTGCAGGGCCGGGTTGCTATCGCGGAGCCGGCCCTCGGCATCGATGACGGCGATGCCGATCCCGGCGCCGTCAAAAATGGCGCGCAACTGCGCCTCGCTGGCACGGAGCTGGGCGGTGCGCTCGGCTACACGCTCTTCCAGTAATGCGGCGTGGCGCTGCACGCGCGCGTACAGCTCGGACTGGCGGATGCCAATCGCCAATTGGACTGCAACCTCACGTATCAGAGTGAGCTGATCGTCGCTCAGCGGCTCGGGGCTGTTCAGGCCTAGGTTGAGCAGCCCGATCAACTTTTCCTGGGCAAAGAGCGGCGCCTGGACGCAGGCGCGTATCCCCTGGCAGTCGACGGCACCTTGCAGGGGGCAGGGGGGCGAGCAAGCGTCCACATCCAGTACCAAGCGCACCTCGCCCGGACGAAAGGAACGCAGCCGTCCATCGAACGGCAGCGGGTCCTGCCACCCGTCGGGGATCTCTGTGCGCCTGTCGCGGCGCAGGGCGAGCATAGAGACGGTGCTGCCTGCCGGATCGAGAGTGCAGACAGCGGCACGCGGGCAGGGCAGCAGCTGTTCGAGGTGACTCAGTGCGGTCTCGGCGATCTCGGCCGGCGATCGCGCGGCGAGGATAGCCTGCTCCATCTCGTACAATACGTGCAAGCGGTCGGTGGACTGGCGCAGTGCCGCGCGCGCTCTCTCGCGCTCGGTGATGTCCTGGAAGGCAGCGACCGCACAGACAACCCGGCCCTCATCCCCGATCACTGGGGCTGCGCCGACCACGATCGTGCGTTCGCTGCCATCTGCTCGGCGAATCAGGACCTCGACGTCCTCGACCACCTCGCCGTGTTCGAGGGCACGCGTGAGCGGCATCTCGTCCGTCGGGAGAAGGGATCCGTCGGGGCGGTAGGAGGTGTACGTTTTGACAATGCCACGTATGCTGCCGCTCACGTCGCTGCCGAGGATGGCCGCTCCAGAAGCGTTGGTGCGCAGTAGGCGCCCATCTGCATCGGCAACGACCACGCCCACCGGCATGCGGTCGAGCAGGGCGTTGAGCAGATTGTTGGCCAACTGGGCCTGCGCAGCCAGCGCGGTGGCGCGATCCCGTTCCTGCTCTGCTTCCTGGCGCAGCCGTTCCTGTTCGGCCTGGGCGCGCTCTCGCTCTGCGATTTCGGCGCGCAGTGCCTCGTTAGCCTGCTCCAGGTCAGCGGTACGCTGCTGCACGCGCCGCTCGAGCTCGTCGTGGACGCGCTGCAGGTTGGCCTGCGCCTCGTGCAGGAGGAGCTGCGTACTGGTCTGGGGATCGACGACCATATCGGCCTGCCCGGCCACCAGGGCCTGCAGGGCGGCGTCGACCTCGGCCAACTGCTGCACCAGGTCGGCGATCAGCTCGCCATTGGCCGAACCCCTGCCCTGCTGCTCCTCCACTTGCTCTCTCACTCCATCTTGTCGCTCAAGCCGAGGCTGCGCACGACCCTCTCGCGGTCGCTCAGGTCGCCCAGGATGCGCACTGAGGGCGCGCCCAGGCGGATCAGCGTCGGCGTGATCAGGATCTCGTCGTCGAGGGCCCGCAGCGGGTCCTTCATGACGTCGATCACAGTCAGGTGGTAGCAGCCCTCCTGCAAGTACTCCTGGCAGATCGACTCCAGGTTTGCCAGGGCACGTACCGAGTTGGGCGACTCGTCGGCGATGTACAGGTACAGATAGGTCTTCTGTCGCGGGACACGGTTCGTCATCTCGTCGCCATCACCGTTGCTCATCTATCCTGCCTCTTGCCCCGCGTCTTCGTGGGACTGGGTACGTGAGGGTGGACCGACGTCACCGCCGGGCTGGTCTGCCTCCCGCATGTGGCGCACCTAACGGGTGTGGAGCGCCCAGCGCGCCTGCGCCTCGGCCTCTTGCACGCGCAAGTCGCGCCGCTGCCGCGCGACCTCGGCGCGAGCCTGCAGATGTTCCAGCCGCGCGGCCTGTTCCTGTTCCCAGCGCAGCGTACCCATGGGCACCTCCCCCGCGGCGGCGCGTGCCCGGCCTGTCCGGGACAGACAGAGACCCGTCGCGCCAGCGGCGGACGGGCCCAGTAGACCAACCATCTCCAGTGACGCAATATGGATGTTTACCTCCCCGCTTGGGCGCGCTGCGCCGCGACAGGTGCAAAGCGACGAGGGATAGAGGCACCTTTGTGCTGTCTCTACAGGTAGTATATCACTGAGTGTAGGCGTGAACAACTGGGCGCTCGCGTATCTTTGCCCCCGCAAGACCGATCGGGTACCGTTACCCCTGTCAATGGAACCCGCATACGTTTGGGCTGGGTCGGTTCCGAGGTGCACGGGCCGCTCTTTCGCATCCTCCAGGAAGGCCCGGCATCCTGTATCCCGCGGGAACATCCTTCTTCCCCCACCTAGCGGGATACGCAGACGCCCCCCAGCCAAAGCAAGGAGGACTAGAAACAGTATACCACAACAACGCGGGACAAAGAGATTGTGTTTGGTTAGAAATCGGTTGGATTGGGTAGAGTTGGGTTGGGATTGAGTAGGGGGACAGGGACCCGTCCTTCAAGAAAAGGGCAGGTCCCAAGGGGGCGCGGAAGGTGTTTGGATTTCCGCGCTGCTCGTGATACAATGTGAGCCGACTGGTGACCCGGCGGCCTGGGCTGGTGAACGTAGTGGGTGAGCCGCCGTGCTGTAGCGCACCGGTTCCGAGGAGCGAACGATGGCCCCCAAGATACTGCTGATCGATGGACACTCGCTGGCCTACCGCGCCTTTTATGCCACCGCACACCGTGGCGACGTGATGGCCACCTCCAAGGGTGAGTGGACGAACGCGGTGTATGTCTTTGCCAACAAGCTGCTGCAGACCTGGCGCGAGCAGGCCCCTGACTATATCGCCGTCGCTTTCGACCTCGGCAAGTCGTTTCGCCACGATGAATATCCCGAGTACAAGGCCAACCGTGCCCGGACGCCGGACGAGCTGCACCGCCAGCTCGAGCGGATCGAGCAGGTGGTCGACGCGTTCAACATCCCGGCGGTCACCGCCGAGGGGTACGAGGCGGACGACGTGCTGGGGACGCTCGCGCGCGAGGCGGAAGCGGAAGGGATCGAGACGGTGATCCTGACCGGCGACACGGACATGCTGCAGTTGGTGGACGAGCAGACGCGCATCCTGCTGCCGCGCGGACGCTATGGCGACGAGACGTTGTACGGGCCGCGCGAGGTGGAGGAGCGCTACGATGGCCTCTCGCCCGAGCAGTTGATCGACCACAAGGCGCTGTGCGGCGACAGCTCGGACAATATCCCCGGTCTGCGCGGGATTGGGGACAAGACGGCGACCTCGCTGCTCAAGGAATACGGCACGATCGAGGGGATCTACGAGCACCTGGACGAGATCACGAGCAAGCGCCCGCGCCAGGCGCTAGAGGGAAGCCACGAGGATGCGCTGCTGTACAAGGACCTGGTCACGATTCGCTGCGACGTGCCAATCGCGTTCGACCTGCAGCAGGCGCGGGCGCGCAACTTTGACCGGGAGAAGGTGGTCGAGGTGTTCGGCGAGCTCGAGTTCCACTCGCTGCTCGACCGCATCCCGGCCGGCGGCGGTAGTGCAGAGGCCGAGGATACCTCCGGGGCAGACGCCTCCGGGGCGGGGGGGGACGAGCTCCAACAGCGCTACGTGGTGGTCGACAGCGAGCGCGCGCTGGAACGGATGGCGGCGGCGCTGCGCGATGCAGGTGGCTTTGCCTTTGATACGGAGACGACCTCGACCGACGCGATGCTGGCGGACCTGGTGGGCATTTCGGCCTCGATCCGGCCCGGGCAGGCGTGGTACGTCCCGGTAGGGCACGGGTCCGGTGCGCGGCACGCCGCGGCGGAACAGGACCTGAGCGACCTGCCGCTCTTTGCGGAGGGGGGCGGCGAGCAGGCGGTGGAGGCAGAGGAGGCCCCGCCAGCGGACGTGGGCCCGCAGCTTGCCCTGGCGACGGTGATCGATCGGCTCAAGCCGGTTTTCGCGGATCCGGCGATCGAGAAATACGCGCACAATGCGAGCTATGACATGGAGGTGCTGGCCCAGGCGGCGGGGATCGAGGTGCGCGGCGTGGCGGTGGACACAATGATCGCGGCCTGGGTGATCGAGCCGAGCAGCCGCTCGCTGGGGCTCAAGGCGCAAGTGTTCAACCGGCTGGGCCTGGAGATGACCGAGATCACGGAGCTGATCGGGACGGGCAAGGCGCAGATCACGTTCGATCGCGTACCGATCGCTGACGCGGCGCCCTATGCGTGCGCCGATGCCGACATGACGCTGCGCCTGGTCGAACCGCTGAAGGAGATGCTGGTCGGCCTCGAGCAGTGGGAGCTCTACCACGAGATCGAGATGCCGATGGTGCCGATCCTGGTCGAGATGGAGATGGCAGGCGTGCGCCTCGACGCCGGGTACCTGGAGCAGATGTCGGCCGAGCTCGACGCTGAACAGCAGCGCATCGAGCGCCAGATCTACGAGCTGGTGGGGCACGCGTTCAACCTCAACTCGACCAAGCAGTTGAGCGAGGTGCTGTTCGAGGAGCTTGACCTGCCGAAGCAGGGGATCCGCAAGACACAATACGGCTATTCAACGGCGGCGGACGTGCTGGAGCTGCTGCAGCGCAAGCACGCGGTAATCCCGTTGATCCTCGATCACCGCCAGATCACCAAGCTCAAGTCGACCTACGTCGACACGCTGCCGACGCTGATCAACCCGCGCACGGGGCGGGTACATACCTCGTACAACCAGACGGGCGCAGTGACGGGGCGCCTCTCGTCGAGCAACCCCAACCTGCAGAACATCCCGATCCGCACCGAGCTGGGACGCCAGATCCGCAAGGCGTTCGTGCCTGAGGAGGGGTGGCTCTTTATGGCGGCGGACTATTCGCAGATCGAGCTGCGCGTCCTGGCGCACGTGTCGCAGGACCGGGCACTGCTCGACGCGTTCCACCGCGGGCAGGACGTGCACGCGCGCACCGCGGCAGCGGTGTATGGGATCGCGCTCGACGAGGTGACCAAGGAGCAGCGCGCGATCGCCAAGACGGTCAACTTTGGGCTGATTTATGGACAGAGCGCGTTCGGGTTGGCGCAGCAGACGGGCCTCGATTTCGATGAGGCGGAGCGGTTTATCGACACCTATTTCGAGAACTATCCGGGCGTCAAGCGCTGGCTAGACGGGACGCGGACCCGGGCGCACGCCGAGGGGTATGTGGAGACGCTCCTGGGGCGGCGCCGCTACTTTCCCGAGCTGCAGGGCACGCGGCGCGCCTATGCCGGACAGCGGGCGGCGGCGGAGCGGCAGGCGATCAACGCGCCGATCCAGGGCACGGCAGCGGATATACTCAAGATCGCGATGATCCGCCTCGATCGCCGCCTGGACGACCTCGGGCTGCGGGCACGGATGGTGCTGCAGGTGCACGACGAGGTGGTGCTCGAGGTGCCGCGTGAGGAACTGTCGGCGGTGTCGTCGCTGGTGCGCGAGGTGATGGAAGGCGCCTACGCGCTTAGCGTGCCGCTCAAGGTGGACATGGAAGTCGGCGAGAACTGGCTGGATATGAAGGCAATCAAGGAGGCATAGGGCGACCATGGTGGAAACACAACGCATCCCGGCAGAGACGATCGAGCAGTTCGCGCAGGACGTGTTCGTCGGCCTGGGCGTGCCCGAGGAGGAAGCTGCGATCAGTGCCAGGGTGCTGATCACGTCGGACCTGCGCGGAATCGATTCGCACGGCGTGGGCCGGCTCAAGTACTACTATGACCGCATCCTCTCTGGTCGGCACAAGACCGAGACAGCCATGGAGATCGTGAAAGAGACCGAGACGACGGCGTTGGTGGACGGACACCACGGCATGGGACACGTGATCTCGTACCGCTGCATGCAGATGGCGATGGACAAGGCCAGGCAGTACGGGCTGGGCGCGGTGACGGTGCGCAACGGGACGCACTTTGGCATCGCCGGTTTCTACCCGCTGATGGCCGCGGAGGCGGGCATGGTCGGCCTGACTATGACCAACGCGCGCCCTTCGATCGCACCGACGTTCGGCAGCGAGCCGATGATGGGCACCAACCCGATCGCCTTTGCCGCGCCGACGGACCTGCCCTATCCCTTCTGCCTGGACATGGCGACCTCGATCTGCCAGCGCGGCAAGATCGAGGTGGCAGAGCGGGCGGAAAAGGCGGTGCCGGAGGGATGGGTGATCGACCCGGAGGGCAATCCACTCACCGACCCAACGGATATCCTGGCGCGCCTGGGCAAGGCGCAGGCCGCGCTGCTGCCGCTCGGTGGGGCGGGCGAGCAGTTCGCCGGGTACAAGGGCTACGGCCTGGCGGTGATGGTCGAGATCCTGTGCGCCTCTCTGTCGGGCGGCGTGTTCATGAAGGATCTGCTCGGTTTCGGGCCGGACGGCGCGCCGCGTCCCTACATGGTGGGGCACTTTTTCCTGGCCATCGACGTGGCGCATTTCTCCCCGCTGGAAGATTTCCGCCGGATCACGGGGGCGATGGTGCGCGCGCTGCACGACTCGCGCAAGATCCCCGGCCAGGAGCGGATCTATGTGGCCGGGGAAAAAGAGTACGAGATCGAGCAGCGGCGCCGCGTGGAGGGGATCCAAGTGAACGAGAACCTAAAGGCAGAGCTGCAGGTGATGCGGGATGCGCTGGGGATCGAGGGGTACGAGGCGTACTTTTAGGCGTGATTCGTGGTGAGGCAGCGAGAAAGATGAAAATCCTGGTACTCAACTCTGGCAGTTCGTCGGTCAAGTATCAGTTGATCGAGATGGACGGCGAGAAGGTGATCGGCAAGGGAATCGTGGAGCGCATCGGCAGCGAGGATGCGATCGTGCGCTACGAGCGGGCGGGGATGGAGGAAAAGCGCGATACGCGGCCCGTGCCCGACCACGCGGCGGCGATCGATGCCGTCCTGGCAACGCTGCTCGATCGAGAGACGGGCGTGATCGCGGACAAGAGCGAGATCGCCGGGGTGGGGCACCGGGTGGTGCACGGGGGCGAGTCGTTTGCCTCCTCGGTGCGCATCGACCAGGAGGTCGTGTTCAGCATCCAGGAGGTGGCGGCCTTTGCGCCGCTGCACAACCCGCACAACCTGGCCGGGATCGAGGTCTGCATGGAGCTGCTGCCCGACACCCCGCAGGTAGCGGTGTTTGACACTGCTTTCCACCAGACGATGCCGGCCAGGTCGTACCTCTATGCGCTGCCCTATCGCTTCTACCGGGACCTGGGCGTGCGGCGTTACGGGTTCCACGGCACCTCGCACCTCTATGTCTCGCAGCGCGCGGCGGCGATCCTGGGTCGCCCGTACGCCGAGCTCAAGATCATCACCTGCCACCTGGGCAACGGGGCGAGCGTGACGGCCGTCCAGGAGGGCCAGTCGGTCGACACGAGCATGGGCTTTACCCCGCTTGAAGGATTGGTGATGGGCACGCGCTGCGGGGATATCGATCCCGCGCTGGTGCTGTACGTGATGCGCGTCGAGGGTCTGCTGCCGCCCGAGATGGACGACCTGCTCAACCAGCAGAGCGGCATGCTCGGCCTGACCGAGCTGTCGTACGACATGCGCGACATCGAGGCTGCAGCAGCAGAGGGCAACGAGCAGTGTGAGTTAGCGCTCGACATCTATGCGCAGCGCATCAAAAAGTACATCGGTGCCTATGCGGCCGAGATGAACGGGGTAGATGCGATCGTCTTTACGGGAGGGGTGGGCGAAAAGTCGGACGTGGTGCGACGCCGGGTGTGCCGGGATATGGAGTACCTGGGGGTCGTGTTCGACGAGGAGGCGAACGTGGAGAACTCACCCGCGCACAAGGGCGAGCCGTCGACGCCACACCTCAGCGTGGGCCCGACCAAGGTGCTGGTGATCCCGACGAACGAGGAGCTGGTGATCGCGCGGGATACGTGCGAGATTTTATGCCGGGAGGAGTAGATCCCACGGACCCGTTCTCTTCCGAGAGAACGGGTCCGTGATGGAAAAACGGGTCTGTGGCATACGCTCCCCTCCAGCTCCCACCCTTCGGGTATCTTTGACCCCACCGGGGGAGAGCGTGCTACAGCACAGCGTCGATGATGTGGCGGGTGCGGTCGGCCAGCTCGGGCGCGGCGTCATAGAGGGCGCGGTTCTCCATGTCGGCCTCGATCGCGAGGTCGCTGTAGGGAAGCGTGCCGACCAGGGGCAACCCATCCAGGTGTTGGCGAATGTAGGCCTCGTCTCGCGGGCTTCGCACCTTGTTGGCGACGACCCACAGGGATTCCACGCCCAGGTCCGCAGCCAGGGCGGCGATGCGGTGGGCGGTGTCGATGCTCCGCGTGCCCGGTTCGACGATGGCAAACATGGCATCGACGGCGCGCGCCGTGCCGCGGCCCAGGTGTTCGAGGCCGGCGACCATGTCGAGGATCACGGTCTCTTTTTTACGGAGGAGCAGGTGGGTGACCAGCATGCGGAGGACGGCATTCTCGGGGCAGACGCAGCCCGCGCCGGCGCCGCGCACGGTGCCCATCTGCAGCAGGTGCACGCCACGGTGCTCGACCGAAAAGCGCTCGGGGATGTCGTCCACGCGCGGATTGAGTTTGAACATGCGCCCGTACTCGCCGGGGCGGGCGCCGGTCCGCTCCTCGATCAGATCGTCCATCTCGACGATTGGCGTGATCTGGGCGGCCAACTCGCGCGGAAGGCCCAGCGCGTGCGCCAGGGTGGCGTTAGGGTCGGCGTCGATGGCATAGACCTTTTGCCCGCGCTCGGTGAGAACGTAGGCCAGCAGGCTGGCGAACGAGGTCTTGCCGACCCCGCCCTTTCCGGTGACGGCGATCTTGGGCATAGAGGTGGCTCCTTTTGGCTATTTGCCGTAGCTCTGGGACCCAAGCGTTTCCCGGAGCTCGAATGGCGTCATTCACAGGCGCACAGTGTAGCGTAAACGGGTGGCAGAGTCAAGCCAACCTTGCGAAAGGAGCGCGTTTGTGGTTCGGGGCGGCTCTGGTGATGGAGCCCGGATAGTGCACGTTCCGCCGGAGGTGACCCAGTGCGTAGGGGCGAGGCATTCCTGGGATTGTCCTATGGGTTAGGGCACCCGCCCATCAGCAGGAGAGCGTACAATGAGGAGCAATGGCCGGGAATGCCTCGCCCTCCGGGAGAAGAGCTACCGGAGAGGAGGGCGACGCATTCCTCGCGCGTATGTGTATGTAGGATGTCGTGGTTCCGATGTCAGATGGTTCGTGGAGGACGTCGTTCCTCGGAATGCGTCGCCCCTACGGGCAGGCGCTCCTGGGATGGTGCGCGTTTCGTGTCTGACAGCCTTTGGGCATGCTCTGCTCCGAGGGATGTGCCCCGGGAAGCGAATGCGCGCATCATAACGCGTCTCCTTCGCGAGGTTGCGGATGCAGGCAGAACGCCTGTGCGATTGCAAGCACTTTCAGTTGACAGTTGGACGATAAAAGGCTATAATGGCTCCGATCTGGACGTTTTTCGCACGCAGGGTGGAGAGTAGAGGGCGCAGTGCGCCCCCCCAAGCTGTGGACCATTGCATTTACATGGATTTGACAACTCGGCCGTGTTGCGGAACCATGTGCATTCGAGGGAGGGAGCAAAGGACCGTCCTGCGGGGCGGCCTTTTGAATGCATTCGGGGACGAGCAATGACCAGGCAATGTGGCTCTGATCAAGAAACCAGCACGGCAGTGCGCAGCCTCGGGACGGTGGGGCGTCGGCACGGGCCGTGCCGTACCAGCCAGGTACATGGCTGGATGCATCTACCCATTGCAGTGCACGATCGAGGGTGTGGTCACCGCATAGAGCGGTGAGGCACCCTCGTTTGCTTTTGGCCGAATCCACAATCGTAAAGGAGTTGAGCGACATGGAGCGGTTGACACTGAGCGCGCCTGCGATGTACGCGGACCACCACGTGCTCAAGGTAAGGGAAACGCTGTTTGCGCTCGATGGCATCGAGGACGTCTATGCCAGCTCGGCCTGGCAGACCGTGATCGTCTCTTTCGATCCGGATGTGCTGGCGCAAGCCGACATCGAGGCAGCCATGGCGGGGGCCGGCTATGGCCCCTCGAGCACGACCCCGGTGCTGGCCGAGTGGGGCGAGCGGTATAAGGATCCGGCCTGGCAAGCGCTGGGTGCGCGCGTGACCGAAACCAACGAGGCGGACCTGCGCATGTCTGGCGAGTTCCGCAGATACTAGAAGGGACACACGATGGCGAGGAGACAGTACAGAACCCCCGAAGAACGAAGCGCTGACCCGAGTGTCGTCGAGCTGCTGCAGCACGCCTGTGACCTCGAGTGCGTGACCTGTTTCGACCGGGCGGACGATATGTCACCGTGCCCGATCGGGCAAGAGGCCAAGTGCTGCAAGAACTGCTCGATGGGCCCCTGCCGGTTGGTCCGGGATGGGCAGGTGGGCGTGTGTGGGGCGACGATCGAGACCGTCGCCGCGCGCAACTTTGCCCGGATGGTGGCGGCCGGCGCTTCGGCGCACTCGGACCACGGGCGTGGCTTGGCCTACACGCTGCTCGAAGTGGCCGAAGGCAAGACGACCGACTATCAGATCCGCGACGTGGACAAGCTGTTCAAGGTCGCAGGCTACCTGGGCGTCACCGCCGACGGGCGATCGGTAGAAGAGATCGCGCGCGAAGTGGCAGAGGTGGCGCTGGGCGAGTTTGGCAAGCCGCTCGGCGAGATCCTGTACGCGCAACGGGCCCCCGCGCAGCGGCAGGAGATCTGGCACGAGCACCGCCTCACCCCGCGCAACATCGACCGCGAGATCGTCGAGATGATGCACCGCACGCACATGGGCAACGACCAGGATTACGAGCACATCCTGGACCAGGCGATGCGCGCGGCGCTGGCCGACGGTTGGGGCGGGTCGATGCTGGCGACGGATATCTCGGATATTCTCTTTGGCACGCCGGGGCCGATCCAGGGCGACGTGGGGCTGGGTGTGTTGAGCGAGGACGAGGTCAACATCGTCGTCCACGGGCACGAGCCGACGTTGTCCGAGATGATCGTCGTGGCCACGCAGGATCCCGAGCTGATCGAATATGCCGAGAGCAAGGGCGCCAAGGGGATCACGCTCTCTGGGCTGTGCTGCACGGCGAACGAGATCATCATGCGGCAAGGCATTCCCACCGCGGGCAACATGCTGCAGCAGGAACTGGCGATCCTGACCGGCGCGATCGAGGCCATGATCGTGGACGTGCAGTGCATCATGCAGGGCATCGTGGCGGTGGCAGAACGCTACCATACCGAGATCATCACCACCTCGCCCAAGATGAAGATCGAGGGCGCCACGCACATCGAGTTCGAAGAGGATCGCGCGCTCGAGATCGCCAAGCAGATCGTGCGCCGCGCGATCGACCGTTTCCCTGAGCGTGGTGAGACGCACATTCCCAAGGACGTACACGCGACGATCCCCGGTTATTCGCACGAATACATCGGCTATGCGCTGGGCGGGCTGTACCGCGGCTCGTTCCGGCCGCTCAACGACGCGATCATGGCCGGGCGTATCCGCGGCGTGGTGGCCAACATCGGCTGCACCAACGCGCGCGTCCAGTTTGAGGGCTTTCACCGCTACCTGACCGAGCAGTTCATCAAGAACGACGTGCTGGTGGTCGAAACGGGCTGCGCGTCCGTGGCTTCACAGAAGCAGGACTATATGACTCCCGAGGCGGCCCTGGAGGTCGCCGGACCGGGGCTGCGCGAGGTGTGCGAGACGGTGGGCATCCCGCCGGTGCTGCACATGGGCTCGTGCGTCGACAACTGCCGCATCCTGACCGTTCTGGCGCAGATGGCGAACGAAGGGGGACTGGGACAGGATATCTCGGACATCCCTGCCGTCGGTATGGCGCCGGAATGGATGAGCGAGAAGGCCATCTCGATCGCCACTTACTGCGTGGCGTCGGGCGCTTATGTGATCATGGGCGTCCACAACCCGGTGGCCGGCAGCGAAGTGGTGACCGAGCACATCAGCAAGGGCTGGGAGAGCAAGATCGGCGGCAAGCTCGAATTCATCACCGAGATGGACGAGATCCTGGAGCGGACGCTGGCGCACATCGACGCCAAGCGCGCGGCCCTCGGCCTGCCCGAGTACGATGCCAGCCAGTGGGGCAAGAGCGGTGACGCGCGGATGAAGGTCCTGCTCGAGATGCCGATCGAGGAGCGCATCGCGGCGGCGTATGGAGCCAGGCCGGAGCCTGGCGTTCCTGAGGCTGAGGCTGCGGATTAGGAGGAGACAATGTCGAAATATATCGCAACACGCGCGATTCGTGGCGCAAACGCCCTCGTTGCCGAGGCCTCGGCCATGCTGGAGGCGGCGATCGCCGACAAGGGCGAGGATACAGAGGTTGCTTTTCCGAATACGGCATACTATTTGCCCGTGATCAACGGCATGCTGGGACGCGAAGTGAGCACGCTGGGCGGGCTGGTGTCGGTGCTGGAGCACGCGAAAAAGATGCTCCACCCGCTGCCGCGCGACCAGGTCTGGTCGCCCTACCTGGGCGAGACGCTCGACTCGGGCCAGGCGACGCTGCTCGCTGCCGAGACGATCGAGGCGGTCCGTTTCGTGTACGGCCAGCAGCCCGAGCGCTACCCGGGTTTCCAGATGTCGGGCTCGACGCAGTACCAGAACGATGGGTCGGGGCGCGACCACCTGAACGGCCCGATCGATGACATCCAGCTGCGCTCGTGGGGCATCCAACTCGTCGACGGGCGCATGCCCGGTTTCGCCGCCATCGTCGGCGCAGCCAAGAGCAACGAGGTGGCGGTGCAGATCGTGCGCGAGCTGCAGCGCCGCAACATCCTGGTCTTTCTCTCGGGTAACGTCAACGGGCGATCGATCATCGACCAACTGCACGAAGAGGGCGTGGAGATGGGGTACGATACCTACATCGTCCCCTTTGGGCGCGATACGCTCTCGGCGATCTATGCGCTGGGCTTTGCCACGCGCTCGGCCTTGACCTTCGGCGGTATGAAAGGCGGTCAGTGGCGCGATATCCTGCTCTATAACAAGTTCCGCGTCTTTGCCTTCGTCCTGGCCCTGGGCGAGGTAGACGATCTGAAATACGCGGCGGCGGCGGGAGCGATCAGCTATGGCTTCCCGGTCATCGCCGATACCGTGATTCCGGAGATCTTGCCCACCGGCGTGACACGCTACGAGCACGTGGTCTCGATGCCTTTCGAGGAGATCGAGGGCCAGGACGACCTGGCGCGCGCGGAGCGGCTGGTACAGCGCTGTATCGACGTGCGCGGGGTCAAGCTCAAGATCTCCGAGGTCCCGGTGCCGGTACCCTATGGCTCGGCCTTCGAGGGCGAGGTCGTGCGCCGCGCCGACATGCGGATCGAGTTCGGTGGGCGCGGCAGCCGTGCGTTCGAGTACCTGTACATGGCGCCGATGGACGAGGTGACCGACGGTGAGATCAAGGTCATCGGCCCTGGCTTCGAGGAGGTCGAAGAGGGTGGCAGCATCGACCTCGGCATCCTGGTTGAGGTCGCGGGGCGCAAGATGCAGCTCGACTTTGAGCCGGTGCTGGAGCGCCAGATCCATTACTTTGTGAACGGCGCCTCGGGGGTGCAGCACATTGGGCAGCGCGATATCGCCTGGATCCGCATCGCCAAGAGCGCATCGGAGAGGGGTTTTGGCCTGGAGCATTTCGGCAAGATCCTGCACGCGCGCTTGCACGCCGACTTTGGCGCGATCGTGGACAAGGTCCAGGTCAAGATCATCACCGATCCCAAGCTGCACGCGGAGTGGCTGGCCAAGGCGCGCGAGGCGTACGACTATCGCAACCGCCGCCTGGCGGACATGACGGACGAGTCGGTCGACACGTTCTACTCCTGTATCCTCTGCCAGTCCTTCGCGCCCGATCACGTGTGCGTCATCTCGCCCGAGCGCCTGGGCCTGTGCGGCGCGTACAACTGGCTGGACTGCAAGGCCAGCTACGAGATCAACCCGACCGGCCCGAACCAGCCGATCATCAAGGGCCCATGTACCGACCCGACGCTCGGCTACTGGGAGGGCACGAACGAGTATGCACGGCAGGCCTCGCATGGCTCGGTGGTACGGGTGACGCTGTACTCGATCATGAACAACCCGATGACGGCCTGTGGCTGCTTCGAGTGCATCGCTATGCTGATCCCCGAGGCCAACGGGATCATGGTCGTCAGCCGTGAGGATGCCTCGATGACGCCAGCCGGGATGAAGTTCTCCACCCTGGCCGGCATTGCCGGCGGCGGGATCCAGACGCCGGGCATGATGGGCATTGGCAAATACTATATGCTCAGCCCCAAGTTCATCTCGGCCGACGGTGGTTTCAAGCGTGTGGTGTGGATGTCCAAGAACCTGAAGGACTCGATGGCGTCCGAGTTCCAGGCGGTGGCTGAACGGGAGGGTGATCCAGACCTGATCAGCCGCATTGCCGACGGCGACTCGGTGACCGAAGTGGACGAACTGGTCAAGTGGCTGGAGGAGCACGACCACCCGGCGCTCGATATGGAGCCGATGGAGCCTGCGCCCGAGCCGGAAGAGGTGGCCCAGCCAGCGATGGCGGCGGCAGGAGCGGCACCCGCTCCTGCGGTGGCTGCTCAGAAGCCGGTGGCAGCCCCCGCGGCTCAGAAGCCGGTGGCAGCCACCGCGGCAACTGCAGTCGAAAAGCCGGCACCCGCGGCGGCAAAGGCAGCGGCTGAGACGGAAGCAGCAGCTCAGGAGCCTGCGGAACAGCCCGCAGTTGAGGAGCCCAAGGCAGCGGCGGCTCGGAAGCCGGCGGCCAGGCCGGCACGCGAGCTGCCCGAGGGTGCTGACCTGGCGGCTATCGCCCAGATGAGCGCGGATATCGTGCTCGACCAGATCCGGGCGGCGCTGGGCGCGGCTCTGCAGCAGCTCGGCGGTACGGTGCCTGCGCCTCAGCAGGCAGCGGCGGCGCAAAAGCCGCCAATGGCCAAAGCGCCCGTACCGGAAGAAGAGATCGCCGAGCCCGAGCCAGAACCCGAACCGGTCCGCCCGCGCAAGGAGCGGCCCGAGCCGGTCGCGGCGCCCTGGATCAAGGGCGACGGGGCGCAGATCAAGCTGGTCCACCAAAAGTGGTCCGGCAAGGTGCTGGAGGTCCAGCTCGGCGCCATGCCAGCGCAGGGGGGCACGCGTTCGAGCGCCCTAGTGCTGGGCGGCGAGAGCACACTGCCCTACATGTACACAGAGGGCGAGATCCCGCACAGGCCGGCGGTGGCGATCGAGATCGCCGACAGCAGGCCGACGGACTGGTCCCCGCTGCTGATGGAGGCGTGGGGCGACGTGATGGACGACCCGGCCAAGTGGGCAGCGGCGGCCGAGGCTAAGGGCGCCGAGGCGCTGCTGCTGCGGCTCAGCGCGACCAAGGACGGCGGCAGCCCGATGACCGCCGCCGACGCGCGGGCTACGGTGCGCGCGGTGCTCGACGCGAGCGGCCTGCCCCTGATGGTGTACGGCCCCGGGCAGGTCGAGCTCGACAACGAGCTGCTCGTCGCAGTGGCCGAAGAGGGCAAGGGCGAACGGCTGGTGCTGGGCAAGTGCGAAGAGAATAACTACCGGACCATCGTCGCGGCAGCGCTGGCCAACGAGCACCTGGTCGTTTCCAGCACGGCGATGGACGTCAACCTGGCCAAGCAGCTCAACATCCTGATCAGCGACATGGGCCTGCCCCTGGAGCGGATCGTGATGGACCCGACCTGTGCGGCGGTGGGCTATGGGATGGAGTACGGGTACTCGGTGATGGAGCGCCTACGCCTGGCGGCGCTCAACGGCGACCGCATGACGCAGTTGCCGATGATGGTGACGGTCGGCTTTGAGGCGTGGCGTCAAAAAGAGACACGGGTGAACGAGGGCGTACCCGGGGCGTGGGGCGCATGGAAGGAACGCGCGCTCAACTGGGAGACGCTCACCGCCGCTACGCTGGTCGAGTCGGCGGCCAACCTGCTCGTGCTACGCCATCCCGAGTCGGTACAGCGCATCCGCGAGATGATTGACGAGCTGATGGCTGGGAACGGCCAGTGAAGATAAGCATTCCCTGGGAGTGCCAGGCTCCAGCCTGGCACTCCCGTAGGGAAGATGAGCGATTCCTGGGCGGCCAGGCTGGAGCCTGGCGTTCCCGGGAAGGAGGATAAAGCGATGGCCCTATCAGGGATGCAGATCTACAAGCTCTTGCCGCGGACGAACTGCAAAGAGTGCGGCTACCCGACGTGCCTGGCGTTCGCCATGAAGTTGGCGGCCAAGCAGGTCGAGCTGGACGACTGCCCGTACGTGTCCGAAGAGTCGAGGGCGCAGCTAGCGGAGGCGTCGCAGCCTCCGATCCGCCTGGTGACCGTGTCGGCGGACGGCCGGGAGGCACAGGCCGGCAACGAGACGGTGATGTTCCGCCACGAGAAGCGATTCTATAACAAGCCGGGCCTGTTCGTGCGCCTGTACGACGACCAGCCGGTCGAGGCGCTCGAGGCTCAGGCCAAGGAAGTGGCGGACTATACGGTCGAGTACGTGGGCATGGAGCTCAAGGTGGATGGGCTGGCCGTGGAAGCCACAGATGGCGGCGCCCAGTTCGCCGAAGCGGTCAAGGCCGTGCTGGACACGGCGCTGCTGCCGCTGGTGCTGATCGCAGAGGACGCAGCAGTGATGGCCGAGGGGCTCAAGGTCGCCCGCGAGGTGGAAGCCAAGCCGCTGATCTATGGCGCCACGGCCGAGACGTGGCAGGACTTTGCCGCGTTGGCCAAGGAGCACGGCGTGCCGATGGCGATCCGCGAGGAGTACCTCGACGTGCTGGCCAGCCTGGCGGCGCAGATCAAGGAGGCGGGGGTCGACGACATCGTGCTGGACCACGGTGCGCGCGACCTGCCGGTGGCGTTGGCCAAGCAGACGCACATGCGGCGCCTGGCGCTCGGAAACGTGCGCGAGCTCGGCTATCCGCTGATCGCGTTCCCCGGTGAGTCGGTGGACGACCCCGAGATGATGCCGATCGCGGCGGCGCAAGCCGTGGCCAAGTACGCGGGCTTTGTGGTGCTGGACGAGTTCAGCCCGGCAACGATCTACCCGCTGTTGGCCTTGCGCGAGAACATCTATACCGACCCGCAGACGCCGATCCAGGTGCAGCCGGGCCTGTACGAGATCGGCGAGCCGACGGCCGACTCGCCGCTGTACGTGACGACCAATTTCTCCATCACCTACTTTGCGGTGGCGAACGAGATCTCGGGCAGCGGCATACCGGGCTGGCTGCTGGTGGCAGACGCGGAAGGAATGAGCGTGCTGACCGCCTGGGCAGCGGGCAAGTTTGACGCGGTGCGGATCGCGAAAGCGGTCAAAGAGAACGGCCTCGCCGACAAGCTGAACCACAGAAAGCTGGTCATCCCGGGGCACGTCTCGGTGCTGCTGGGTGAGATCGAGGAGGAGCTTCCCGGTTGGAAGATCCTGGTCGGCCCACGGGAGGCCGTGGATATCCCAGGCTATACTAAGGTGTGGGGTTCGTTATAGGGGGTCGGTCATCGCTACGTGTACCGTCCGTTTCCAGCCGATGGATCGTGCCGTACAGGTTGAGACGGGCACGCTCGTTTCAGATGCCATACACGCGGCAGAAATCGGTTTTGGTCTGCCGTGCGGGGGGCAGGGGCGCTGCGGGCGCTGCACGGTCATCGTTCGCGAAGGCGAGGTGCAGCGCCCGCCCAACCAGCACCTCTCCGAAGAGGACCAGGCCGCCGGCTATGCGCTGGCCTGCCAGGCCACGATCGAGGGCGATGTCACGATCTATGTGCCGCCGCAGCGGATCGAGCGCGTGCTCGAGACCGACAAGACGGCGGCGGCGGTCCAGGTCCCCCTCTCCTACGACGCGCTGCGCGACCAGCCCCTGCAAAAGTACGTGGTGGACGTGGCTGAGCCTTCGCTCGACGATCAGACCGACGATTGGTCGCGGCTCAAGCGCGAGCTAGCGCGCCAGTACGGGGTGGAAGAGCTGACGGCCGAGCTGCCCGTGCTGCGCCGGCTGTCCGAGGCGCTGCGCGAAGGGGCGTGGACGGTCACGCTCGTGGTCGAGCAAGACCGCTGGGAGGAGCCAGAGGGCCCGCCCCGGCTGATCGACGTCCTGCCCGGAGACCACCTCGAGTCGCTGTGGGGCGTGGCGATCGACATCGGCACGACGACCAACGTGGTCTGGCTGGTCGATCTCCTCAGCGGGCAGGTGATGGCGCAGGTAGCCGACTATAACGGGCAGATCGCGCGCGGCGAGGACGTGATCTCGCGGATCATCTATGCCTCCAAGGGCGACGGGCTGGCTGACCTGCAGCAACTGGTGGTGGATACGCTGAATGGCCTGATCGCCCAGGCGGCAGAGCAGGTGGGCACGCGCCCGGGTGAGATCTATCGCGCCGTGGTCGCCGGCAACAGCACCATGATGCACCTCTTGACCGGACTGCCGCCTGTTTCGATCCGCCTCGTGCCGTTCGTGACCACGGTCAACCAGATCCCGACGCTGCGCGCGCGCGAGCTGGGGCTGCACCTGTGCCCCGACGCGGGGGTGGACTGCCTGCCGGGGATCGCCAGCTATGTCGGCGCCGACATCACGGCGGGCGTGCTCAGCTCTGGTATGTGCGAGGGCGACAAGCTGTCGCTGTTCATCGACGTCGGCACCAACGGGGAAATTGTGCTCGGCGACTGCACGTGGTTGATCGCGTGCGCGTGCTCGGCGGGACCGGCGTTCGAGGGCGCGGGGGTGCTGAATGGCATGCGCGCCACGCGCGGGGCGATCGAGGAGGTGTGGATCGACCCCGAGACGTACGAACCGACGCTGCGCGTGATCGGGCCGGAGGGAGAAGCGCCGCGCGGCATCTGCGGCAGCGGGCTGATCGGGCTGATGGCCGAGCTGTTCATGGCCGGCATCGTCGACAAGGGTGGCAACGTCGACGTGCGGCTCGATACGGCGCGCACGCGCGAAGGGCCACACGGCGGCGAGTACGTGGTCGTGTGGGCAGACGAGTCGGCGACAGGAGAGGATATCGTCCTGACCGACGTCGACGTGGACAACCTGATGCGCGCCAAGGCGGCGATCTATGCCGGCTTTACCGTGCTGGCGGAGAGCGTGGGGCTGTCGATCGCCGACGTGGAGCAGGTACTGATCGGCGGTGCCTTTGGCCAGTACATCAACATCGAGAAGGCGATCCAGATCGGCCTGCTGCCCGATGCGCCGTGGGACTATTTTCACTACATGGGCAACACGTCGGTGCGCGGCGCGTACCTGGCCCTGCTCTCGCGCGAGTCGCGGCAGCGGATCGTGGACGTGGCGAGCATGATGACCTACCTCGAGCTGTCGGCCGATAACACCTTTTTCGATGCGTTCAACGCGGCCATGTTCTTGCCGCATACGGACGAGTCGCAGTTTCCGTCGGTTGCGCAGCAGATCGCGGAACGAGGGTAACGGCCCCCACCCAACCTCCCCCAAGGGGGGAGGGACCTCTTGTCCTCCCCCCGGCGGGGTCGAAGATACCCGAAGGGTGGGAGCTAGAGGGGGGCGGTTCCTAGCGGCTAAAGGCCGCGGCGGGAAGAACGCCCGCTACTACGAACGGGGGCGGCTTAGGAGGATGCTTGACCTACCACATGCGCAGGTCGGATCGCGCGATCGGCGAGCGGGATGAGCTGGTCGCGCTGCTGCAGCGGGGACGGTACGTGACCCTGGCCTTGTGCCGCGCGGACGAGCCGTACGTGGTGACGATGAGCTATGGCTATGACGTGGAGCGGGAAGCGCTCTATTTCCACTGCGCGCACGAGGGACTCAAGCTCGAGTTCCTGCGCGCCAACCCGCAGGTATGCGGCACGGTGATCGAGGACCTGGGCTACCTCCAGGGCGAGTGTGCACACGCCTACCGCTCCGTCGTGCTGCGCGGCCAGGTGCACGGGGTGAGCCAGTTCGAGGAAAAGGTGCACGGCATGGCGGTGCTGCTGCAGCACCTGGAGGACGAGCCCGAAGCAGTGCGCGAGCGCACGCTGCCGGACGAGGCGGCCTATGCGCGGGCAGCCATGCTGCGCCTCGACATTCACGAGATGACGGGAAAGCAAGGACAATAGGTGAGATGACGGTCACGATCGCTGTCGCCGGCAAGGGCGGCACAGGCAAGACCACGGTGGCGTCCATGATCGTACGCTACCTGGCAGAAAAAAAGAGCGGCACGATCCTGGCGATCGACGCCGATCCTTCGAGCAACCTGCACAGCGTGCTGGGGTTGGAACTGGAAGAGACGATCGGCGAGATCCGCGAGGACATGCGCGGGGAGATGCAGCCCAGCGCGTCGATGGCCAGCACGATGCCCGGTGGGATGAGCAAGCAGGACTATCTCGATTACCAGGTGCGCATGGCCCTGGTCGAGGGCGACGCCGTCGACCTGCTGGCGATGGGGCGCCCCGAGGGGCAGGGCTGCTACTGCGCGGCCAACCACATGCTGCGCACGATCATGGACAGCATAGGCCGCGCCTACGATTACGTGGTGATGGATAACGAGGCCGGCATGGAGCACATCAGCCGGCGCACGACGCGCGACGTCGACCACCTGGTGATCGTGACCGACCCCTCGCAGCGCGGCGTAGAGGCTGCGCGCCGGATCATGGCGATGATCCCGGGCCTGGAGGTCAACATCGGGTCGATCTACCTGGTCGTGAACCGCTTGTGGTCCGAGGAGGTGCCGGCCCCCCTGGCCGATGCGGTGAAGGCGGTCGGTGCAGAGCTGGTCGGCACGATCCCCAATGATCCCCTGATGGCCGAGTACGACCTGGCGGGCAGGCCGCTGGTGCAGTTGCCGGCCGACGCGCCGGTCGTGCAGGCCGTGTACCGAATCGCCGAGCGGATTCTATCAGACGGGCGGGATTGACCGGGAAGGCGGATCCGGCCCAACGCAGAGGAGGATGCGATGTACATCATTGCCGAGAACATTCAGATCCTGTCGAGCCGCGTCAAGCAGGCGATCGCGGAGCGAGATGCAGCGTATTTCCGGGATACCATCGCCGAGCTGGTCGATGCCGGTGCGGACGCGATCGACCTGAACATCGGGCCGAGCCGCAAGAGCGGGCACGAGATCCTGCCCTGGCTGGTGGAAGAAGCGGAAAAGGTCACCGACCTGCCGCTCTCGTTTGACACGACCAACATTGGTGCCATCGAGGCCGCCTGCGAGACGGTGAGCAAGGCACAGCCCATCATCAACTCGACCGACTGCACGGAGGGCCGGCTGGAGACGGTGCCGGCACTGGCGAAAAAGTATGGCGCGCGCCTGGTCGGCCTGACCAAGGGCGAGGGTATGATCCCGGTCGGCGCAGACGAGCGGGTGACGCTGGCGCTCGAGATCCTGATCCCCAAGATGCTGGAGATGGATTTCCCGATCACCGACCTGATCATCGACCCGCTGGTGCTGACCGTTTCCGGCTGCCAGGAGTACTGCC
>Ga0315554_1000426_pt1 | contig 24831 bp, 22 predicted proteins | sample SalMarSW160370MG_FD_202114 | JGI IMG/M metagenome (GOLD analysis project Ga0315554, IMG submission 202114) | Salt marsh sediment microbial communities from the Plum Island Ecosystem LTER, Massachusetts, United States - Salt Marsh Sediment SW1603-70 ...
GAGACCCGGAAAGAACAGCCCGAGGGTCGACCCACCGAGACCGAACAAGATGCGCTCGCCGCTCGCCTCTTCGTCGAGCGCGTACCCCGCCGTCCCAAGCAGGCAAGCCAATCCGACAGCAACGATCGTCTTCCAGCGCATGTCCCCTCCTGTGATTCTACGGACGCTCCTTCCTACCCCATATCGACCGCTGCGGCAAGTCGCCTCGCCCCGGCGCGCCGATCCGATCCCGGTGCCGCGTTGAACTTCCGTCGGCGAACGCCATACTTACCGGATGAGGATCCGGTACATCCAGGACTACGAAGGAGGCCGAATGCAGAAGCTACTCGAAAGGACCGTGGCCGGCGCGGGCGGTTGGGTCGAACTTCGCTATCAAGCGCGGAGCACGAAGCGGATCACCGTCCGCAACGGCAACCTTGAGGAATCATCGAGCGCGCTCCTCGCCGGTCTCGGCGTGCGGGCACTCGTCGACGGTGTGTTCGGATTCGCCAGCACGACCGACGCCTCCGAGCGCGGGGTCCTCGCTGCGATCGAGGCGGCGCGGAGCGCGGCCAAGACGTCGGCTGGAGCGAAGAAGGAGCGGATCAAGGGACTCGCCGATGCATCGATGGCGACCGGCGCGTTCCCCGTCGCGACCGATGATCCCCTCGACGCGCACTCGCTGGAGGAGAAACTGGCGCTCGTCCTCCGCCTCGACGAACGGGTCCGATCCGGGGCGAAGGAAATCGCTTCGAGCATGGCCTCCTACGGGGAGATCCAGGACGAGAAGATCATCGTCACGAGCGACGGCGCGTCGGCCCACGTCTTCGATTCGAAGCCCGAGCTTCGCGCAATCGCCGTCGCGGGACGAAACGGCGATCAGACGATGGGACACGAGAGCTCCGGCGTCACCGGCGGATGGTCGGACCTGCTCGGGATCGTCGCCCCCGAGGAACTCGCGGACAAAGCGGTTCAGGTCGCCGTCGATCAGCTCGCGGCTCCGCATCCGTCCGGCGGGACGAGCGTCGTCGTCCTCGATCCCGGACTGGTCGGTGTCCTCTGTCACGAGGCGATCGGTCACACCGTCGAGGCGGACATCGTGCTCGGCGGCGCGATCACGTCCGACAAGATCGGGGAGGTCGTCGCGTCCGAGCTGATCACGCTCTGCGACAGCGGAGCGACCGAGTATTCTCCCTATGCGGTCGGGATCCTCCCCGTCGATGACGAAGGGGTGCTGACGCGGCGGACGGTAATCATCGAGAAGGGCGTCCTCCGCTCGTTCCTGCACAATCGCGAGACGGCGGCGCACTACGGCGTCGCCCCGACGGGGAACGCCCGCGCGTACGTGTACAGCGACGACCCGATCATCCGGATGCGCAACACGTACATCGAACCGGGGGAGACGCCGCTCGATGAGATGATCGGCTGGGTCAAGGAGGGGTACTACCTCCGCGAGCTCGGGATGAGCGGACAGGCCGACTCGAACGCCGAGTTCATGTTCGGCGTCCGGGAGGCTCACCGGATCGTCGATGGGAAGATCGGCGAGCTCGTCCGTGGCGCGACGATCTCCGGGAACGCGTTCGACGTGCTCAAATCGGTCGACGCGGTCGGGGACGACTTCGCGTGGGAGCACGGCGCCGGGGCCTGCGGCAAGGGCCAACTGGCGAAGGTCGATCTCGGCGGGCCTTACCTTCGCTGCGCGCTGACGATTGGAGGGCGACAAACATGAGCGAGCACAACCTTCTCGACCAGTGTCAACGGGCGCTCGACCTCCTCCGGCAACACGGCGCCGATCGGGCGGAGGTCTTCGGTCAGACGACGCGAACGATCACGTCCGCCGCGGAGAAGGACGACCTGCAGATCTCCAAGAGCCGGCAGGAGACGCGGATCGGCCTTCGCGCGTTCGTCGGGGCGCAAGTTGGCTTCGCCAGCACGAACACGCTGGCCAGGCTGGAGGACGCGGCCGTCGACGCGGTCACCCTGGCGAAGGCATCGCCCGGGGATCCCCACAACGTCCTCCCGGAGCCGACGGCGGTCGGTCCGGTCGCCGGCACGTACGACCCGGCCGCCGACGCGTTCACCACCGCCGACGCGGTCAAGCAGACGATCCGAATCCTGGAGACGGCGAAGTCGGTCGACCGACGGGTCATCGTCGGCGAGGCGGAGTTCACCGCCGAGATCCGCGACCGCGTCCTCGTCAACTCCGCGGGCGCCGAGGCCCAAGAACAGGGCAGCTTGTTCACCTACAGCGTCCTCACCACGGCGCGCGACGGCAAGGCGGTCTCGAACATGGACGGCAAGGTCGGCGCGACACGGAGCGTCGGCGCGATCGACGTCGAGCCGATCGCCCGTCGATCGAGCGCGAACGCGCTCGGATCACTCGGCGCCGAGAAGGGCGAGACCTTCAACGGCCCGGTCGTCCTCGACCCGTACGCCGTGCTCGACCTGTTCGCCCCGCTCCAGTTTCAGCTGAACGCGCGGAACGCGCTGCGCGGGATGTCCCGTTGGAAGGACGCGCTCGGCGAGCCCGTCGCCGTCCCCGAGTTCGCCCTCGTCGACGACGGTCGGATCCCGGGCGGCGTCGCGACTTCCTCGTTCGACCGCGAGGGGGTCCCGCACCGGCGGCTTCCCCTGATCGAGGGAGGGGTTCTGCGGTCGTTCATGCACAACGCATACACCGCTCACGCGTTCGACGCCCCGAACACGGGACACGCGGCCGGATCGGCCGGCTCTCTCCCGGCGATCGGACCGACCAACTTCTCGATCCTCCCCAGCGAGGCGGCCAAGGAGGATCTGATCTCGGGGGTGAAGCGCGGGCTGCTCGTCAATCGCTTCTCGGGAAACACAGATCCGGTCTCCGGCGACTTCTCCGGCGTGGCCAAGGCCGCTCATCTGATCGTGGATGGGAAGGTCGACCGGGCGGTCTCCGGAACGCTGATCGCCGGGAACCTCTTCGAGGCGCTGAAGACGCTGTCGGGCATCTCGCGGGAGACGGAGAGCGTGTTCAACTACACGTTCCCCTTCCTCCGCCTCGAAGGGATCTCGATCACCGCCGAGTAGTCAGGCCCGTCGGGGCGGAGGCGGGCGCTTCGTCGGTGCCCGCCTCCGCCCTCGTTTTTGCTTGTGAAGCCTACAGCTCGACGACCGGCGCGACCTCCCCTGAGGGCGCCGTCTCCGCGCCGGCCGGGACCGAGATCCCGGCACCGATCCTCGCGAGGTCCTCGGCGCGGCTCTCCAGGGCCCTCGGGTCCCCGCGCACCAGGATGACGACCGTCTCCCCTCCATAGAGGTACGCGAGCCCGTAGCTCGACTCGCCGTCGCTCGCCGGGCCGGTGATCCGCACCGCCCGTTCGGAAGCGCCTGCCGACGGGATCTCCTCGACCGGAATCGCTCCGGATTCCTCGTCGGAACAGACGATCCCCAGCGCGCGGACGAGGGCCGCTTCCGGAATCGGTTCCTCCACGGCGAGGACCGTCACCTCGACCTCTCCCGACGGATCGGTGAGGAGGACGTGCGCGTCCGCTTCGTCGAGATCCCAGCCGGCAGGAACGACCAGGCTGAATCGGCCCTCCGGATCGACGTACGCGGAGTCCGCCGGCTCGAGAACGGAAGCCGGAAGCGGCGGCTCACCGCCTCGGTCCCAGTAGACCATCGCGTACGCCGCGACGATGATCCCAACCCAAATCGACAACAGGAGAAGCGCGTTCTTCATCCCCAACCTCCCTTCTGCCCCTCGCCCTCTCCGCGCCCTCCGGATTCGTGCGGAGTCCCACCGTTTCGATCCATTCTAGCTCTGAGGAGAATCGAAGCCAATCGCGTCTCACCGCGAACTTGCAGCAACCCCTCATGTCAACATAGACTCGATGCATGAAACGCGGCGGCTGGGCGATCGGGATTCTCTGCCTCTGCTCCCTCTTCGCGTTCGCGGTGATCGCCGAAGGGGAGGCGTGGATCCTCACGATCGACGGGGAGATCAACTCGGGGACGGTGACGTACCTACGACGGGGCGTCCAGGAGGCGACCGACGCGGGGGCCGCCGCCGTCGTCCTCGTCCTCGCGACGCCCGGCGGGTACCTCGACGCCGCGGTCGAATCGAGGGACATCGTCCTCGACGCGACGATCCCGACCGTCGCGTATGTGGCACGCGAGGCGTTCTCCGCCGGCGCCGCGATCGCGATCGCCTGCGAGACGATCCTCTTTTCACCCGGCGGCGTCATGGGGGCGGCGACCCCGGTGACCGTCGTCGGGCAGGACATCCGCGAGGCTCCGGAGAAGGTGATCAGCGCGACCCGGAAGCTGTTCGCCGCCACGGCGGAGAGCCGCGGACGTCCGCCCGAAGTCGCCGAAGCGATGGTCGACCGCGACGTCTCGATCCCCGGGCTGGTCGAGGCGGGCAAGCTGCTGACGCTGACCGCCGGCGAGGCGGCCGAGTGGGGCTACTCCGACGGAGAGGTCGAGTCGATCGAGCCGTGGCTGGCCGAGCGAGGCTACGGCGAACCCGTCGCGTTCGAGGTCCGCTGGATCGACGGGCTCGTCGAGGCGCTGACATCCCCGGTGGCCGTCGGGCTGTTGGTCACCGCCGGCCTTCTGGGGCTGATCGTCGAGATGCTCGTCCCCGGCTTCGGGATTCCCGGCCTCATCGGAATCGTCTGCCTCGGCGCCTTCTTCTGGACGCACTTCCTCGTCGGCCTCGCTGGCTGGGAGTCGATCGCGTTCCTGCTCGGCGGAATCGTCGCGGTGATCCTGGAGATCTTCGCATTTACCGCCGTCGACTTCGGCATAACCGGGTTGCTCGGCCTGATCCTGATCGGGCTTGGGTTCTACACCGCCATGGTCGGTCCGTTCGCCGCGCGCGAGCAAGTGGTGCAAGCGATCGCGATCGTCTCCGGCGGACTGATCGCCTCCGTCGTCGCAGCGATCGTGCTGTTGGCCCGGCTCCCGCGGACCCGTCTTCGTCTTGGTGGGATCATCCTCTCATCGGCGATCACCGGACGATCCCACGAGAAGACGGAAGGGCCTCAGGTTCCGCCGAGCGACTGGGTCGGCCGCCGAGGCGTCGCCGCGACCGACCTGCGGCCGATCGGCAGCGCGATCTTCGATGAAGAGCGAATCGACGTCGTCTGCGAGGAGGGCTTCCTCCCGAAAGGAAGCCCGATCGTCGTGATCCGGGATGACCGCTATCGCAAGGTCGTCAAAGAAGAAAAGGAGGGGTGAGCATGGTCGGCTACATCGTGTTGGCAGCGGCCGCGCTGGTGGTCTTGTGGCTGTTCTTCTACTTCGTTCCGATGGGACTCTGGATCTCCGCCCTCGCCGCTGGCGTTCCGGTCGGCCCGATGACGTTGGTCGGGATGCGGCTGCGAAAGGTCAATCCGCATCGCGTGATCCTCCCAATGATCGCCGCGTGGAAGGCGGGATTGAAGCTCGCGATATCGGAGTTGGAGGCGCACTACCTCGCCGGGGGAAACGTGGACCGCGTGGCGCGCGCCCTGATCAGCGCCGACAAGGCGAACATCGTCCTCGACTTCCAGCGCGCCGCGGCGATCGACCTCGCCGGACGCGATGTTCTTGATGCCGTGGCAATGTCGGTCAACCCGCGCGTGATCGAGACCCCGAAGGTCGGCGCCGTCGCCGCGAACGGGATCCAGCTGTTCGCGATCGCCAAGGTGACCGTGCGCGCGAACATCGATCGCCTCGTCGGCGGAGCGACCGAGGAGACGATCATCGCCCGCGTCGGCGAGGGGATCGTCTCGGCCATCGGCTCGGCCGAATCGCACAAGGAGGTCCTCGAGAATCCCGACAAGATCTCAAAGCTGGTGCTGGAGAAGGGCCTCGACGCCGGAACGGCGTTCGAGCTCCTCTCGATCGACATCGCCGACGTCGACGTCGGCAAGAACATCGGCGCGCAGCTGCAGACGGACCAGGCCGAGGCCGACCTGAAGGTCGCGCGCGCCAAGGCCGAGGAGCGCCGCGCGATGGCCGTCGCGCGCGAGCAGGAGATGACGGCGCTCGTCCAGGAGCGCCGCGCTGCGGTCGTCGAGGCGGAGGCCGAGATCCCGCGCGCGATGGCCGAGGCGTTCCGCGAGGGGAACCTCGGGATCATGGACTACTACCGGATGAAGAACGTCCAGGCCGACACGAGGATGCGCGAGGGGTTCGCCGCCGACGATCAGTCCCCGTCCCAGGGCCGGATCGAGGGAGAGTAGATGAACGCCCCGAACTCACCGCTCGGGCGCCTCAGGAAGCTCGTGAAGGAGGACCCGCGCTCGGCGGTCCTCCTCCACGAGATCCTCGGCCCGCCGCCGGGGTTGCGGCCGTCGGAGAAGGGGGGCGCCTGACTCCGCCGGGAAGGTTGGAGCTCGACGCCGCGACCCGGTCGCGATCCTCGCGCGAATTTGGCATGCAGGTCCGGTCCAACTAGAATGGACGCTTGGTGAGGCTGGTGGAAAGGATTCCCGACCTGTTGACGTTGTCGCGTGGTTTGATCGCCGCAGCGATCTTTTCCCTCGGATTCGTGGGAGAGGGCGCCCTGGAGGCGGTCATCCTCCTGACGATGCTCGGCTGGACGACCGACATCCTCGACGGGCGGCTGGCGCGGAAGTACCACAAGGCATCGACGTGGGTCGGAGAGAAGGAGTTCGCCTTCGACATGGCGATGGTCTTCTCCGCTCTCTGCTATCTCGTCCTGTCCGGGTTCATCCCGTTCGTCCCGGCGATCGTCTATGTAATCATCGCCGCCGCGTTCATCGCCTACTTCCGCTCGAAGATGGTGACGATGTCGTTCGCGGCACCGGTCGTCGCCCTCCCGCTGATCGTCGCCTACTTCGCCGCCCCGCACGCGCTGATCTGGTACGGCGGATGGATCGCGACGGCGCTCGTCTTCGACTGGCGTCGGTTCTCGGGGGTCGTGCGCGAGTTCATCCACAACGCGAGGAACCTGTCCCGGCGCTAGAAGAGCCGATCGGGCCCCGCCTGCCCGAGGTAGGCCAGCGCGCGCTCGGTGGCGATTCGCCCCTGCGGCGTCCGCTGGATCAGCCCTTCCTGCAGGAGGAACGGCTCGACGATGTCGGTGATGGTGTCCCTCTCCTCCGACAACGCCGCAGCGAGCGTGTCGAGCCCGACCGGTCCGCCGGAGAACTTGTCGACCAACGCCACGAGGACGGCGCGATCGAGCTCGTCGAGGCCCCGCTCGTCGATCCGCAGCATCTCCAGGGACCGTCGCGCGATCTCGGCGTCGATCGTCCCCTTTCCTTTGACTTCAGCGTAGTCGCGGGTCCGACGGAGGAGCCGGTTGGCGATCCTCGGTGTACCGCGGGCGCGCTTGGCGAGTTCCTCCGCTCCGTCGTCCGACACCTCGATTCCGAGAATGCTGCCGGTCCGGATGACGACCGTCTTGAGATCCTCGACCGAGTAGAACCCAACTCGGAACTTGACCTCGAAGCGATCGCGCATCGGGGCCGAGATGAGCCCGGCCCTCGTCGTCGCCCCGACCAGGGTGAACGGAGGGAGATCGATCCGGAGCGACTGAGCGTTCGGCCCTTCCCCGAGGATGATGTCGATCTTGTAGTCCTCCATCGCCGGATAGAGGATCTCCTCGACGTTGCGCCGGAGCCGGTGAACCTCGTCGATGAAGAAGACGTCGTGCGGATGAAGGTTCGTGAGGATCGCGGCCAGGTCTCCCGCCTTCTCGATCGCCGGGCCGGAACTGATCCGGATGTCGACCCCCATCTCCGCCGCGATGATCTGAGCGAGCGTCGTCTTCCCGAGCCCCGGCGGCCCGTGCAACAGAACGTGATCGAGCGACTCCCCGCGTTTTCTCGCCGCGGCGATGTAGATCCGGAGCTTCTCCTTGATCTCGCGCTGGTTGATGTACTCGTCGAGCGTCGTGGGGCGCAGATTGAGGAGCGTCGCGTCGTCCTCCTCCAACCGAGCTCCCGCGATCCGTTCCGACCTCATGTCGGTCCGATTGTACCGGTCGCTCGGACGCCCTCCAACCCGTGCCGTGCTCCCTGTCTCGATCCGCGGCGATCGGATACCATCCGCGGCGAAGCGACCATGGCAGACGCGACGGCAGTCAGCATCGGAACGTTCGACGGCGTCCACCTCGGGCACCAAGCGGTCCTGGCCGAGGTCCGGCGTCAGGCCGAGGATCGCCGCATCGCGAGCGCCGCGTACGCGTTCGGCGTTCCGCCGCGGCTGCACGCGGAGGACGGCCCCGGGCGAAACCTCCTCCTCCCGGAGTCGACCAAGGTCCACCTTCTCCTCCGGGCGGTCGATCGGGTCATCCGCGCCCCGTTTCACGAGATCCGCGACCTCTCCCCGAAGCAGTTCGCCGAGGGGATCCTCGGCGGGCGGCTGCACGCGGAGGCCGTCGTCGTCGGGGCGTCGTTCCGCTTCGGTGCCCGGCGTGCCGGCGACCCGAAGATCCTTCGGTCCCTCGGCGAGCGCTTCGGGTTCTCCGTCACCGTCGTCCCGCCGATCCTCGTCGGCGGAAATCCGGTCAACAGCACGCGGATCCGTTCGCTCCTCTCCGCCGGTGACGTTGCGGGCGCCGCCGCGCTTCTCGGCCGTCCGCCCGTTCTCATCGGCGACGTGACGGCCGGCGACCGGGTCGGTCGGACCCTCGGATATCCGACGGCGAATCTCGCGGTCGACCCGCACGTCCTTCTCCCGGGCCACGGCGTTTACGCCGTCCGCGCCTTTATCGCTCACCTTCCCGATCCTAGGCCTCATCCCGCCCTCTTCTACGTCGGGGCGCGCCCGACGCTCGGGAGCGAAGGAGGAGAGCTTCGCTGCGAAGTGCACCTGCTCACCCCGCCGGAGGGCGACCTGCTCGGCGGACGAATCGAGATCCATCTGCTGGAGCGTCTACGACGGGATCGGGCCTTCGCGTCCCTCGAGGCACTGCGACGTCAGATCGAGCGGGACGTCGACCGTGCCAACGAGATCTTCGCCCACTTCCCCGAGCCCTCCACGCCGATCGACGGTTGAAAAGGGGACTTCCCTCACCTACCATCTGTCCGGCATGTTGGCGTTGGGAGTCGACACATCCGAGCCGCTCGGCGGCGTGGCCCTCTACGACGGACGCGGACTGGCCGACGAACGGTGGATGGAGGAGCCGCTTCGACATGCCGAACGGCTGCTCCCATTGACCACGGAGATTCTCGACGGGAACGGCGTGCGAAGGGACCAACTCGGGTTGGTGTGTATCAACCGAGGGCCCGGGTCGTTCACCGGTCTGCGGATCGGCCTCGCTGCGGCCGCGGGTTTCTGTCAGGCCGTCGGTGCCGCACTGGTCGGCGTCGATGGCGCGGACGCGTACCGTGCGCGGGTCGCCGATGCCAAGCGGGTCTGTGTGATCGTGGCGAGCCGACGTGGGCTGTACTACGTGCAGTCCTTCAGCGGCTCGCGTGTGCGAAAGCCGATGGCGCTGATGCGCCGACCGGACTTGCTGGGGGCCTTGCGCAGCGAGGTACGCCCGGTGACCCTTGTCGGGAGCGGGGCACCGGAGATCGGGGAGGCGCTCCGGGGGCATCCGATGATCCGGGTCGCGCCGGAGGAGGCCAACCGGCCCTCTCCGTTGTCGATCGCGAAGCTCGGTTGGAACGAAGAACCGGCCGACCGGCTGTACGAGGTCGAGCCGCTGTACGTAGAGCCCCTCCTCGCATGAGGAGGGATACCGAGGGGAAGGAACCATGTCAAGAATCTGCGAGGTCTGCGGCAAGAAACCGGCCGCTGGGAACACGGTGAGCCATTCGAATCGCCACACTCGACGGGTGCGCGCGCCGAACATCCAGCGCGTTCACGCCATCGTCGGGGGAAAGAAGAAGTGGATCCGCGCATGCACTCGATGCATCAAATCGGGTCGGGTCGTCAAGGCGGCGTGATCGACCGCGCCCGTGGATTGGAGCGACGTAGCCGGCCATGCCCGAGAACGCGGTGAACCCGGTCTCGAACGAGGCTCCTGAGTTCGTTCAAGGCGAGATCGTTGGTGTCGAGGAGACGCGAATCCGAGTCCGATTGGAATCGGGGGGGACCGGCTACATGCGCCCGCCTGAGGGCGTGGAAGTCGACGCGATTCGAGTCGGTCGCCGCGCGACGTTTCGCATCGTCGCGAGCGACTCCGCCGGTTCGCCGACGCTCGCCTTCGCGGAGAGCCGGGACGCCCCCACTACACAGGAACCGTTCGATCGCGAGGTCGTCCGGCTGCATGACGCGCTGGCCAACCATCCCCCAGCGAATTCCGCCCGTCCCGCCGAGCGCGTCTACCTCGGCGAGGAGCAGATTCGAGACTGGATCGACCGCGTCGAGAGGAGCCTCGGCCGTTTCCGCAAGAACCGGGCGAAGCGGCTGGACGAGGAATTCTACAACGGCTCGTAGAGGGGAGGCCCTCATGTCAAGAGGAGCGGTCGTCATCGATGCCGAACGATGCAAAGGATGCGGGCTCTGCATCGCCGCGTGCCCCCAGCAGGTCCTCGCGTTTTCCGGGAGGCTGAACAAGAGCGGATACAACGTCGCTCACATGGAGCACCCCGATGCCTGCATCGGATGCGCGTTCTGCGCGATGACCTGCCCAGACATCGCCATCGAGGTCTACCGAGAGAAGGTCCCGACCTAAGGAGGGGAAATGGGTGAACGACTCCTGCTACGCGGAAACGAGGTGATCGCCGAGGCCGCGATCCGCGCCGGCTGCCAGTGCTACTTCGCCTATCCGATCACTCCGCAGGCCGAGCTCCTCGAGCACATGGCACGGCACATGCCCCGCCTCGGCCGGACGTTCATCCAGGCCGAGAGCGAGATCGCGGCGATCAGCATGGTCTACGGCGCCGCGGCGACCGGCGTGCGCACGATGACGTCGTCCTCCTCGCCGGGAATCAGCCTGAAGCAGGAGGGGATCTCGTACCTCGCCGGTTCGAATCTCCCCGCGGTGATCGTCAACATCGTCCGTGGCGGACCCGGTCTTGGGAACATCGCGCCGTCACAATGCGACTACTTCCAGGCGACGAAGGGCGGCGGACACGGGGACTACCGGATGATCGTCCTCGGCCCGTCGACGGTCCCCGAGGCGGGTGAGCTGACGATGCTCGCCTTCGATCTCGCCGACAAGTACCGCATCCCGGTGATGATCCTGGCCGACGGGATGCTCGGTCAGATGATGGAGCCGGTCGAGCTCCCGGACCCCGTCGACCCGGGCGGGCTCCCCACGAAGGACTGGGCGACGACCGGTGCAGCGGGGCGCGATCCGAACATCGTCCTCAGCTTCGACCTCGATCCGGAGAAACTGAAGGAGATGAACCTCGCCCTCCAGGAGAAGTACCGCGAGATCGAGGCGAACGAGGTCCGGTACGAGGAGAGCGACACCGAAGACGCCGACATCGTCATCGCCGCGCACGGGACGATCGCTCGGATTGCGAGGAGCGTCGTTCGGTTGGCCCGCGCCGAGGGGATCCGGCTCGGCCTGTTCCGACCGATCACGCTCTGGCCGTTTCCGTACGAGCCGCTCCGCGGGCTGGCCGACCGCGTCGACACGGTGCTGACCGTCGAGATGAGCGCTGGCCAGATGTGGGAAGATGTCCGACTCGCCGTCGCAGAACGCGCCGCCACCCCTTTCTACGGCGAGCTCGGCGGCGTCGTCCCCACCCCACGCGGTATCCTGAACGAGGTGAGGAAGCATGCCGACTGACATCGCGGGCATGGTCAAGGTGTTCGAACGGCCGAGGAGCCTCACCGAGGCGCGGTTCACCTACTGTCCGGGCTGCCACCACGGGATCATCACGCGGATCATCGGTCAGGTGATCGACGAGCTCGACATCGCCGAGCGGACGGTCGGGCTCGCCCCGGTCGGCTGCTCCGTCTTCGCCTACCTCTGGTACCGGTGCGACGCCCTCCAGGTGGCGCACGGACGGGCGAGCGCAGTGGCGACGGGGGTGAAGCGAGCTCGACCCGATCTGATCGTCTTCTCGTACCAGGGAGACGGCGACTTCGCCAGCATCGGGACCGCGGAGTCGATCCACGCCGCGAACCGCGGCGAGAACATCACCGTCATCTTCGTCAACAACCAAATCTACGGGATGACCGGCGGAGAGCTCGCCCCGACGACGTTGATCGGTCAGAAGACGACGACCACGCCGGACGGCCGAGACCCGAAGCTCTTCGGGTATCCGATCCGCTTCTCGGAGATGATCGCTCAGCTCGAAGCGCCCGCCTACGTAACCCGGCAGGCGCTCTACGACACGAAGCGGATCCACGACGCGACCGCGGCGATCAAGAAGGCGTTCGAGTACCAGGTGAAGGGGAAGGGGTACTCGCTCGTGGAAGTCCTCTCCACCTGTCCGACGAACTGGCGGATGAGCCCGATCCGGGCGAACGAGCACGTGGCGAACGCGGTGATCGAGGTCTTCCCGCTCGGCGACCTCATCGACAGGGGGTAGGATGGAACGCTCAGTGATCATCGCAGGATTCGGCGGTCAAGGGGTGATCCTCGCCGGGAAGATCCTCGCGCAGGCGGGGATGGACCACGGGCTGGAAGTGACCTGGCTCCCTTCGTACGGACCCGAGATGCGCGGCGGGACGGCGAACTGCACCGTCATCCTCTCCGATGAGCCGGTCGGCTCGCCGATCGTCGACGAGCCCTCCGCCCTGGTCGCGATGAATCGCCCGTCGCTCGACAAGTTCGAACCGATCGTCGCATCCGGGGGAGCCGTCGTCGTCAATCGCTCCCTCGTCGACCGGAAGGCCGAGCGGGACGACCTGAACGTCAGCTACCTCCCGCTCAACGACCTCGCCGTGTCGATCGGCAACCCGCGGACGATCAACATGGTCGCTCTGGGTGCCTATCTGAAGGCCTCCGGCGCGATCCCGCTCGAGGCGGCCAAGTCGGCGATGGCTCGGATCCTCGAGGAGACCGGAAAGGCGAAGTTCATCGACGCGAACAACCGGGCGCTCGAGGAGGGCTACAACGCCGTCTGAACCGATCCGCATCGTCGCGCACGAGAACGTCTTCCACGGTCGGCTCCTCGACGTGTACGTCGACACGATCGAGTCGGCCGACGGGACGCGGAGGACGAGGGAAGTGGTCGCCCACCCGGGGGCGACGGCGATCGTTCCGGTCCTGTCAAACGGGGACGTCCTCCTCGTTCGCCAGTATCGCCACGCCGTCCGATCCGACCTGTGGGAGATCCCGGCCGGGAAGATCGAGCCGGGTGAGGACGCCCTCGCCTGCGCGCGGCGCGAGCTTCGCGAGGAGACCGGATACGTCGCGGAGAGCTGGATCGAACTCCCTTTCTTCTTCACCTCGCCGGGATTCTCGAACGAACGGATCACCCTCTTCCGCGCTTCCGGGCTCCGGCGCGTCGAACCGTCGAGTGCCGACGAGATCGCCGATCTCCTCGGGCTTCCGATCGATCAGATCGAGCGGATGATCCTCTCCTCGGAGATCACCGACGCCAAGACGATCCTGGCGATCGCCTGGCTCCTCAACCGGTTCCGCGGGACGGAATAGTCCACCGAATGCCCGGCCGACGCGCCCACCGGAGGAGACTGAGAAACGCCAGGTCGTCGCGCTTCTTCCGGTTCGGGCTGGCCTCGGACGGGACGTACCATTTCGACCCGTCCGCCCTCCCCCTGCAGATGCGGATGATCGGCACGGGCGAGCTGGGCGGCAAGGCGCGCGGGCTCCTCTTCGCGATGCAGGCGATCCGGAACGGGGCACGGCTGACGGAGTATCAGCACCTGCTCCGGTTCCCGGACTCCACGGTGCTGACGTCGGAGGTCTTCCGCGCGTTCATGGAACGGAACGATCTCCAGAGGGCCGTGCGGGCCGGATGCGAAGGAGCCATCACCCTCGATCAGCTCGGGGAGCGGATCGTCGCCGCGACGTTCCCGCCCGAGTGGGCGGAGCGGATGGTCCCGCTCCTCGAACGGGAGACCCGACCGCTCGTGGTCCGCTCCTCGTCGATCATGGAGGACGATCCCGATCACTCCTTCGCCGGCATCTACCTCTCGGAGTTCCTGCCGAACCGCGGGCCGCTCGACGTCCGCCTCGAGCGCTTGATCGCGGCGATCAAGCGCGTCTACGCGTCGACGTTCGCCCCGAACGCGCGCGCATATCGGAAGCGACACGGCCTCGACTGGAGGAAGGAGCAAATGGCGATCCTCGTTCAGAACATGATCGGGAGCCACTACGACCACGACCTGTTCTATCCGCTCGTCGGAGGCGTCGCCTTCTCCCGCAACTACTACCCCTGGACGGATCGCCTCCGACCGGACGACGGGGTCGCCCGTCTCGTCGTCGGGACCGGAACGCGTGCGGTCGGCCGCGAGTACGCCCGCGTCTTCTCCCCGCGGCTCCCCGGGCTGCGGCCGGAAGGATTCGACGTCGGCACGGTCATCCGCTACTCACAAGAGACGGTCGACGTGCTCGACATGGCGGCCGGCCGCCTCGCACAGCGGAAGCTGAACGAACTGGACAATCCGCTCCTCGCGACGATCTGCTCCCGCGTCGATTCGAACGGCGAACTCCGCGAACCGCTAACCGCCGTCCCCACGGTCGCCCCGACCGAGCGACTCCTCGCTTCCTTCACGCGCTTGATCGAGACCGACACGATCATGCCGCTGACCCCGCTGATCCGCGAGCTCCTTCGGTCGTTGGTCGGGCTCCTGGAGCTCCCGGTCGACATCGAGTTCGCGGTCGACTTCTCCGATCCGGAGGCGAAGGCGGCGGGGTCGCCGCTCCTTTACATCCTCCAGGTCCGCCCGCTCGGGAATCGCCCAGAGCACCGGCGGATCCATCTCCCGCGAGTCCGCGAGGATCGCCTGCTCCTGGAGTGCCATCAGGTCCTCGGAAACGGGAAACTCGACGGGATTCGGCATCTCGTCGTCGTCTCGCCGGACACGTATCGATGGGACAGGGGGTACGAGATCGCTCGATCCGTCGGCCGGATCAACCACGCCCTCTCCGAGCGGAACGAACCCTATGTCCTGATGGGGCCCGGACGCTGGGCGTCGACGAACCCTCAGCTCGGCGTTCCGGCGCAGTACAACGAAATCTCCGGCGCGTCGGTGATCGTGGAGATGTCGACCGAGTCGTTCGCTCCGGAGCTCTCCTACGGAACGCACTTCTACGCCGACATGGTCGGGAGCGGTGTCCTGTACCTCCCGTTCCGAGAGGAGGCCGGCGACCGGCTGAACCGGGACCTCCTGGCGCGCTTGGATGTGGCACACCGGGACGAATTCGTCACCCACTACACCTTCACGTGGGGACTGGGCGTGTTCGTCGACGGCGAACACCAGCGCGGCATCTTCGTTCTGCAGGACTCGCGTGGAGATCGCGGCGTCCGATCGCGACGACGCCCTCCCACGGATTGAGGTCCAGCCTGATTCTGCCGTCCGAGATGCGGTGCCGCCGTCCGGTGATCGGGTCGACGAGGGTACCGTCCTCGAGAGGCACTTCGATCGAGACGCTCGCGGCTCCCCCGTCGCCGAACAACCCGACGACGAGGATCCCCTTTTCGTCGCCGACTCTGACGTAGCCGACGAGTCGTTCGTCCGTGCAGTCGGGCAGCCACAGGCTCGCTGGCGTGGGGTCCGTGACGAGTTCGAGGTGCTCGGACCGGGCGGCGAGGGCCCGTCGGACGGTCGCGACGATCGAACGCTCCGCCGTCCACTCGAAGGAGACCGCGTTGTACAGGCCCAGTCGCTCGGCCGGATACCGCGCGATCTCGTCCTCCGAGAAATCGAGTCCCGTGTTGACGGGCTCGGTCTCGCCGAGCTCGAAACCGGAATGGATGAACGGCACCGCCGGGAGGAAGCAGCCGAAGATCCAAGCGAGCTTCGACCGGGCGAGATGGCCGTGGCGTGCCGCGCATCGGGGCGTGTTGTGCGTCTCGGGAGCGGCGAGAAACGGGAGAGGCAGACCGCGTTCGCTCAGTTCGCGGAGCAGTCCGTCCTTCAGCTGGACCGGTCGATGGACCGACCACCAGTAGCTCCCGATCACGGCGCTGTTCCCCTCGCTCTTCGCTTCGACTCGCGGGCTGAAGTCCTCGTCCCAGAATGCGAAATCGGGGTCCAGGGATTGGGCTTCTCGGATCACGCGGGCCTTCAACGCACGAGGCAGGGCGTGTCCCATGTCGATCAGCGCTCCGTCGATCCCGAATCGATCCTGGAAGTGCGGGATGATCGCAGCGATTCGCTCCCAGAGGGACTCCACCGCGTTCTCCGGTCGGGCAAGCCGACCGTCGTACATCCGGAGTGTGTTGTACGCCATGTAGTCGAAGTCGGGGTGATCGTACATCCGCAAGTACGTTATGTCGCTCCACGGGGGTTGCGCATCGTCGGGCGGCCAGTCGGAGAACGCGCCGGGAATTCGGGCACGCGATCCGTCGCGCGCGCGACCGACCCAGCGGGCTCCGTCCCACTCGACGTCGGTCAGCGCATCCGGCCGAACGAACAGCGAGCGGTACGCATCCGGGGGAGGCGGCAGGTCGGACCGCGCGTTCCGAGCGACCCGTTCCTTGATGTCGTGGAGCTCGTTCTCGGTGAAGGTCGGACGCCCGAACGGCCCGTCCTCGCGGATCCAGTAGAACCATTCCGGGTGTTCAGGAACCCAGTCGCTGTCCTTCGCGGCCGTCCGGAGAACGAACTCGACGACCACACGAAGCCCGAGCCGATGCGCGGCCTCGACGAACGCCGCGAACTCCGCCTCGGCACCGAGCCCCAGAACCGGTTCGGCGAGCGATTCGTCCAGTCGAAATGGATCGCGAACGGCATACGGGGACCCGAGCACGCCCTTGCGCCCGTCGCTTCCGATCGCGGTGATCGGGAGGAGGTGAACCGTGTTGCAACCGAGGTTCCGGATGTAGGGCAGGAGCGCAACCGCCTTGACGAACGTGCCGGTCTCGCGAAACCCGTCCCCGTTTGCGAGGACGATCCGCCCATCACCGTCGTGGTCGAACGCGGCCGCCGCTCGCACGAACATGCTGTAGACGACGGCATCGCGCGTCCATCCAGTTCCTCCCGCCGGCCGTGTCCGCTGGCGCGCCGGCTCGATCCGATCGACGACGTCCGCCCACCAGTCGATCGGTTCGACCGGTGTGAGCCCTGCCGACCCCCCATTCGGGTCCACCCATAGGCCCGGAACGGAGTACCTCGCGCGCTGTCCTCCGATCCCGTGCAGGCGCGCCAACCGCGCCCGTACCTCTGCCAAGCTCATTCTCCCATCCGTTCCCCTCGCGTCCGTCTGCGGCTTGACTCCACGGTCCACGACCACTATAGTAGGTTTAGTTACTTCTGTGAAGGAAGTTATCTTGGAGCTGCAGAAGGGTGACCAGGGGCTCGTTCGATCCCAAAATCGCGCGCTCGTGATCAATCTCCTCCGGACCTCCGGCCCGCTCTCCCGCGCTGACATCGCAAAACAGACCGGTCTGGCTCCCTCCGCATTGACCCGTCTGATGCGGATTCTGATCGAAGAGGGCGTTGTCGAGGAGGTCGGCAAATCCAGCTCCAGCGGCGGGAGGCCGGCGACGTTGGTCGGGCTGAATGACCAGCACGCGTTCAGCATCGGAGTCAAGATCGAAAGGAAGCGTGTCCTCGCGGCGCGCGTCGATCTCGGCGGGGTTATTACACACCGTGCAGAATCGCCGATTGAAGATCCGCCGGACCCGAGCGAGACCCTTGACAAGATCGCGAACCTCGTCGATCGATTGCTCAACGGGAGGATCCTTGGTATCGGTGTCTCCGTCTCCGGCTTCGTCGATCCCGCCTCGGGGATCAACCTCTATTCCCCGATCCTACGATGGGAGAACGTTCACATCCTTGACGAGCTCTCTCCTCGCTTCGAGGTGCCGATCCGAGTCGAAAACGACGTCAACGCGCTCGCTCTCGCGGAGCGTTGGTACGGCGCCGGGCGTAACTATCAGCACTTCATCTGCATTACGGTTGGAGAGGGGATCGGCGCCGGGGTCGTCATCGGGGGCGAACTCTACCGGGGCGCATACGGCGGCGCAGGAGAACTCGGCCACATCACGATCGATCCGAACGGCCCGGTCTGTCGATGTCGCGAGCGAGGCTGCCTTGAGGTCTACGCGTCGGATCGCTTCTTGGAGGAAGAGGCCGGGCGCCTCGGCTACCCGGGAATCGACAGCATGATCGCCGCTGCACGCGCCGGCTCGGAGGAGGGGCGGGACGTCTTCGTCCGCATGGGGACCAATTTGGGCATCGGCGCGAAGAACCTCGTCAACCTCCTCAACCCCGAGGTGATCATCCTCGGAGGGGAGCGGATGGACGAGGCGGACCTGTTCTTCGCCGCGTTCCAGGATGAGGTCCATCGGCATTCGTTCCCCGCGGAGGCCGCGCAACTGCAGATCGTTCCCTCGCAGCTCGGAAGGGATGGCTTTCTGATCGGAGCGGCGACGTTGGCCGCCGTCGAGTTCTTCCGCCTTCCGGCGCAGGTGAGCACGTCATGAGGGCAGACCTGACAACCACTGAAGAGGGGCTCCTCCGGATCGACCTCGACGGCCGACCGGTCGTCGAGGCGATCCGCGCCGCCGTTCCGAACTGGCAAGCCCACAGCGCCGAGTGCGTCTCAACACCGTGGGATCCGATCGCAGGGAACGACGCACTCGGCTCGTTCACCGGATGGCGGAGCACCCTTTCTCGGGCCGGTGAAGAGGTCGCCGATTCGATCGTTCGCAACTACGGCTCACTGATCCTCTTCACCATGAGGTTCCGGCGAACGGTCGACGGAACCCGACGGCGCGATTCCTTCGAGACACCCTCGCTGCACGCGCCGCAGTTCGTCCTCTCCGACAGTCCCCGGGTCTGTCTGGCGACGCACGGCCTCCGATCGTCGGACGACGCGTTCGGCGGCTACTGGCCGATGGTCCGGATCGCCGACGGCAGACTGCCCGCTGAGGCGTTCGCTCCGATGGTCGTCTTCGACGAGAAGAAGGCACTCGCCGTCGCTCCTTCGAACCATTTCCTCACGGGGAACCTCGTCGCGATCCCAGGCGGCGTCGCTCGAGGGACGCACGGCTCGATCGATCGGTTCGAAGCCGGGACGCAGATCGAGACCCTGTTCGTCCCCGGTGAGGACGTTCCCGGCGTGCTGATGACCCTCGGCGACGTCCTCCTCCGACGGAGCGGCAAGCGACGGCCGAATCCTTCGTCCCACCCTTTGACCTCGACGATCGGATGGTGGAACGCCTACGGGGGCTACTACACTGAACCGATTCACCCGCTCGACGCGGGCGAACTGAAGAAGGTCATCACGAGCGCGCAGGACCGCGACGTGCCGATCCACTATCTCGGACTTGACCTGTGGTATCCGTACCGGCGCATCGGCCAAGGGGTCGAATTCACCCCCGATCCGGAGAAGTATCCGGACGAGATCGGCGACATGGCGAGATCCGCGTCGCTCCACACGGTCCTCCACGTCTCGGCGCTCGCTCAGCCGAACGCGTACGGCTCCGATGGGAGCGACGGGTCGATCTACGAGGCGATCGGCGATGAGGTCCGCCGGCAAGAGGGGTTCGTCGTGTGGCACGACTGGATGCGGACCCAGCAGCATCTGACGCCGCGCCTGCGAAACTCGCCGAAGGCCGCCGAGGCGTGGTATCTGAGGATGACCGGTGCCCTCGCCGACAGGGGACTCGAGATCCTGCAATGCATGCAGACAATGGGTATGGCCCTTGCATCGACGCAGGCACCGAACGTCCGCTCCGCCAGGACCTACATCGACTACCTCTTCGCTCTGCCCGAGGCGATCCAGACCCTCGCCGATCTCGGGAAAGAAGGATTCCGCCGTGAGGCGCTCAGTCCGGTCGAGCTGAACCGACAGAACCTGCTGATGGGAATGTTCCTTTACGGACTGGGACTCCTCCCGTTTCACGACCTCTTCCTCACCCGTTTCCATCCGGGGATCGGGGGCTCACATCCGGAGGAGGACGCGATCCTTCGGGCGCTCTCCTGCGGCCCGGTCGGAATCGGGGATGCGCCCGGACAGATCGACACGGAGATCCTGTCCCGATTGATCCTGCCGGACGGCCGGCTTCTGCAGCCGGATCGTCCGCCGTTCCCTGAGCCGACCTCCTTGGGGGAACCGGTCGAGATCTACTGGACGCTGCACCAAGTCGGAGGATACGCGTGGCTCTACGTTATTGTACTAAACCTGTCCTCGGAGACGCAGAGGTTCGATGTCGGGGCCCCGGTCCCGGGGGAGTACGCGATCCGCGATGGGATCACTGGGGCGATCGTCGAGCGGATGGCCGGCGATCTCGCCGCCGGACGGATGGCCTACTACGTGCTCGCTCCGATCGTTGACGGGATCGTCCCGCTCGGGTTGGTCGACAAGTTCGTCCCCGCCCCGGCGGAGCGATTCGTGTCGATGAACAACGGTTCGGGGCTGTCGCTCGCCTTGGAGGGGGTGGAAGGGAGCCTCGGGTTCGTGTGCGATGACCCGATCGAGGTCCACGTGGACGGACGCCGACTCGGGATCGAGCGGGACGGACGGATGACGCGAGCGGCCGTCTCCGTCACACACAAGCGCGTGGACGTTCGCAGGAGGTGAACGAGGTGTTGCGAAGGTTCGGTATCACGATCGGGCTGATCGCTCTGCTCGCTGTTGCGGCGTCGGGCGACAAGGCCCCTCTCAACGTGGCTCTCATCTGGCACCAACATCAACCGCTCTACTGGAATCGACTGACCGCCGAGTACGAGCTCCCATGGGTACGCGTCCACGCTGTCCAGGAATACATCGACTCGCCGCGCATCTCCAGCGAGCACCCGGACGTTCACACCACCTTCAACCTGCAGCCGAGCCTCCTCTGGCAGCTGTCCGACTACGCCACGATCACGGAAGGGGAGGCCGCGCTCGGCGGGCTCTACCGCTACATCGGCGCCGTCGACAACCACCTCGAGTGGATCTGGACGCTGGCGACCGAGCCGGAGGCCCTGCCGCCGGAGGACCGGGCCGACCTTCAGGAGCAGGCGTTCTGGATCAACGGATACATGTTCGACGACGACGCGAGCGACCCGTACTACGACGCCAGATACGCAGAGCTCAACATGCTGCACAACGCGCAGCCCCTCTCCGATCAGCAGCTTCTCGATGCGTCGGCGCTCTTTCTCCTCTGGCAGATCTCACCGGAGCTGCACGACGGATTGGACATCGCTCGATACCGCGGCCATTCCGGATTTACCGCGGACGACATCGTCGTGCTGATCCGGGCCCAGATGTCGGTCATCCAGGACGTCCTCGACGCGTACAGGGAGATCGCGGCGATGGGAAACGAGCTGATCACCAGCCCGTTCTATCATCCGATCCTCCCGCTCCTCGTCGAGCGCGGCTGGCAGGACGACGTCCTCGGTCAGCTGCAGGCCGCGCAGGAGCAACACACGCGGTTCTTCGGCGCTCGATCCACCGGCGTCTGGCCCCCCGAGCAGGCCGTCTCCGAGTCCGCGGTCAGCCTCCTCGGCGAGGCCGGCTTCGCCTGGTCGACGACCGACGAAGGGATCCTCGCTCAGGCCCTCGGTCACACGCCGAGCATCGCCGAGCTGACGGCGCCCTACGTCTGGGACGGGGTCACGCTCCTCTTCCGCGATACGGACCTGTCGAACCGAATCAGCTTCTCCTACGGGAACAAGGACCCGGACGCGGCGGTCGAGGACTTCATGAACGAGCTCGAGCGCGTCTGGAACGCCCTCGACGATCCAGCCCAGCACGTCCTGACCGTTGCGATGGACGGTGAGAACTGGATGTTCATGGCCGGCTACGCGAACAACGGGCGGACGTTCCTCCGAGCTCTGTACGATGCGCTCGATGAGGCCGACTGGGTACGGACCGTGACGCCGGCCGAATGGATCGCGGGAGGGATCCAACCGACTCCGCTCGAGGCCCTGCCGACCGGATCCTGGGCCGGGGACCTCTCGACGTGGAGCGGCGAACCGGACGAGGACGAGGCCTGGGAGCGCCTCGCGGCCGCCCGCGAAGCCGTGGCCGATGCCGGGGACCCGGAGGACGCCGTCGAGGCGATCTATGCGGCGGAAGGATCCGACTGGTTCTGGTGGTACGGGACGGACCAGGATTCCGGGACCGACGACCTGTTCGACTGGTTGTTCAAGGCCCACCTGACCGGCGCCTATCTCGCCGCCGGAGTGGAGGAGATCCCCGGAGTCCTCGGGCTCCGGCTGATTCCACCTCGGGTCGAGAACCTCGCCGAGATCGAGCCGGCGGTCGACGGAACGCTGCGCGACAACGAAGGATGGGAGGAAGCGGCAGCGATCGCGGGCGACGGCGAGCTGCGAGAGGTCAGGATCGGATACAAGGAGTCGAACCTGTACTTGCTCGTCGAGACGGCGTCCGACCCGAGGACGCTGATCGGCGAGGAGGACCTCTATCTGGTGCTGTACGCGTCCGGCGCGCCAGGGGTTCCGGCGAACGTGACGACACGCCACGGCGGGGAACAACTCGGCTTCGGCGTCGCATCGGCGATCCAGGTCCGATTCGACAAGCTCGACGCCGACGGCTCCGGCGTCGTGTCGAAGTACGCCGCCGATGGGAGCGGCGGATGGCGGTACGCGTCGTCGATCGGCACGGTAGCGGCGCGCGCGGTGCGGATCGGAGACCGCATCGAGCTCTCGGTCCCGTTCTCCGAACTCGGCGTGGAAGCCGGCAAGTCGATCACCCTCGCACTCGTCTACGAGCGCCCCGGCGCGACGATCGACGTGCTGCCCGATCGGCCGCTCCTGGCCGGGATCCCGACCCTGATTCAGGGCGAGGAGCGGTTCGCGGTCGACGACCCGGCCGGCGACGATCACGGAACCGGATCGTACGTCTACCCGCTCAACGAAGTGTTCGACGTCGACGGGCTGTTCGACCTGCTCGCGTACCGCGTGTACGACGCGGGCACCAAGTGGCAGCTGGCGTTCGACTTCGCCGCCCTGACGAACCCCTGGGGCGGCTCTCAGGGGTTCAGCCATCCGATCCTCTACCTCTACTTCGACGTGGAGGAAGGCGGGTCGGCGACCGGCTTCGAGGAGGGCGAGGCGGCCCACGTCGCCTTCGACCCCGATCATCCGTGGGACGTCTTCGTCCGCGTCGCCGGCTGGCCGGCCTGCGGCCGCCACCTGTGGACGGCCGACGGGGTGGGGCCGACCCTCGTCGAGGTCGCATCGGACCCGAGGCGCGGACGGATCATCGTCTCCATACCGAAGGCGGTCATGCCCGAGATCGAGGGCTGGCACTACGTGCTCGTCGGATCGCAGGACGGCTACGGAGCCAACTACCTGCGATCGATCGGCGCGGCTCCGGCCGAATGGACCGGCGGCGGGAGTCCGGATCCTTTCTGGGCTCCCCAGATCTACGACTACCTGGCCCCCGCGGGGACGGCCCAAGAAGATCTCCTCTCCACGTTCGACAAAGACCAAGGGCTCTACGCAACGCTCATACCGATCCACATGCAATTCGACACCCCCTAGGGAGGTGATGCGAAGACAGAGTACCTCAGGGAGGCAAAACGGAGAGTCACAGGCCAGTGCGGAATCCGAACGGACATCACTCTCTAAGGAGGAGTCAACCATGAAGCGAGTTGCGATTGCACTACTCGGGCTGGTGCTTCTTGCCGGGCTCGCCGCGACGGCGAGCGAGGCGGGCAAGCTGTTGATCTGGGCCGACGACACGCGAGCCCCGATCATGATCGAGGTGGCCAAGGACTTCACCGCCGCGTACGGCGTTGAGGTTGAAGTACAGGAGATCGCATCGGGTGACACCCGCGGTCAGCTGGCAACGGCCGGTCCGGCCGGCGAGGGCCCGGACATCCTGATCGGCGCCCACGATTGGCTCGGCGAGCTGATCCTCAACGGGCTGATCGAGCCGATTATCCTGACACCGGCGCAGATCGGGAATTTCGACCCGGTCGCGATCGACGCGTTCATGTGGGGCAATCTGCTCTACGGCGTCCCGTACGCCACCGAGAACGTTGCCCTCATCCGGAACACGGACCTCGTCCCCGACGTCCCAGCGACGTTCGAGGACCTGCTCACGGTGGCCAAGGGCCTCACCGATCTTGACGCCGGGAAGTACGGCTTCCTGATCCAAGAGCCCGACCCGTACCACACCTTCCCGCTTCACTCGGCGGGCGGCGGCTACGTCTTCGGCAAGGACGCGAACGGCGTGCTCAATCCGTGCGACATCGGCCTCGATAACGCCGGCTCGATCGCCGGTGCGATCCTCCTGGACCAGATGGTCAAGGACGGGATCGAGATCGCCGGCGCCGGATACAGCGAAGTGACCGGCGCGTTCAACGCCGGGAACCTCGGGATGATGATCGGCGGCCCCTGGACGTTGGCCGATGTCAAGGCCGCGGGGATCAACTACGGCATTTCCCCCATTCCGCCGATCGCGGGCAACGCCCCCCGCGTGTTCGTCGGTGTTCAGGGATTCATGATCAGCGCGTTCAGCGAGAACAAGGTCCTCGCGAACCTGTTCGTCAAGGACTTCCTGATCCAGACCGACGTTATGTTGGCTCTGTATATCCAGGGCGACCGACCACCGGCGTATCTGCCAGCGCTCGCTCTTCTGGCCGGCAACGAGGATATCCAAGGATTCGCGGCCAGTGCGGCCAACGGAATCCCGATGCCCAAGATCGCGGAGATGGCGTCCGTGTGGGATTCTTGGATTGGAGCGCTTGGGCTGATCGTGAACCAGGAACAGGATCCAGCGACGGCGATGCACGAAGCCGCCGACGAAATCCGGGCACTGCTCAACTGCCCGTAGAACCAACCATCAGCGGGGCCGCTCTATGAAGCGGCCCCGCCCTCGTCCCCCATGGTGTGGAAATACGTAGTGAAGAACGCGGTGAA
>Ga0315554_1000427_pt1 | contig 24768 bp, 24 predicted proteins | sample SalMarSW160370MG_FD_202114 | JGI IMG/M metagenome (GOLD analysis project Ga0315554, IMG submission 202114) | Salt marsh sediment microbial communities from the Plum Island Ecosystem LTER, Massachusetts, United States - Salt Marsh Sediment SW1603-70 ...
CCCTGGACGGCCAGGGCCAGGGTCTTCACGGTCATGGTCTTGGCCAGACCCGGCACCCCCTCGACCAGAAGATGGCCGTGGGACAACATGGCCACCAGCACCCGCTCCAGAAAATGGTCCTGCCCGACGATTACCTTCTTGATCTCATAGAGGATCTTCTCCATCAGTGAGCTCTCCGTTGATTCTTTTAACAGATTATCGTTCATAGCACCTCCCAATTCGGGTATTCAAATATCTTCAGAACCATCGATTCTGTCCATGTCAAACGCTTCTACCAGACCGGCTCTCCGGCCAGGCCTCCGGCGGTTTCGATGGTCACGGCCAAGCCGATGCCGATGAAGAACTCCCTTTCAGTGGGATTGACCAGGGCGGTGACGATCCCCACCACTTCCCCGTCCCGATTGATCAGCGGCCCCCCCGAGTTGCCGGGATTGACGGCCGCGTCGAACTGGATCAGGTTCGACAGGGGCAATCCCGTATCGGGGGACACGTAGGTCCTGCCCAGGCCGGAGACCACTCCCGCGGAGAGGGAGTTGCTGATCCCGAAGGGATGGCCCACCGCCGCCACTTCGTCTCCGACCTGGAGCATCCCCGATCCGGCCATGGTAGCCGGGATCAGGTCGTCGGGGATCACCATGGCCTGTAACACGGCCAGGTCGTTCTCCGGCTGTCTGGCAATGACCGCGGCCGGAGATTCCAATCCGTCGGCAAAGATCACAAGTACGGTTTCCGCTTCCATCACCACGTGCAGGGCAGTCAGGATGATCCCGCTGTCCACGATCACCACTCCGGTCCCCACGGCCCCGCTCATCTCCTGCCCGCCTTCCTCCTTCGAACCCGGAGTGTGCACCAAAACCACCGAGGGTCGGATGACCTCGTAGGCTACGGAGGCGAAGGAGGGTTCCGGAGGTGCTTCCTCGAGCATCCGGCTGAACGTTGCCTCCACATCTCTTTGAACCAACCGCTCCGGCTCCGGTTTGAGGAGGTCATAGACCAGCACCACCGCTACGGCGCAGAGAACACCGACGCCGATGAGAACGGGCGTTCGGTAGCGTTCGTAGATACGGGTCAGCCACCGTCGGATTACCTGCCACTGAGAGGGGGGCGGTTCCGGCTGCGGCGGCACGGGGAAGGAGAAGCGGGGAAAGGGTTTCATCGATTTCACAACAGCACCCCCTGGCGGTTGAAAAAGACGTTCAGCTTTTTGATCGGGGCGACCTCCTTCAACGAAGTCTCCAACCCCTCCAGCTGCCCCGCAGGCAGGCCGGAGAAACTGAAGTGGATGGTGGTGAGCTCTTCGCTGAGGGAAAGGCTCTGCAGTTTTCCGTTGACGACCTTCCGATGCAGCACGCCCAGAAGCCGATCCTTTGTCTCCGCCGGCAGGCCGCCGCTCAAGGTAAGGAGCAGCAGCCCGTCGCTTCTCTTGGAACGCAGCAGGCGCGGCAGGTAGCGCTGAAGCAGCAGCACGGCCAGAGCCAGCACCAGCAGAACGCCCAGCAGCAGGTAGTTGAAGGTGGCACAGACGATCGAGGAGGCTATCACCAGCATGATAAAGCCCACTTCCTCCGGTTCTTTGATCGGTGTTCGAAAGCGGATGATGGTCAGGGCCCCGATCAAACCCAGAGACAGGGGCAGGGAAAACTGGATGGCGATGAACAGCGCGGTGATCGAGGGAGCGATCAGAAGAAAACTCCGGTGGATCTGCGAACCGGTCGCCCGGTTTTCGTAGAACAGCTGATAGAGCACCGAGATTATCACGGCGGAAACCACGGACAGGAACAGGGCCAGCACGAAATCACCGATGCTCACCTGCACGCCGGGGCTCCGCATCAGCTGTTGGATCTGCTGCAAAGCGTTCATTTCAAACCCTCCTTCCAAGCGGCTGCAGCAGGGACTCGAGGCTGATAGAGTATTTGGAGAACGGGGATTTTGTCAGATAGGATCCGATCGGATTCAACACCCCACCGCTCCGTCGGTTCATCCCCTTGACCTCCAGGACTCCGACATCCAGATAAACGGGTAGCATACCCTGAACAACCGTCTCGTTTGCACGGGTACAACGGATCTCCGTATCCGCTGCCAGCGCGGAATCACTCTCCACGTCGAGGTAGCGCTGGCGTCGGTAGCAAATCAGCAGGATCGGCACCAGCATCCCCGCAGCTCTATATCCCAGATCAAACACCCTCGCCGTCAGGCCCAGAATCCGTTCGTTGGAAAAGGGGTCCTCAAGAAGAACCCCCGCGGGAATCGTCACTTCGCTCCGCCTCTTCTCCGACAGCGCTCCCTGCTTGGTTTTGACCTCCAGGTAGCACCTCACGCCGGCGCCCGTCTCCGTGGCGGTGAGGTCGGTATACCATCTCAGCCGCACCTTTGCCCTCAGGAACTCCCCGTTTCTGCTCTCGTGAAAATGAAACAGTCCCGGCGTATCGAAGTAAATACTGGAAACCACACTGGACGGATAACGGGGATCAGGCACACAGGCATGTTCCAGCCAGGTACGAATCACCTCTGAATACCCCGCCGGAAAGAGATACTTCTGTTCGACCCGCTTGAAACGATCCTGTTCCATGCTACCGTCCATTGCTGCGCCCCGGGCTTACGTACAAGGATCGGAAGTCGCCGGATCCATCGGGTATTCTACCATATGCGAGGTCTTCCCGTTGATAGCCGAACTCTACGGCATCGAGCACCCGATTTCCCCGTCCATCCGTATCGACGAGCAGCAGCAGTTCTCCGTCACCGGAAAGCCTGAAATTAGCGTGCAGCCCTCCCTCATCCCCGTCGTCCTCATCCGCCCAAACCACGAGATATCCACCGGGAGGGATGGTCGTACCTGGTGGAAACTTCCACTTTCGCAGGTTCTCCGGCTTGTCACTCAGATACATACCGGACAGATCGGCAATCGATTCGCCGCGGTTGTACAGCTCGATCCAATCGTCGAACTCTCCCTGGGGATCGGCAACGCTCCTGGAGTTTAGAGCCAGCAGCTCGTTGATCACAACCGGTGCCGAGTTTGCAGAGGCAAGGCCGAAGCGGAACGAGCGCGCCCACCGCTCGCCGCCCTCCGGGGCGAAAGCCGTCGTTCCCAGGGAATTCAAGGCCCGGGCCTCGACGTAGTAACGAACCTGCCCGACCGGCGGAACCGCAGGAATCTCCCCGGCAAACTCGCCGTCTCCGGCTACCCGGTCCTGATGCCTGCCCTGGTCATTCATCACCGCGGTGTTGAAAACCTGATCACCGTCCTGAGCGTAGTAAAGCAGCACTTGATCTACCTCCGCCTTCGGGGAGACGCTGGCTGTCACCACGAATCCTCCTGTAGCGACCGGATTCTCCCGGTGCTGCAGCGAACCGATCTCCGGCGCCGCTCGACCGACTTCCGGATGGCCGAGCAGGAACTCGCGGCGTTCGCTGACAAAGCTCTTGAAGCTGGGGGTGCGATACCAGCCGTAGCCGCCGGAATCCCCGGCCAGGCTGCCGAGGAAGTCTTCGTAGGAGTAGAGCTTTTTATCGTCTGCCCTCACCTCTTCGGCAATGAGGGCCCGATACTCCCGGATGATCGGAGCGAGCACGCTCCAGTCCAGCCACTGGTCGACGATGGTCCGTACATGGGCGAGATAGCGAGCCCGCAGACGGGGGACGGCCAAAAGCCTGCTGATCACCGGCAGGGAATCATTGTCCTCGTGCCCCACCGGGCTCAACATCGGATCGCTGCTGGGCCAGCGGTTCGGTCCGCCCCCGCCGGCGTAGCGGAAGGTTTCATTGTTGTCGTGGGTGATCAGGTGAAACCGCCCCGCGGGGTCCTGATACAGATAGTAGTCGCTGCCCCGGCTGATGTAGCCGTCGTTGTCGATGAACACGTTCTCCAGGGCGAGGAACCACAGAGCCCCGTCGATATCGAAGACTCTGCTCAAGCGCCGCTCGAGCTCACCGACAGGCGTATTGGTCAGGATGTCGCACAACCCGATCAGGTCCTGCCAGGCTTCCGGAGTATCCTCCGTGTTGAGCTGGAAGGAACGTTCGTAGGAAGCAGGGTCCGGCCCGCTGTACTCCAGTCCGCCGCCCCGGTTGCCCCCGGCCGGCACCTTCCAGCGAACGCCTTGGTTGGTACCGTACCATTGCCTGAGGAAGTCGTTGTTGAACTGCTGCACGTTGATGTACACGCCCCAGTTCTCACCGTTGATCACCAGACGCACGAAATTGGCCCCGGGCGCGGGGATGTAGCGGCGGCTGATCCGGGAAAAAAGTACCGTGCGCACAAACGAGGGATCGGCGTGACCGTTCAGAAGATCCAGGGTTCTGTAGCCGTATAGCCGCTGGTCATCGTCCAAGTAATCGATTGAAATCGAGAAGGACTTCTTCAGCGAATTACCGAGCATGAAGTAGCTCGAGTTGCCCCGAAAGCGGACACCCACCCCGGGATACAGCCTGCCGTCGACGATGAGATCTGCGGGAACCTCCACATCGGTCTTGAAGAAGTCCGCCAGCTCTCCGGGCCAGCCCGAGTCGGGAAAGCGGAGATAGAGGGTGCGCAGGACCGTCTCATCGTACAGATCGACGCGGCCCGGCACGGCGGCGGCGGCGCTTTGCCGCAGGTCCACTGCACTGCCGGACTTAACGGGAATGTCCGGTAGCGTACCGGAGGACAGATTCCGGTCGGTTCGTTCCTCCCGGACGTATTCCCGGGCAGCTCGTCGCTCCCGGTCATCCAAACGGCCGTCCCGGTCTCTGTCGAACCGCTCGACAACCTTCAGCTCCGGCTGCTGTCCCCAGCGCATACCGGGCATTTGTGCTTCCGGGGGTACCGTTGCACCGAGAGAAAAAAGGCAGACGAGAGCGGTGACTGCCACTCCCCTTGCTGTCATGTTGATTATAATACTCATATATAGGGGGAATGGCTATGCTGTTTCGTTATATCACTTTTTGAAAACATAGAGCATGAGCAGCTCCGACTGCGCCTGGTACAGATCCGCCGCTGCTCGGAAGCTGTCGATCTCTGCGCTCCTGAGGCTCAGGCTGGCCTGTTCCAGCTCGAAAACCGTCAACTCCCCCTGTTTGTGAAGGAACTGCGACTCCCGCAGGATAAGGGCGGCCTGCTCCCTGGCCAGGATTGCGGCTTCGCAGGCCTGCCGGGCGATTGCGATACTCTGCTCGATCAGTTGTTTCTGCAAGCTCAGTTCGTACTGTTCGCTGCGGATGTCAACTAGCTTTTCGTCGATCTCCTCCTGCAGATCTTCCTGCTCATCGTTTTTGATATCAGCGGGAGAAAAGCTCAACGAAGCGGCGAGGTTGTACTTCGAGGGATCCGGCAGACCCAGGGAAGTGGACAGATCCAAGTCCGGACGCCACAGCGGCGTCGATTTCAACTCGGCCCGCAGCGCTTCCAGCTCCAGCTCCAGGTGCGCCAGCGCCTGGGAGCCGGACTGGGCGACGGCAACCTGAGCTGTCTGTTCCTCCCGCTTGTGGATCAGTTCCTTCAATTCCTGGAGCGACAGGGACGCCGGTTCGACCGGGCCGCTGTCCGGATCGAAGAGCAGCCGCAGCTCTTTCCGGGAGCTCAGCACCTGGGATTCTACCGTGTGTTCGTCGCCGGCCGTACCGGAGCTGCTCTGCGGCCAGGCGAGCGAGAAGGGATCCAAAGCCGAAATCCTGCGCTTCGGAGAGTTTACCCTGAACACCCGTCGGGAAGAGCTGCTGCGCGGCTCCGAGCCGATCCCCCTCAACACCCAGGAGTACCGCCTGCTGAAGTTCCTCGCCGAGAATCCCCAGAGGGTCATCAACAGATACGAGCTGCTGGACGAGGTGTGGGGCTACGACTCGGTAACCACGACCCGCACCGTGGATGTCCACGTGGCCCGGCTGCGGCGGAAGCTCGGAGAGAGGTCCGAGCCCCGTCACCTGATAACAGTGCGCGGCCGGGGCTACCGCTTCGAACTGGATTGAACCGCTTTGTTTTCGTGTTGCCTATTCAGCTTCCCTACCATTGCTCCGGTGGTCACATGAATATAAAATGTAGCTGGCTCAGGAGTGGCAGAGATGAACGCCCAAGAAAAAAAATCTTCACAACCTGGACTGCCCAGGGGATTCGTTGGCTGGCTAGTGGCCTGGATAATGCCGTTAGCTCACAGCACGATATACAAGCGCGTAGCCAAGGCCTTGAATTTGCAGCAGGAAGATTACCTCCTTGAGGTTGCCTGCGGTGGCGGACGCTTCCTAAAGGATTATGCATCTCGCGTCCAAAGAGTCGCTGGCGTTGACCTCTCTGATGTCCAGATCAAAATGGCAAAATGGAGGCTCAGAGGCCGTATTGCAGCAGGCACAGCAGAGATTGTCCAGGGCGATGCCTCCCAGCTGCCCTGGGATGATGACAGTTTCAGTGTAGCTACAACAATGGGTAGTTTTGTTGGATTTCCCAAGCCCTTAGAGTCGTTGAAGGAAATACATCGTGTGCTACGCCCTGGAGGAAAAGCGGTAGTCAGTATTGAGTTCAATGCTGAAGATGGGAAAGACCATTCGAAAGAGATTGAGAAGTATGGGATGTGGGTCTGGACGGAAGGTGAGGTGCAAGGGATGATGAAAGATGCCGGATTTACAGAAATTTCTATCACCTACGACAAGGGGTTCGGGATTCCTAAAATGATGCTCGCGCATGGTGTGAAACGTTAACGAAGACCTGCATCAAGGTCAACACACCGTTTATCCGGATCTTCACTGTTGCCCCCTGTTCATACGCCTCAGATTTCGATACCCCCGCCCACCTGCGAGATCAATTTCCTCAGCTCTTCCATCGTGGGAACGTTGCGCCCGCCGCCGAGTTTCCCTACGGCCGCCGCTCCCGCACAGTTGGCCAGCCGGGCACACTCTTCGGGAGATCGGCCTTTGAGATGAGCCCAGATATACCCCGCGGCGAAACAATCCCCGGCTGCCGTGGTATCCCGGACCGTGACGGGCAGTCCGGGAACATCTTCGCCCTCTGAGCCGTCGGTATACACGCGGCAGCCTGCAGCACCCCGCTTCACCACCACGGTATGATCCCCGCCGGGCCCAGACAGGTCTCGGAGTTCTTCGTCGGTAAGCAGCAGAACCTCACTCGAAGCCAGGACCCGCCGCTGCACCTCCGGTTGCAGTTTCTTAAAAGCCGGGCCGGGATCGAAGAAGCGGGGGATTTCTCGCTGCCCCGCAGCCTCCAGGGCCTCCAGGGTCATATCCCGCAGCCGCGATTCGACCAGGCTGTAGCCGGAGGCGAACAGGGCATCGGCTCCGGTGATGGTGCGCCCCTCCCGTTCCCCGAGCATCAGCGGCTCCCCCGTTCCGTAGGAGCCAAGGAAGCTGTGGCACCCTTTGCCGTCCACCAGAACCAGAGCCACGGTCGTGGTTCCTTCACGGTGCAGCGCAGACACCTCCACCCCTTCGCTCTCCAAGACTTGAAACACCTGCTCGCCCCAAAGGTCCGTTCCCAGGGTACCCAGGGCTACCGCCGAAGCACCCAGGCGGGAGAGCAGGATCAGGAGATTGGCGCTGCCCCCCGGCTCAAGGTGCATCTCCCCGGCGACCTGCAAATCATCGGCCCGGATCGGAAATCCCGGTACCTCGACGATCAGATCCGCGGTCAGATCACCGACGGCCACGACACGGGGAGTGGGACCTTTCATTCCGAAGCTCCCAGGTTCTGCTCCGCCATTCCGGTCAGGCCTCGGGCAACTTCCTCGAAATCTAATTCGGGATTCGCACACCGAAGCTCCGCAATCAGCTGTTCCGGGAAGGCGCCGGCTCCTCTCCAGGTACCGGCAATGGCGCAGGCCATGGCGGAAACTGTGTCCGCATCCCCGGACAGGGTGGCGTCGTAGCGGGCGCAGAGAAGGGGGTCGCCTTCGGCCAAAACGAGGATGCCGAAGGCCTGGCCCAGCAATCCGCTTAGGATGTGCTGGTAAAGCGGTTGAGGCATGGAAAATTGTACCCGAAGAGGGGCAAAAAATAAAACAGCTGACAGACGACGAATCGGGTGGCACACAAAAGGTGTAGAAGGCTCGTCGCCCGTCAGCTCGTATTTTCGATCTATTTGATATCTTCGATACGGAAGCGCTCCGCAGGACTAATCGCCGGGTTGGACCTAATCGCTCAAAGTGGTCTTGAGAAAGCTCACCATCTGATTCCAGGCCTGCTCCGGAGCACCACCGGAGCGGTAGGTGTTGCTCTTCACGAAGGCATGGCCGACACCGGGATAGATAGTAATCGTGTTTTCCACGCCCCGGGCTTCCATGGCGTCCTCGAACTTCCGCACCTGCTCGACCGGGATGCTGCCATCCTCTTTACCGTAGATCCCCAGCACGGGTCCGGCTTCCTTCATGCTGCCCAGCTGAGCGGCATCCTGGATCGGCCCGCCGCCGTATAAAATCACGACCGCAGCCAGCTCGGGATTTCGGGTTCCCATATACATCGACTGGGTTCCACCGAAGCAGAAGCCCAGGGAGGCGACGCGATCCGCATCGACCTGGGGATGGGAGCGGAGAAAATCCAGGGCTGCGTCCAGATCCGCGGCAATCTGCTCACGGGGGGTTTCGGCAACCTGCTTGCGGGCGTCCCCCGCTGACTGGGCGACGCTGCCGCGAAAGGTGTCCGCCGCCAGCACGACGAAGCCCTCTCCGGCCAGGGCATCGGCCAGCACCGTCGTGTCATGGTTCAAACCCCACCACTCGTGGATCATCACCACCGCGGGTGAGGGACCGCTGCTCCTCGGGGTGGCCAGATATCCCTGCAAGGACACGCCGTTCGCTCCGGGATAGGTCACATTCCGCTCTCCGGGATCGAGAGCATTTTGGCCGAACACAGTACCGGCTGCAGCCAACATCAGGAGTGCCGGCACACCGATCATAGCAATTCCCAATCGTTTGTTCATAGAAAATCTCCTAGATAGCTTTTTCATTAAGTACTACTAAAATGATAAATCTTAGCATTATAGTCAACAATAACCTGCTGTCAATGGCCGCAGCAGGTAAGAGGCCTGATCGGTAATTGAGCGGTTGATGCTGCGTGGATATCAGAGAGGAAGGCACCCGGACCGCGGCCCGGGGTAGGATAATGCACTTTTGTCGGATACGAACGGACTTCTACAAAGTAAAGATCTTGCCGGGATTGAGGATGCCCTGAGGATCCAGGGCCCTCTTGATCGAGCGCATCAGCCCGATGTTGGTTTCACCTGGATCCACCGGAAGGCCGTCCGCCCCCACGATCGCGGCGACCCGCTCCAACCAGTCCCCGTTTACGTGCATGGGTCAGCTGACATCCGTGGGAACACCATACGGTCCGTCCCGCAGCAGCAGTAGCCGCGGGTCCCGCTCCAACCGAGCCCGAAGCGTATCGATCGCCGCTCCAACCGCCCGATCCACCATCAGGGCCATCAATTCCTCCGCAGGCCTCCCCGATGCCCGCTCCTCATTCGTGAGGTACCGCAACCCGGGGATTCCCGGGAGGATCGCGTAGGCCTCATCCGCGATCTCGAGGCTGCAGTAGATCAGGTTCTCATCCACGCCGATCCTGTCGAGGACCTTACCCCACATCTGGGTTTCCCACTGATCGTGAGTGAAGGTCCAATCCTTGGACTTTATGGTTCGTAAGAACTGTTTCGGTCCATCCTGCTTTAGCAACGCCAGGGTCTTCTTGTAATCCTGGCTGCCGATCGGATCCCGGTCGCTGTGGCGGGCGATCAGCACGATCACCCCTCCGGGCTTCACCGCCCGGCAGGCTTCTACAGCCGCTTTGGCGGCCTGATAGTGATTGATGGCAACGAATCCCCCGGGAACCAGAACCAGGTCGTAGAGGCCGTCAACCGGCACAGTCACGTACTCCCGGATCTTCTGCACCGCCGCCCGATGAGAGGTGAAGATGTCCCCGGAATACACACCTGTTATCCTCTTGGCCGAGTCGAGGGTCAGGTTTACCGAGAAATCACAACCCGCCAACTCGGCGGCCTGTTCCGCTTCCTGGCTGCAGGGATTTCCCTCCAGCACGAGATCCGCCGCCGCGGGGGACTCGAGGATTTCCGGACCGTGAAAAATCTGTAACGTCTCTTTGCTGGCTATGGCGGGGCAGATCGATTTTCGGCCTCCGGAGGCACCGGCCATAAAGTGGCTCTCCACCAGGCCGGTGACGATCTTTAGATCCGCTCCCGCATAGAGCTTGTTGATCCGCACCGGTGAACCTCGCCTTGTTTTTCCGACAAAGACCAGATCTTCCCGTTTCTGGTAATCGTGATTGACCACGGACAGGTCAAATCCGGCCTCCCGGAGTCCCAGCAAGTCCTCGATCTCAGACTCGCCCATCGGCCGATGAGATCCCGTACCGATGAGGATCGTGATCCGCTCCTGAAGGTAGCCGGCTGAAATCAGGGCTTCCAGCAGCGGAATCAGGATACCGTCGGCACCCCGATAGGGAACCGGACGGGTGTTGTCCGAAACCACGACAACGGCGGAGGACTCGGGATTTCTCCTGAGCTTCGATTCAGCCAGCTCGGCGAGGGGGGGGGAACCGATCGGTTGGGCATAGGATTGCCTGATCGCTTCCCCTGGATTCGCGAGGGGTTCGGTGCTGCTCATGCCGCACACATCGCAGGGAAACGGCAGGTCGACCGTCAAATCAACTATACCGTATTCGATTTCCATACGCGGCATCCCGCTTCACCCCTCCTCTCCGGTGTCTGCCATGTGAAGTCAAAGGTACGCGGTTCAGCGGGATGAAGTCAACGCAACCAAAGGTCATTCCCCCGGCTTCAGCACCAGGGGCTTTCGGGAGGCTTTCTCCACGGCGCCGCGTTCCCACAGACTTGGATGATACTCGATCTTCCGCCAGGGCTCGATGAAGTCGTCGTAGTGACGGTGAGCGGGATGTCCGCTCTGACCGGTGGGATGGATCAGCAGGCTGGCTGAAAGATCCCCCAGGTCATAGATCGCCCTCTGGGAGGCGATGTGATAGATCTCGAAGGGTTTTTCCATCCGCCATTCCGCCAGGCTGACTTGGGTGTTTCCACCCCGCACAGCAACCGGTCCCCGGTTGAAGATCCTCTCAATCGGTCCGATCCCGGACTGACCAAAAGTCTGATTGCGGAATACCGCGGTGTGCACCTCCCCCCACTCCCAGGAATCGATCTTCTTTCCCAGCTCCTCTGCCGCGGCCCGGTATCCCTTCCGCAGGGCCCGAACCAGGATCTCATCCCGGGTCTCCCGTTGGTCCGGGGTCCGCTGATCGTCCCACCAGGGGTTGTCCGGCTCCGAAAGCAGATAGTAGAGGGCGTTTTGAGCACGGCCACCCAGATCTAGAGGCCAGGCGCTCTCCGGATACTGATCTTTGAAGGTTTCCTCCACCAACTTGATGAAAAAATAGCCGTAGAGCACCGCTTCGCTGCTGTCCATATCCAAACGGTCGTCCCAGGCCAACAGACGGGCCCTGGCCTCCTGAAGCCCCTCCAGCTCCTTCTCGATCCGCTTCTCCCGCTTCTTGCGCTCCCGTTCGCTCTCCCCCTCCGGCGGATCTTCCGGCTCTCCCCGCAGGTCCAAACCTTCGAGGTAGGGGATGATCTCGGCGGCCGACAGATCGAAAGTGTCACCGTGGATCAGGGCGATCTGCTGAGCCGTGATTCCCCGGTCGAAGCCTTCGATCATTTCGGCGATACGGCGGGCCCGGTAGCCGTAGGAGAACTCGCTTCCTTCGGGCAGGGGAAAGTTTGGTGTGGTCACCGGATTGTTCGCGGTGACGATGTAGCCCTTATCGGGGTTGAAGGTGAAGGGAAGCTGCTCGTAGGGGATGTAGCCCAGCCACTCGTTCTCATCCGTCCAGCCGGGCACCGGCGCCAGCCCGTTGCCATTTGCCCGTATCGGGTACAGCCCGGGAACCTGGTAGCCGATATTACCCTCTACGTCGGCATAGACGATGTTCTGGGCGGGCACGTCCCAGTAGCGCAGGGCTTCCCTGAACTCCTCCCAGTTACGGGCCTGGTCTATCATGAACACGGAACGGTGCAGCTGCCCAGGCTCCAGGGCGGTCCAGCGCAGGGACAGGGCGGTGAACCCCATGTTCTCGGGGAACTCCCGGTTCGCCTCCGGGAGCACGAAGAAGGTGCCCAGCTTCTCCCAGGAGGGCAGATCGGTCAGGATCGGACCATGGCGTGTGTGCCGCACCCGCAGCACGTACGGTTCCTCCTCCTTGTGGATCCGGATCGCTTCGTAGCGAATCTCCATGTCCACCCACTGGCCGTTCACCTCGTACTGATCGGGATTCTCCGGATTGATGCGCTCGATATAAAGATCCTGCACATCTGCTGCCAGGTTGGTGTGTCCCCAGGCGATGCAGTCGTTGTGGCCGGCAATCACCCCCGGCACACCGGGGAAGGAGTAGCCCCGCATGTGGAAGGGACAATCTTCGGTTCTGCCCACGTTACCCTCCGCATCGACCCCGTGCAGTCCGACCTCGTACCAGATAGAGGGCATCTGCAGGGCCAGATGCATGTCATTGGCCAGAAGAGGTTTGCCAGATGCGGTTCGGGAACCGGAGATCACCCAGTTGTTCGATCCGATCCCGCTGGATCCGAAGACACGGAGGGCTGCGCCCCCGCCGTCGTTCAGTTGGAAGCCTGAGCGGAGGAGCTCCTGATCGCTGATGATGACCGGCATATCCTCGCGATAGGGAGAAAAGACGTCGAACCACTTGTCCTTGCCAACCGCCCTCAATACGTCCAGGTTCAGACGTTCCCGGCTGTAGTTGGTTCCCAGATCGAAGGACATCATCTTGCCCCAGCTGACGGTATCGGTGGGCTGCCAGGGCTCGATCCGGAAATCCACCCCCTGCAGCTCGAGCAGGGAGAACTCCAATCCCAAACGGGCGGGCCGGCGGTTGAGGATATAGGCGTTCACCCCGTCGGCATACGCCTCCAGGTAGGCCCGGGTCTCGGCCCCGTACCTCTCGTACTGCTCCTTGGCGACCTCGTAGAAACCCATAGTGCGCAGGAACTTGTCGGTTTCCAGCAGATCTTCTCCGAACAGCTCGGAAAGCCGGCCGGCTCCCAGCCGCCGCCAGAACTCCATCTGCCAGAACCGGTCCTGGGCATGCACGTACCCCTGGGCGAAAAACAGGTCCTCCGAGTTTTGAGCGTAGATGTGGGGCACTCCGTAGCGGTCGCGGAAGATCTCCACAGGAGCATCGATACCCTCCAGGGTGATCGACCCCCGGGTCTTGGGAAAGGGCCGGCGCGACACCCACAGCCAGGCGCCACCCAGGGCCGTCGCAAGAAAGAGGACAACACCTGCTGCGATGATCAGATTGCGAAGCCACGATTTCATGCTGCCCCCCCTATCTACTCGGTTTACATCTACCAGCTCTCGTAGTGTACGATCGTCTCCATTGGAAGCCGGGACTTGGAAACCGGCTGAGGATCCTCGGGGTATCCCAGCGGCAGAAGTTCCACCACGACGATCCCCTTCGGAATAGACAGAATCTGTCGCACCACATCGGGATCGAACGATCCGATCCAGCAGGTGCCCAGGCCTTCGGCTGCGGCGGCCAGGGTAAGGTGATCGATGGCGATCGCCACATCGATCGGGTGGCAGGGCTGCCCGCAGCGCATGATCTTGCCGTCTGTTTGGGCGCAGGCGGCGATCACCACCGGCGCCTCGGCGATGAAGTGCTGCCCCGCCGCTTCAGCGGCGAGCCGGCGCCGTTTCTCCGGATCGGTCACGATCACGAAGCGCCACTCCTGGCGGTTGCTGGCCGAAGGAGCCATCCTGGCGGCTTCCAGCACTCGGTTCAGCTTCTCCTTCTCCACAGCTTTATCGAGATAGGAACGGACGCTCTTGCGGCTGCGAATCGCATCAAATACATCCATCGTGTAGTCCTTTCCGTGTTTCCTCTTCTCCGCCTACATCTTCAAAAAGCGGGCGCTTGCATTGGCCACCACCTCTCCCGCTTCATTGCGAACATCGGCCTCGGTCTCGATGATCCGGGATTTTACCCGGGCGATCCGCCCGTAAACCCGTATGCGTTCACCGACCTCCACCGGCTTGAGGTAGCGGACCTGGATATCCACGGTAACCCCGGTAACGGCCTGGCTGATGCAGGAGTGAGCCATGGTCTCATCCAACAACATGGCCAGGAATCCTCCGTGGGTCATCTTCTTCCAGCCCGTGAAGTAGGCCGGTATGATGCACTCGGTTTCCGCCTTTCCCTTTTCCGGATACCGGAACTGGAGCTGCAGCCCCCGGCTGTTCTGTTTCCCGCAGCAGAAGCAGTTGTCGTCCTGTATGATCTGTTCGGCCATATCCTCATCCTCTACCAATCATAGCTGGCTATGTGCCGCGGTGACAACCGTGCACCGAAATTCTACAATTCCAAAAGTGCCGGGACGGACGCCTTGGAATCCGAGCCGCCCTACGGCCTTTGGGGACGAAACAGGAGCAGCTTCCGCATCGTGAAATTCACAGCGAACACCAGGACACTGGAGACGACCTTGGAAATCAGGTAGTGGAGGTGAACGACCTCCGTGAGGAACCACATGGCGGCAAGCATCACGGCGGCCCCGATCACTCCGATCAGGCTGAAAGCGGCGAACTCGGCGATCCTGCTGTTGATGCGGCGGTGCTTGAAGATCCACAGGACGCTCAAACCGTAGGTAACGGTCAGCCCGACGGTGAAGGCAACCGCCGCGGATATCAGGTAGTACAGGCCGACGATCTCGGTGAGCAGGGCCAGGACGGCGAAATCCGCCCAGAATCCCAGATGGGCGGCGGCAGCCGAACGCAGCAGCTGGATTTCGGTCCTGTCGGTCCTACCGACCAGAAGCGTGCGCAGTCCTGATGCACTCCCGCCGGACATGGACAACCACCTCGAAAAGGGCCTATTCCTCCCGAACGGGATTGCGCAGGATCCCGATGCCTTCTATCTCCACCTCAACCACATCTCCGGCCTGCAGCGGTCCCACCCCGCTCGGCGTTCCGGTACAGATGAGGTCCCCCGCTTCCAGGGTGAAGTTCCTGGATACGAAGGAGAGGATCTCAGGGATCGTAAAGATCATATAGAGGGTGGTGGAGCTCTGAACGGTCTTGCCGTTCAGTCGGCACTCGATCTTGAGCTCCCCCGGGTCCGCTAAATCCTCGCGACGCACCACGCAGGGACCAATGGGTCCGAAGGTATCGAAGGACTTGCCCCGAAACCATCCGGAGCGATCCGAGTTTTGGATGTTGCGCTGGCTCACATCGTTGAAGCAGGTGAATCCGTAGATATGCTGCCAGGCGGCATCGGGTTCAATATCCTTGCAGCGATCCAGAACGAAGAAGGCCAGCTCCGCCTCGTAGTCCACGCGGAAGTCCTCGAATCCGTAGCTCCTGGCAAAGGCGGGGATGACGATCGGCTGCTCCGCCCCTATCAAGACATTCGGCGTCTTAGGAAACAGGACGGGTTCCTGCGGGATATCCTTGTTGAATCCCTGAACGTCAACCGTGTCACTTTCGGCGATGTGGTCCCGGTAGTTCATTCCCAGGGCGATGATCTTACTGGGCGCCACGATGTAGGTTCGGCCGCTGTCGGCCCCCGATGAATAGATCGGTAGGGTAATCATTGGACAAGTTCCTCCAGCTCATCCCGCCAGAGCTGCTCCAGGTGATAACGAACGATTTCCTCTCCCGTGAGACTCTCCGTGGCAATCCGGAAAACCCGGTAGACTATCATCTTCGCCGTGGGCAGAGGAGGGGCCAGGGGAAAGCCGTTTATATCCACCAACTGATTGATGGACAGGACATGTTCGATTTCCCGGCTATCCCCTTCCGGATACATGATCCGGCGGGTTGTCAGATGCATAGTGGATGCTACCCGGATTTCAGTTGCGCTTCAAGCTTCTGCGGGACCGGTTCTTCCCGGACCGGCTTTTTGCGGGAACGGCAGCAACATCAGCCAGCGTGTATCGGGTTATATCGAAGCTACGACAGGCGGCCTCCACGCAATCGCCTCGGATCACCACGTAGACCTTCCGGCTCAAGGTGGAGGCAAGCACCGAGCGCAGACCGGGGGACAGCCCGCCGCCGGCCAGCTCGAGTGGTCCGACCTCGTCGACGATGATGAGCTCTGGCCGGGCTGCCGCCTCGGTCAACCAGGCATTTGCGGCCCGCAGAGCGGCCGCGGAAATCGAGAAGGGCCCCACCCGTTCAGCGGCGATCCAGTCCGGCGGCTCCTGTCCCCCGACGCGGGTGAAGGGAAGGGGATCGCCTTCCGGCAGACGGAGGGCGTCGTAGCCGATCCGCTCACCCTGCAGGTAGACCTTGAGAAGCAGCAAGCCCCGGCACCGGGGATTGGCGGCCGCCAATTCCCTGCACCAGCTGGTTTTTCCCGAATCGATCGGCCCGGTGACGATTGTTATTTGCCGGTTCGACATCACTTCTGCAGTTTGATTCATCCCGGGGTAAAATGCTACAGTCTCCGAGGGTTGGGACCTGCAGATCGAAGTCAACGAGGTTCCCCGAATCGAGACCAAGCTGATCTCCATCCTGCGAGGCGGACGGCTCGATCCGCATCGACACCCTGCTGCCCAGGGGGCCCGTTTCCAGGCACCGCTTGCCGCTTCCAACAGGTGCGAGGTATCATCCAGGAAGAAGGGGATAATCGTGACCCGAAACAGCATGCGCGCCCTGCCCAAGGCGGAATTGCACCGCCACCTGGACGGCAGCATCCGACTCCAGACGGTGGCCGACATCGCGGCCTGGCACAACCTCGACCTGGGGATATCTGCGGATGAAGATCTTGCCGCAAAGGCGCGGATCACGACCCCGATGAAGGACCTTCAGACCGTGCTCGATTCGTTTGCCACCATACAGCAGGTGCTATGCAGCTACGAGGCAATAGAACGGATCGCTTTCGAAAATGTAGAGGACGCCTACCGGGACGGGATTCACCTGATCGAGCTGCGTTTTGCTCCCCCCTTCATCTCCGCCGGCAAAGAGCTGGGCAATGACGAAATAATAGAGGCGGTGCTGGATGGAATCACTCGGGGGATGAGTCGCTACCCGATCCAGGTCGGATTGATCGGCATCCTGGTTCGGACCATGGATCTGGAGATCAACCGCCTGGCCGCGGCGGACCTGAACCGTTACGCGGCCAGCCGCTACCAAAACGCCGACCGGATCTGCGGTTTCGACCTGGCCGATGCGGAGGACCGCAGCCGCCCTGAGGATTTTCTACCCATGGTTCAAGGGGCCCGGGAAGCGGGATTGGGTATCACCATCCACAGCGGCGAAAACACCTCCGCCGCCGCGGTGAAGCGCTCCCTCGATCTGTTCGAACCGGCGAGAATCGGCCATGGGATCAGGGCTTGGGGCGATGAGAAGCTCCTGCAGCGTATTCGGGATCAGGAGGTGATGCTCGAGGTGTGCCCCACCTCCAACTGGCTGACCAGCTGCATCGGCGCATTGGAAGACCATCCCCTTCCCCACCTGTACCGAAGCGCGGTCGCGGTATCGATCAACTCCGATGATCCGAATCTTTTCGGCATCGATCTGGTGCATGAATACGAATTGTGCGCAAGGCTGTACGGTTTCACCGAGACGGACTTCATGAGGATCAACAGGCAAACAGTGGAGCACTCCTTTCTTCCCCGGGATATCCGCACCGATGTCTTGGATCGCTATTTTCCATCTGCGGATTAGCTGGTTTTTCACAAACAACCGATATTACGCAGGACATCGCAATCTTCATTTCAGTCGATGATCAAAGATTGCGATATAATAGTTAGCTGATGAAAACTGGAAGAGGACCGATCTTCATTCTCTCTGTACTTCTGGTTCTTCTAGAAGCCTGTGCGACCGTAGCCCCGCCTGCTGTCAACCCGGCGGCCAGGGGTGCCGAGGAGATACGCCGAAAGCTGGCTGAAGGCGGTCAATACGTCCTGGGAAAGAAGGAGCTGATCATCCGGGGGAAACGCTTCAACATGGACTGCACGGGAACAGTTCTGGCCATCTACTATTACGCCGGCATCGACCTGGCCCGGGATTTCAACAAGTACACAGGTAACGGAGTGACCCGTTTGTACAAGAGCCTGGAGGCGGAGGAGCTTCTCTACGACACTCGTTATCCCGTAACAGGGGACATCATTTTCTGGGACAACACCTATGACCGCAACGAAGACGGAAAATGGAACGATCCCTTGACGCACGTAGGCATGGTTATGAACGTCTCTGCGGATGGAGGTGTCGAGTACGTACACCTCAACTACCACAAGGGGATCATCATCGAGGATATGAATCTCCGGCATCCGGAAATCCACCAACAAATAGAGAAGGGACGGGTGAGGATCATCAATTCCCCAATGCGGATGAAGCAGGCGGGGAAGGCGCACCCGGAGAACTGGCTTTCCGGACAGCTGTTCAATAACTTCGGAATGGGGTACCTGTTCTAACGACACTCGCCAAGCCCTAGCCGCCGTCCAGCAGCTCCCGAACCTTTTGGACAAGCACCACTGGAGAAAAGGGCTTCTCCAACAGGTGGATCCGGGCATCCTGTCCGCCCGTCGAGAAGAGGCTTCCATCTGCGTATCCCGAGATAAACAGAACTTTCATCCCCGGTCGTGTTTTCACCATGCGATCAGCAAGCTGCTTCCCATTGATACCACCCGGCATGATTACATCGGTGATCATCAAATGGATCGGTTCAGACTGCTGCGCGGCGACTTCCAGCGCCTCGGCTCCACAAGCGGAAGCCAACACTGAGTATCCGTACTCCCGCAGTACCCGCTCGGCCAGCTGCCGGACCATATCTTCATCTTCCACCAGGAGGATCGTCTCCGAACCGCGCAATTTTTCCTTGGGCGCGGCCTGCGGCGTCGAAGATTCGATTTTTCCTTCCTCCCGGGGCAGGTAGATCGTAAATGACGTTCCCTTCCCCGGCTCGCTGTCTACGAAGATCGTTCCATTGCTCTGGCGCACGATTCCGTACACCGTAGCCAGTCCCAATCCCGTGCCCTTTCCCGTATCTTTCGTGGTAAAAAACGGTTCGAACAGCCGCCGACGGGTTTCCCGATTCATACCGCTGCCGGTGTCGCGCACAGTGAGCACGGCGTATTCACCGTATTCCAAGGCGGATATTGATTTAGACCTCTGCCCGCCTACAGCGACATTCGCGGTCTGGAGGGTCAAAGTACCGCCGTCGGCCATGGCATCCCTGGCGTTGACTGCCAGGTTGAGAATGATCTGTTCGATCTGCCCGGGGTCCGCCCTTACCGTGTGCAGATCCTCCTGGAGGTTCACGACCAGCTCGATATCCTCACCGATCAGCCGGTGCAGCATCTCCTGCATCTTGACGACTATTTCGTTCAGATTGATGATCCGGGGCTGCAGGACCTGCTTCCGGCTGAAGGCCAGAAGCTGGCGGGTCAAGCGCGCCGCCTGTTCCGAAGCCTTCTTGATCCCCATGAGATCGCTATGAGACGGATCGTCGCTGCTGCTGCGCCGCAGAAGCAGCTCCGTAAATCCCTTGATCGCGGTTAACAGGTTATTGAAATCGTGGGCGATCCCCCCGGCCAGCTTACCCACCGCCTCCATCTTCTGGGCCTGCAGCAGCTGTTCCTGGGTGGCCTGCAGCTCATCCAGGCTCTCTCTGAGATCCTCGACCAATCTCGTCTTACGCCAGGCCGTGGCCATCTGATTGGCAAAGGCCGTGACCGCGGGAATATCATCGGAGTCGAGATCCTCAGATTGAACGGACAGCATCCCTATAACCCGGTCCTCCGGCACCAGGGGAGCCGAGATGGCTTTGGTTACCTGCAGCAGATCGATCATCTTGTCTACACAGTCCGCCTGCAGCGTCGGGAAATTCCGCTGAAACGACTTCTGGGTCGTGCTGAAAACCGTCTGTCTGGCTCTGACCACCTGATCCAGCACGCCTCCCTCCATCACGGGAAGGGAGAAGTTCTCCCATCCGACCCCGATCAAACTTTTCAGTTTTTCCAGAAGCGGAGCATCATAGCTGCTGTAGTGAAGCTTGAGGGATTGTTGGTCGTCATCCAAGAGAAAAACGACTGAATAAAATCCGAACTGTTTGAACCGCTCCCCCGCAGCGGCGAATACCGCATCGGGGGATTGTGCCTGTTCCATGGCCGCACTGGCACTGTTCAGCGCCTGAAGCAGACGTTCGGTACGCTTCGTCGCACTGATGTCGGTGATAATGCCGAGCAGAGCCGGCTGGTTTTCGTAGTTGATGAGCTTCGTGGTGATGATTACATCCAGGCGCTGCATTGACCTGGTGATCAATCCGTACTCATAGGGAGGGACCTCCTCCCCGGCCAGATGCCTGCCGAAGGCCGCCTTTAGCCGACTGACATCCTGAGGATCGATTAGGCTGAGGAAATCGAATCCTTCGGCATAGAACTCTTCCCGAGTGCAGTCCATCACCTCCTCGCACTTGCGGTTGGCATACACCACCCGCCCTCGAGAATTGATGAAAATCATGTTCGGTGACTGCTCGGCCAGATTGCGGAACTTCTCCTCCGACTCCCGCAGGTTCTGTTCGGTGCGACGGCGTTCGGCCAGCTCCTGGGCCACGGTTTCGTAGAGACGGGCGTTCTGCACGGCGACCGCCACCTGTTCCGCGATGGTGGCCAGCAACAGCAGCTCCCCCTCGCCATAAGGACGGGACTGGTAGGTCTGGACACAGATCACCCCGATTACCCTGCTCCCGACCAGCATCGGAACCCCGAGCCAGGAGGCGGGCATCTTCATGGTGCCGTACAATTCCGGCTTGGGAACACCGGCTGGAATATGGTCGAAGTCGGTGATCAGCAGCGGCTTTTTGTTCTGAATGACCCAGGAGGTGAGGCCGGTACCCAACCGTTGCCGATCCGGCGGTTCCCGGTTCCCCTCGTCGACCTGGAGGCGAAACTCCAGCTCGTTGCTGTCCTCCTCATACAGAGCAATGAAGAAGGCATCTGAGAGAAACAACGGGGTCACTTCCTGATGGACCGCTTCCATCAGCACGTCGATCTCCAGGGTTTTTCCCACCGCTGCGGCGATCTTGTTGACCACCCGCAAACGAGCCTCCCGCTCCCGCAGCGGATTCAGCAGCTGCCGGGTAATCACACCGAATCCGATAAGAGAAACGCCGATGGTGTTGGTGATCGACAGGATAGGAAAGGGCAAGTTCAGGATCCCCCCTGTCAACAGACCGAGAAACAGAATCAACACACTAAAGGCAAAGTACCGCTCTCCGACCCGGCGGCGATTACTCCAAAAGAGGATCAGAGACCAGACCAGGAAGAGGATCGGTACCGGAGTCAGGAACAGTCCCAACGGCTTGAGCTGCAGCGTGGAGGAACCGTTGGGCAACAGACGGGGATTGAACACGATTCGATGTTGAAACAGGAAAACAGACAACACCGCCACAATCGCCAGTCCGACCAGGCAAGCTACGTCGGACCAGCGGCTGTATCGACCGACGTAACGGGAAGCAAACCCGAGCACGGTTATGCTCATCAGACTGATTCCCAACGTGGCCAGTTCCGACAGGAGCAGGGGGGAGCCGACATCCAGCCACAGCGAAAGGCGCAGCAGCAATGAGGAAACCGCCCAAAACGCCTCCATTGCGACGAACAGGGCAAAGGACTGATTGAGCGAACGCCCGGGTCCCGTCCCCATCACCGTGAGAATCAGGGCAATGGCGACAACCGCGGAGGAGCTGAGAGCAACGACATCGATCCAGTACAGTGCGGTCATGGATAGTTCTATTCTCGGAATATTGAGCTTGAAGCTTCGCCTGGATTAAGTCAAGATTTGGAGCGTGGATACAATCCCGACCGAAAAAATCAGGTTTGCTTCTTCAAACCACCCGTAGTACTATAGAGTTAGGATTCGGAGGCACGACATGGCAAATATCTACGACGACAATTCCCTGGCAATCGGAAACACACCCCTGGTCAGGCTCAACAGACTGCCGGAAGGAAACGCCTCCGGGCCGGGCACCCGGATTCTGGCAAAGATCGAAGGCAGAAACCCGGCCTACTCGGTAAAGTGCCGTATCGGCGCAGCGATGGTCTGGGACGCGGAGAAGCGGGGGGTGCTCAAACCGGGAAAGGTGATCGTGGAGCCCACCAGCGGCAACACGGGGATCGCTCTGGCATTCACCGCCGCTGCCCGGGGATATCAGTTGATTCTCACCATGCCGGAAACCATGTCCATAGAACGCCGTAAACTCCTCAAGGCTTTCGGGGCCGAGCTGCATCTGACCGACGGGACCAAGGGGATGAAAGGGGCTCTGGCCAGGGCGGAGGAGATCGTAGCCGGTGATCCGAAGAAATACGTTCTTCTACAGCAGTTCAAGAACCCTGCCAATCCGCGGATCCACGAAACTACCACGGGGCCGGAGATCTGGGCGGATACGGACGGGGAAATTGATGTGTTGGTGGCCGGGGTTGGCACCGGCGGCACCATAACCGGGGTATCCCGCTACATCAAGAACAAGATGGGCAGGAAAATCACAGCCGTGGCGGTGGAACCGGCCGGCAGCCCCGTAATCAGTCAGACCCTGGCGGGAGAGGAAGCGAAGCCCGGACCGCACAAGATTCAGGGAATCGGTGCGGGATTCATTCCCGACAACCTTGATCTCGGTTTGATCGATCGGGTGGAACAGGTGGACAACGAGGAGGCTGTCGACTATGCCCGCAGACTGGCCCGGGAGGAGGGCATCCTGGCCGGACTGTCCAGCGGCGCTGCTACCGCGGCGGCGGTCCGACTCGGCAAGCTGGAGGAGTTCGCCGGCAAGACGATCGTGGTTATCCTACCGGATTCCGGGGAACGCTACCTCTCCACCGTACTCTACGAGGGACTTTTCGACGCTCAGACGGGCCTGTAGCCGGCTTGAGGTTTTTCTGCGCTTTCCCCTGTATCCGGGCTCCCGGCGAGCTATACTAGGGGATATGAACAAAGTCACGAGATACATTCCCATCGGTGTCATCTTCTTCGTTCTTCTGTCCTGCTCGGCTTTTCCCTCCGCCCGGGTGGAAGAGCCCTCCGGCAAGCAGGAAGCCCGGGTATTCTGGGTCCTCGACGGCTCGATGAGCACGGAGAGTGCCGAGATGTTCCTGGAACGCTACCTGCTTCCCACATCTCTGGCGGCCATGCTCTGGACCGAGTTTACCCTCCAGGGGAATGAGGTCCGTTTCGATACTCAGGGAGGCTATCGGGTCGTTCGCAAGCAGCGGGTGCTGACCGAACCCATCGGGGCGTACGTCGTTCACGGCTACGACCTGATCATCGACGTGACGCGTCCCAGCGGCGCACCGCCGGCGGCCGGCTCACGGGCACAGTCGGCCGATTCTTACGTAGTCCGGTTCTCCTATCCCGAATCGGCGGACTCCGGATCCGGCTCTACGCCGAAGGCTGTACAGCCATCCGGTGTTCTTCCCCAACCCCTCCAGCAGGCTCTCCTGGCCGGGATCAGGGAAGACGGCCGCACTTCAGGGAAGGCTCGGGTCCAGCTGATCGAGTATCTGGGCTCGGGGCGATTCAGGGCGACGGTACTGGTCGGCGATTGAGCCGCTTCTATACCGATGCATTTCGAACTCTCTGAGCCAGGAGGATCTGGCTGCGCAGCTCCTCGGTGTTGCGTAATCGCGGCCAGGAAGAGAGAAACTCCGGATTCTGCACGATCTGGGCGATCGCCATCAACGCCTGGAGATGGAAGTTCCGTTCGTCTCTGGTGCCGGCCAGGGCGAACACCACCTTCACCGGATCCAGGTCCGGTCCGAAATCGATCCCTTCCCGGGACCGGACCACGACGATCTCGAATCGCCCCGCTCCGTCGACCACGATGTGGGGAATGGCCAGACCCGGATGGATCACCGTGGTGGACTCGGATTCCCGATCCGCAAGCAGTCGATGGATCCCCGTCGGCTCCGCGTTGAATTTACGGGCAAAGACTTCGGCCAGGACCTGAAACAACCCATCTTTGTCCACGGATTCCCTGAAATCGATGATCTCGGCTGATTTGATGATCCTGTCAAAACGATCCTCGACGATCTCATCCCGTTCGATGAGGATCTCTTTGAGCTCCTCCGACAGGGTGTCGCTGCGCAGCTCGCGGTTGGTGATGCGCTCCACCACGTGAAGCAGAGCAGACTCCCGGCGGTTGCGGGAGCGGGAGTAGAGGAAGTACCACAGCAGGCTGGCGGCAAAAAACGCCCCGGTCAACAACAGGGGGATGAGACCCATCTCGACGATCAGAAGAAAGTAGACAACGGTGCCGCCGATCTGCAGCACCGGATAGAGGGGAGAGCGGAAGGAGGGCTTGTAGGAGACGATCTTGCTCTCCCGCATCAGGATCACCGACAGATTGACGAAGGCGAACAGCAGCAGCTTCATGGTGGAAGCCACTTTGACCAGGCTTTCCACATCGAGGAAGACGATTACGGCGATCATGAATGCCGAGGTGAACAGGATTGCGACTACCGGGGTCTTCAGCCGAACGTTCACCCGTGCAAAGAAGGCGGGAAGCAGATTGTCCTTGGCCATGGCCAGAGGATTGCGGGAGGAGGCGAGGAGTCCGGCATTGCCGGTGGTGATGAAAGCCAGCATGGCAGCGATCGACAGCACCAGAAAGCCGGCCTGTCCGCTGAAGGTGGCGGCGGCTGTGGACAGCGGGGCCAGGGTTTTTTGGAATTCGACCCGTCCCAGGATCCCCACGGTAACGAAAATCGCCAGCAGGTAGACAATGGTGACCACCAGAAAGGAAGCGAACATACTACGGGGAATCGTTCTC
>Ga0315554_1000429_pt1 | contig 24701 bp, 27 predicted proteins | sample SalMarSW160370MG_FD_202114 | JGI IMG/M metagenome (GOLD analysis project Ga0315554, IMG submission 202114) | Salt marsh sediment microbial communities from the Plum Island Ecosystem LTER, Massachusetts, United States - Salt Marsh Sediment SW1603-70 ...
TTCCGGCAGGGAAGTCCCTATCGCAACAATCGTCAATCCTATCACCGCCTTACTCAGCCCCGCCATCTGGCCGATTGCAATCGCGCCGCGCAGCGTAATCTCAGCGCCGATAGCCAGCCCCGCCAGGCCGACCGCTATCAGGACAACACTCACCCACATCGCCTTAGGCCTGACCTTCTTTACCGTCTGTATCTCATCGTGCAGTTCCGTCTCAATTTCGGGTTTCTTTTCTATCTGCTTCTTTGACTGCAGTATCGTCAGCATTATCATAGCCGCGAACATCACTAAGAACACAACTCCTTCCAATCGCGATATGACAAGGTTATATAGCGCTGGATACAACAGCAGTGCAACCAGAACCATTACCGGCAGCTCTCGTTTGAGCACGCCCAGCCGCACCGAGATAGGCCGAATCATCGCACACAGCCCGCCCACAAGCGCAAGGTTTGCTATATTTGAGCCGAAAACGTTACCTATTGCGATGTCACCGGTCCCTCTGATTGCCGCTGCGACACTCGCCGCCACCTCCGGCGCGCTCGTCCCCATAGCCACTATAGTCAGCCCGATGACAAGCGGACTGATGCCTAACCGATTTGCAAGACTGACCGCACCCGAGACAAGAAAGTCCGCCGCCTTCCACAAAAGCGCCAGACCGACAACCAGAAATGCCGCCGCCGAAAATAAGCTCACGAAATTGCTCCTTCAATTACCATTCTTATCGTAGATGACAGAACTTAACCTGTAAAGCCCTTTATTTATAGCTTGTTTTGTGATTGATATTTCTTGTCTTTCAATTTCAATCAAAAAACTATATAGTCTTTTACATGCCCCCGTCATGGCTCAAATTCCGTTGTATGTATTGCGGCCAGCTCATAAGAGCTCCACAGTCCGCCCAGGGCCAAACCGGCAAATGTCCACGCTGTAAACACACTCTGCGTGTTTTAAGTCCGGCGCGCAAAGCCCTGTTGAAATCTCGACTCGCGACGCCGCAGAAGCCCACAATCCCCGAACCTTCTCCGGAACCTTCTCTCACCGAGGAAATAGCAGAAAAGGTAAATTACCTTAAATCCACGTTTGAACCGGCCGACGAACAGCCTCCGCCCTCAGGCCTTGTTCGCTGGGCAAGACAAATCTTCCTGCCGGTTTACAATGAGCTTTCACTGTTCCTGATGAGTGTCACTGCGATTTCACTCCTTATTTCAAGTCAGCAGCTCCGAGCTGAGTTGCTTTCTTTTGCACGAATGAACTTCTGGGCCTATATAATGTTTTTCTTTGCTGCGGCGGGAATATTATTTTCGATATATCACATCTTCGGCAAAAGGCCCATGCGTGTATACCAGTTAAAAGCAATGCTCCTCTTTGCCGTCCTGGCAAACGCCTCCAGCGCGATAATGGCCGGAAAATACATGATGCATCAATCATCGAATCGATTTCTTATGGTCTTTCCAATATTGAACATTGCCAATGGCATATATTTGCTCCTGCTCTTGAGGTTCGGCGGATTAACGATACGCAGTATAACCGGCGAACAGGCCTCTTTTCTGCAGGTCGTTGTCGGCACTGTTACTGCTTTGACGGTGTTTTTCTTCGCTCATTTCGTCTTCAGGTTCTACTGGGCTGTTACCTTTTCTATCTGTGTCGCCTACGCAACCGGTTTCAGCAGGGCCGTCCAGGAACTGCTCTGCCCGGTCGAACGGGAGCTCGTCAGATTCACTTAAAGGAAAAAGCTCCATCGAGTTTCAAGCATCAGGCATCGAGTATCCACAGTAGGTATTGAATAAGAATCGGCGGTTGTAATTTAAATTAATATCTTGAAAAACTAAAAATTTCAGATACACTATTTAGGTGGTTTTCAGGAGATAAATATGCGAAAAAGTACATCATCAAAAAACATCGCCGGTTTTTCCATCTTCTTGCTGTTAATACTGCTGCTGTTTCATTGCGGCTGTGCACGGCAGAGCGTTCTGGTAACAAAAAAAGGAAATTGTAATCTGAAAATCCTCTCGACCGAGCCCGAATCACCTGCGATTCTCCGGGCGGGCGAGAAAGTCTATGTCACTTTCAGATACGATATGGGCAGGTATGAATCAGTCTGGTTATTTGTAAAGCCTCGGACAAATGGAACTGTCACACCCGGTCATCACCGGAGCAAATCGCCGATATATAACAAATATGACGGCGCTACAGATGAAATTAAGGGTTATTTCTTTTTCAACGACCCCGCCGTCGTTGATGAAATTATCGTTCGAATGAAAGACAAAACCAGCGGTGAATATGTCTGCGTTGCCAAAAAAGATGTAAACTTCGAGTGGAAAGGCAGCACCAACATAATAGCGTCATTGCGGGATGATACCTGGGATGAAGAGCTTTTAGCCCTTGCCCGAAAAACCAAAGATGAGCTGAAAAAATCTAAGGAGCACAAGAACGATGGCGCTCTTATTTATCGAGTCCATTCAGAGGACGGGTTATTAGACCGGGCAAGGACCGAATTTCACTGGACCGGGAAAGGACGCGGCGGATACAGACCCGACACAATTTCCGAAAACCAAACAGAAGTCGTGTTCGAACGCGACGGCCAGTCTGCAGAGCTGTGGGTAGCTAACGCAGATTATCACGAATTCCGTCGCTCCGTCGTGTTTAAAAAAGGAAAAGTAATAGTATGGGATGATATCGTCCTGGAACGTGTCTCGCCCGGAAATTCCTGCACAATAAAAGGAACTATCCATCTTGAAGATGACGCCGACCCCGGTGGCATAAGTATTTCATGCGATGAAACTTCGACAACTACCGATGTAAATGGAGAGTTTACTTTGGCCGGCCTTCGTTCGGGCCACGTCGGCGTGGGAGCACGTAAACCCGGCTACTATGGCCTGTACACTAATGTGGATATTGTCAGGGGCCAAACTGCTTCCTGCCAATTAAATGGATATCGTATAAGAAAGGCAAAGGTGCGGTGGGCCTATCAGCCGGACGGCTCGAAAGTCTTTGACAATAATAATGTAATTACCGGAACGGGTATACTCCAGGAAAATGAATTAGACAGGGTGAGTTTTGCCGCAGGTTTCAGGCAGGTGCAGGTTTGTGGCGGAAGTGATTTCCTTGTATATCAAACAAAAGACCGTCTTATGATGAGGAACTTTGATAGAAATAGCAAAAATGGGCCTGCTATTCTTGAGACAGACAGCAAATTTGAGGATGTCACCGAAGTCCCTGATTTCGATTACAATCGCAAGCCATATACTCTCCAAGCCGGAAAACTATACGTCTTCCGGTGTTATGACGGGCAGCATTACGCCAAAATGGAGGTGCTTGAAATAATCGACTAACACTGTCGATGCAGGTACCCAGCCATAAACCACATCGGTTTTATGGCTGTAAGCCCAACGTGGTTCACAGCATCCAGCTTGTGTCTTCTTGCGGCGAACGAAGAACTCAGCACACAGTACGCGATAGAGGCTAACCCACCTGCCCAATTATCTCATCGGGTATATCGAAGTTCGAATAGACATTCTGGATGTCTTCGTGGTCTTCCAAATCTTCCATCAGGCCGATTATTTTTCTCGCCGTCTCGGAATCTGAAACCGCCACATTACTTTGAGAAATCATTGATATCTCAGCGACCTGGATGGGTATCTCTTTTTCCTGCAGCGCGTTTTTGAGGCCTTCGTACGCCGCCGGGTCGCACGTAATCTCGAACACGCCTAAGTTGGCAGTCATATCCTCGGCACCGGCTGAAAGCGCCATCTCCATCAATACATCCTCGTCGGTGTCACTTCTGTTGACCGTGATTAATCCCTTTTTATTGAACATCCAGTTTACGCATCCGCTGGTCCCCATCGACCCGCCGCGCCTCTCGAAAATCCTTTTCACTTCCGGCGCCGTCCGGTTGCGGTTGTCGGTCAGCGCCTCAACCATAATCGCCACCCCGCCCGGCCCGTACCCTTCGTACAGCACATCTTCGAAGTTCTGGCCGCCAAGCTCGCCCGTTCCTTTTTTAATCGCTTTTTCGATTGTGTCTTTGGGCATATTGGCGGCCTTGGCCTTGTCGATTGCGTACCGCAGCGAAAGATTGGCCGACGGGTCTCCACCCCCGGCCCGCGCCGCAACGATTATCAGTCTTGCAACCTTGCTCCAGACCTTGCCTCGCTTGGCGTCGTTAGCCGCCTTTTTGTGCTTTATCCCTGACCAGTGCGAATGTCCTGACATAAATCGCCTCGATAATTATACTTTTATATTTTCTTAGTCTTTTCGAACAAGGTATTATAACGATTCCTGGGGCCTGAGGTAAGTACTTTTTCGGCGCGCGGGATAACACTTTGAAAAGATAGCCGTTGACTATCTATAAGGGCAATCCGGTTTCGATTTGCTGCTTAGAGCAAAAGTTATGCGCCCAGGGCCTCGGCGGCTGCGTCGGCGTCGGAGACGTTGACGATGATAATCATACCATAACCACCGTTACAAACCATCGCTGATGCGGCAACGCCGTTGACCCCGGCGTCGGCTAAAGGCTTTAAGGCCTCGGCTGCGGCGCCGGGCATGTCGTCGCCGGTCAGCATGAAGCCGGCTAACTCCTTTACCTCAATGCCGGCTTTGATTGCACAGGCCTTGAGCGCCTCCGGATTTTTGGCGCTAAGATAGGCCATAGCCGAACCGCCGCCGCACGTACAGACTGACAGGCCGTTCAAATCGACGCCGTCGGCGGCGGCCCTGGCCAATAACTTTTGTAAACTGCCCGGCTTGTCTTCGATTTCGACCGCGTGAATTGAAATCCTCTTTACTGCCATTTTCCCATTCCCTTAAATAGAGTTGTCTATTCCACTAATCTGTAAATCTACGCTGACCCGCGGGAATGTCAAGGATTTAATAATCGGAAGACAGAATTCAGAATACCCGGCTTCGTCCCTACGTGACTTCGCCGTGGCAAGCAGGAGACAGAATACAGAATACCCGGCTTCGTCCCGATAAAAACCATCGGGACTTCGCCGTGGCAAGCAGAATACAGAAGACAGAATAACTTGACTGCGAACAGACTATGAAACTGAATTGGTTAATCCTGCGAAGTTTCTGACCGGGCCGGGCTGCCTTTTGGAAAACTTGGTAAATTCTCATCAATGTATGCCCACGGAACGGCACATTGTGTCCATGTCTGGTAGCTTGGCTTGATCAATTCCGGCTCATCCAGACTACCTGCCTTGATAAAGACAAGATCGGGATATTTTTCAGCCCTTGTAAACAGAGGTGAGCCGCGTTGAGGACAGAACTCTCGAGTGATTTTCCTGCCGCTATCACCGGTAGTTGTGTAGCCTTTGACCTTTCCGCGGACAATACGCAGCTTAGCCGCCTGCACGAGTACGCCGACGGTATAGGGGTCGCCCGTAGCTCTTCTGCAATCGTCGCAGTGACAATAGCTTGCATCTTGCGGCTCGCCGGTATATTCGTATCGCACAGAACCGCATAAACAACCGCCATGCAAAACCTTTTCCATAATATTCTCCTTATCGTACTGACCTTTAACAAGGCGAGAAGTAACAAAAACTCTATTCTAATCCCGCCATACTGTCAAGATAAGAAGAAGACAAAGAGAAAATCCGAAATTCGAAATCCTAATTTCTAAACAAATACGAATAACCAAAATTCAAAGGTTCAAAACGTCGAACAAGAACCAGGCGGAGGGCAAATCCTAAATCCGAAACTCTATCCCGATAAATCGGGACGAAACAAATCCCAATTACCGAATTTCAAATTTTCCAAACCATATAGCAAAACTCATACCAAAAGGGGGTAAAATCGGCAGTATTTTTTGCGTAGCAAGATAATGCAACAAAATCGCGCAGGGGGGTTTTGACCTAAAACTTTTTTTCTCAAAAAATTTTGGCCTTTACTGCATAAGGACTTACGTCAAATTTTCTCAAAAAATCTCTGAAAATAGCGCGAAAACGCGCAAGTTCATCCAAAGGTGAAGGAGGTCTTTTTCATTAATCGATAATCACTAATCAATAATCATTAATCAATTGCCTACATACAACTTCCGATTCTCGATTCCAGATTCTTTTGACCGGGTCCTCGCAGCGCCGCTGATGCTCGGCAGATGGTTGTGGTACGGCTATACCTTTCGCCGCGTCCCCCTCAACATCGGCAAACACGCCCGCGTTGACCCGTGCCGGTTCCACGAAATTAGTAAATACACATGGTTCGCAAAGAAAGATTCGCACTACGCCACCACCTACAAGGCCGTCCGTTTGACCCCACAGGGCAGCTTCAACTGCCTGATTTATATGCACCGCCAAATCCTCAACGCCCCCAAAGGCCAAATCATCGACCACAAAGACGGCAACGGCCTCGACAACAGGCAGGATAACCTCCGCTTCGCCACTCACTCGCAGAACGCAAGCAATAGGCCGAAATTCAAATCCAAAACCTCCTCCCGCTACATCGGCGTCTCCTTCAAAAAAGACGCCCGCCGATGGATAGCCTACATCACTTTCAAAGGTAGGCGTTTCTGGCTCGGCCGTTTCGACTGCGAAATAGAAGCTGCAAAAGCCTACGACACCGCCGCAAAGAAGTATCACCGCGAATTCGCCTGCCTGAACTTCCCCGAAAGAAAAGAGAAAGGCCTGCGAGGCCTCCTTTCCAAACTTCTGCAACCGGTTTTTCGTTTTCTCAAACTACGACCTAACAATAACATACCCGTAGAACCTTGAACGCAGACCGGAATATGAGCACCCAAGAGTCGAGTTACGTATTGACATCTCTTGACAGCGTATCTCGACTACCCTAAAATACGTCTGTAAAAAAAGGCTGCGTATTATTATCTTAGCTCGGTAGAATATGGAAAGCGGGCTTCCAATCTTTGCTAAAAGGGACCTTCTCAAGCGAGGCCGCTGGGTAAGTTACGAGCAGTTCAGGGAATTACTTTGCTACCCCACATGGAACTACTTCCTCCAAGCCATCAGGTTAACCCGCGCCTACGATGAAGGGCTTGGTGTCGGGATGCACCTTATGAATCTTAACGAGGAATACAAGGACAAACTAACACAGAAAGAATATGACGATCACACCCGAATGCTCTGTCATTTATGCTTAGACATGTTGCGTTCGATCAAGTGTGGAAAGACCAGCGTTTCATTTTTAGATGCCACAAGAAGAGTTTGGATGAAGAATTCGGCGACCTCCTCGCAAAAGGTGTCGTATCAGAAACAGAACATTATATTTATGTTCACGAATTCTATCTACATATCCTCCAGAAAGAGGTAATCGAAAGGAAAATCCAGAGAAGGGAAAAAGGCCATAAACTTGGGAACATGTACCATCACACACGGGACCACTTGACTCCAAAGGAAATTGCTTATCGAAAAGGGTGGTTAAACGACCTCCTCGCAGACCTCAAGAACCGAAGGAACGAGCAACAAGCAGAGAATAGAAAAAGCTGACTACTCTATCGAAGTTCCAAGATAATTCATTTAGTTGGGTCAGAAGAAGGATTTCCCATGAGCAATACCATTTCTTTCGAATTCATCAAAAGGGAGTTAATTGCAGGTAGATTAGTTGGCAGACTAATGCGCGATGCACGAATTCAAAAAGAATTGCACGATATTTACAGTTTTCAGTCAGCGAACAAATACAGACTCTTTGTTGCTGCTCTTTTTTACGAAAACCATAAGATACTGAAAGGTAATAATCCGCGAACAGGGTTTATTGTCGGATTTGATTCGAATTTTATTGCACTAATATCCGAGGAGCTTCGGTCGGCCCTTGAGCATATAGGGAGGGAATACACTATCGTCGACGCAAATGGGAAATCTTTCATGGATTGTATCAAATGTATTACCAAAAAGGATTACCACGCAAATCATCAGGCGTTCGCTGACTTGAAAGGAATACTCTTGAATTCAAGCAGGACCGTCGTTTTTACGGAATTCTCAAAAAGCAAAATACGAACGCGGGCAAAAAAGTCCTGGACGGCAAGAAGCATTATTAAAATCCTTGACGATGCCCACCTTTCAGGCATTAGGCCGGTTTCGGACTTGATATTTGTTGATTATCCCACTTTTCTAGAGCATTGCTGGGGCAATATAGGCACATACTTAAAAATAATGTGATTAAGCATTTATGGCCATTAATCTAACCATATATATACACAATTGTACATCACAGCGATTTATAGAAAGGCGAAATCTGCAATCTGTGGACTCCATGCTGATTTCTTCACAAGTCCATCCCTCACCTTACGACGGGCCTATTTGAATCTTCCTCGATTTGCCCCGTGATTTTCTTGATAATCACCCAATCGCAGCATAAAAAATGATAGGAGGATAGGATTCCTAAAAAGGGAAATTGGATTACCTTGAAATATGTTCGTATTAACCAATTTTTTCTTTAAACAAAGCGATAAGCCAAAAGAAGCAACATAAGCACAATCAAAGCAATTGATATGCCCATTATGATTTTCCCGGCAGTATCAAGTTCTTTAGTTTCTTGATACTTTTTAGGAAACGTAATACATACAAGACCAATGTAAAGATTAGCAAAAGGAACCAATATAAGAAGCGACCACCAGCCGCTCCTCCCCATGTTTTGAAGGCGACTAACAGTCAGAACAAAATCAATTATTAATACCAATAACCCCCCGAGAGCTTTACTTTGCGCTAATATATTGACGATACCGCCGAGAATTAAGGCTCCGACCATTCCAAATAAATATGCAAGGCGTCCGATACCTCCATAGTGCCGCTGGTTATTATTTTCTTTTACTTCAGGGCTTGTTTCTCGCACTATATTTTTCCCCTTTCGAAGTTCCCACAAAATTCACTTGTTGAAATTCTACGTGTAATTGTTGTTAACCGTCAAGAAAAAAGCGGTAAAAGCTTGACATTGACAAAGCTTTAAAAATAGCCACCGTTTTTCAAATCCTTCGAATCGGCCTCGATTTACCCACCGCAATACGCAATACGCAGATTTCTTAGCCTGGCAGGTTGTTCATCGAACAACCTTTGCAGAAATTCGCTAAGGCCTCTCTTGAAGTGAGCTTCATCAAGCCCTTACGCGATTGCTGCGGCGATTTCATCGCCATTGCCAGGCCTAAATAAAGTCGGAAACGATTTCAGTCGTTACCAGATAAGAGCTTTGACGCAGGTCCCAAAGGCACCTCAGACGAGAAGAATAAGATTGAACAAGCTGGCTTGTAGAAATCTTTTCTTTGAGGATGCTCAAGCCGTCTTCGACGGCGGCGTCAAAGCATAATCCGCGTTAATCCGCGCAATCCGCGGATATATTTCCTTTATGCTCTTCATGGTAAACAATCCACGTTAATCCGTGTAAATCCGTGTCAATAAATTTAGTGTTTATTTATGGTTTCACATTTCGAGTGACGTAGGCCAAGCGACGAGCCACGGCCCGCAGGGCTTGAATCGGCCTCGATTTGACCGTTTCAATTGATGAAGGATAAAGGATTATTGATTATTTCTCTGCGTTCTCCGCGTGCTTTGCGGTTAAACGAATCCGTGGTTAAAAAATTACGATATTGTTCTTTTTTGTATCACTTCGTATTTTTTATTTATGACGGCCTGGAACTCTCTGGAGACGGCGTTATAGTCGTGGACGTCAATGAGCATAGGCAAATCGGAGGCGGCGAAGGCGTCCTTGACGGTCTCTATCCTTCTCCAGTCTAATTTTTCAGCGGCAACGAGCACAAGGTCAAGGTCGGAAAATTTTTCAGCTTTTCCTTCAATGCGCGAGCCGAACAGGCGGACCTCGCAGTCAGGGACGTGCTCTGTTAAAATCCGGCGAATTTCACTGAGATATTTTTCTTCAATATCAATCATTCTTACCACAGAAATTATTGATAGCCACAGAGGCCTGCCACTGCGACTCGCGTCGCAAGACGCGGCAGCGGACACAGAGAACACAGAGAAAAGGATTAAGAAAAACAGTGTAAATCTGTGTTAATCAGTGTCTAATATAAGACAGTTTAAATCCGTGTCTAAGAGTAACCATATCAGGTCGGCCGTTTTTCATCCATTAACTTCTTCAAGCTTGTTGAGAAAACTTCTTGCGTCTTTTGCAAAACCGAGTGCCGTTTTATATACGGATTCGGCTGTGTCTTCGTCGTATGTATGGGCGGTGAGGTTTCGGGCGTCGCCGTATGCGAACCATACGAGCGGGTCTTCAATCAGGCCATATTGTGCCGCCAGACGAAAAAGCTCCTTTCTTGCGCGAGGATGTTCAGCCTGCTCGGCTGGGGCGTTTTCCCGCAGCCATCGCCTCATAAACTTCCAGCACAATTCGTAAGTGAACTCAAAGTTCTGGATGACACCGGCCCTTATGGCGTTCTGAGTATCGGCGTCTAATCCGGCGCTGGAGCCCTTGTCGGCGACCTTCAGCGTCTTTTCGAGCGATTCAACGGCCTTGCTGAGACTGCTCAAATCAAGCTTCATTATTGACTGTCTCCGAATTTTCATTCACGCTTGGGTGCTGGATTTCTGAGCATTCTGCGGCAAATCGGCCTGACTGTCAAGAATGGGTCTTGCAATGATATTTGCAGCACGTCGTGATTTTATCGCATGGCATTTCGGATTCCGAATTAGGATTTCCCGGCCGTAGAAGACGGCCGGGCACCTGTCACAATGGCGTGGCAGGGGCCTAAATCTTACCAAAAATGGCACAGGGGCCGCCGGTGCTAAAGCCAAATCGCGTCAAATTGCTTTTCATAAGTTATTGTTATACAAGTCCTTAGATGCAGGGAAAGGCTGACCTTTCTTTTATATGGCCAAACTGGTATAAATTTTGCAGTTCTATGCCAGACGAAGCGGTTACCGTACAGGCCGAATGGACAGAAATTGTTATTAACCACAGATTAACACGGATTAAGAACGAAGCATTTTTAACCACGAATGTCCTAGGGACTCCTGACGGAGAACACGAATAGACACAGATTAACACTGTTTTTTAACAGGATAACCCGTCTTCGCCAAGGCTACGCCGGGCAGGCAGGATTGACCGGATAAAGCTGATTGAATTGATTACGCAATACGCAGGCTTGCCCTGAGCGAAGCCGAAGGGACGCGATACTTGATATGATGTTTCGATGCGGATTACGCAGAAAAACGCAGAAAATAGAAATATGAATATTTGTGGAATCAGCGCAATCAGCGTCTGAGAGCCGTAAAAACGCGATACGCAATACGCAATACGCGATACGTAAGTAATAAGGAGAAACGTTACTATGGCAGTAAAAGAATTAGCATTCGAATCGGAAGCAAGGGCCGCGTTGCTGGCTGGTGTTGAAAAGCTGGCGGCGGCTGTTAAGACGACGCTCGGGCCGAAGGGCCGAAACGCGGTAATAGACAAAAGCTGGGGCGGCCCGACCGTAACAAAAGATGGTGTAACTGTGGCCGAAGAAATCGAACTGATAGACAAGGGCGAAAACCTCGGCGCAACGCTGGTCAAGGAAGCGGCGAGCAAGACATCTAAAATAGCAGGTGACGGGACGACTACCGCGACGGTGCTTACCGAAGCAATGTTCAAAGAGGCGTTTCGTAACCTCGCGGCGGGGGCTGATGCGATGAGCCTGAATCGCGGGATGCAGGCTGCGGCCAAGGCGGTTACCGAGAAATTGGCGTCGCTGGCCAGGCCGATTGATATCACGAAGAAAGACGACATTATCAATATCGCATCTATCAGCGCGAACAACGATATCGAAATCGGCAAGATTATGGCTGAGGCGTTCGGGCGTGTCGGCAAGGACGGCGTGATTACGGTCGAAGAGGGCAAGAGCATCGATACGACCGTGGACGTTGTGGAGGGCATGCAGTTCGACAGGGGATTTTTGTCGCCTCACTTCGTGACCGACCAAAAGACAATGACGGTCGAGATGGAAAAGCCTTACATCCTCGTTTATGAAGACAAAATCAGTTCTGTGACGAAGCTGATACCGCTGCTGGAAAAGACGGCCAAGGCCAACAGGCCTTTGCTGATTATTGCAGAGGACGTGGAGAGCGAGGCGCTGGCGACGCTTGTTGTTAATAAGCTGCGCGGCGTGTTGAAGGTGGCGGCGGTCAAGGCGCCGGGTTACGGCGACCGCAGAAAAGCGATGCTGCAGGACATAGCGACACTGACCGGGGCAGAGGCAATCTTCAAGGACCTGGGCATCGAGCTCGAGAACGTCAGCATAAAGCAGTTGGGCGTTGCGAAGAAGATTACCATCGATAACGACGATACGATTATCCTCGAGGGTGCGGGCTCGCGGGATGCCATCACGGGGCGGGTAAAACAAATCCAGAACGAGATCGAAGCTACGACCAGTGATTACGACAAGGAGAAATTGCAGGAAAGACTGGCGAAGCTGACCGGCGGCGTTGCACAAATCAACGTCGGGGCGGCGTCGGAAGCGGAGATGAAAGAAAAGAAGGCACGAATCGAAGATGCATTACATGCTACACGTGCGGCCGGCGAAGAGGGAGTTGTGCCCGGCGGCGGAGTTGCGCTGATTCGGTGCATCGACGCAGTTGACAAGCTGAAACTTCAAGGCGACGAAAAGACCGGCGCGAATATTGTTAAGCACGCGCTCTCGCGGCCTTGCTACTGGATTGCGGAAAACGCAGGCGCGACGGGCAATCTCGTCGTCAGCAAAGTCGCCGAAGGCAAAGGCGGGTTCGGATATAACGCGGCGAGCGATACGTATGAAGATTTGTACGAAGCGGGCGTAATCGACCCTGCCAAGGTGACGCGCATCGCACTGCAAAACGCTGCGAGCATTGCGGGACTGCTTCTGACGACCGATTGCCTTGTCACCGAGAAACCGAAAGAAAAAGAAGACATGTCCGCTGGAATGCCCGGCGGAGGAATGGGCGGCATGGGCGGCGGCATGGGCGGAATGGGCGGCGGCATGGGTGGTATGATGTAACCATAAAACGAACCACGGATTAAAAGAGAATAAATATTGGAACCGCGGATTGACGCGGATTAAGAAGAAAGAAATTTTATCCGCGGATTTCGCGGATTAGCGCGGATTTAAAAATGAGAATAAAAAAAAGACTAAAGCCCGATTTGTCCACGGATTAACACGGATTAAAAAAAAGAATAATTTTATCCGCGGATTTCGCGGATTAGCGCGGATTTAAAAATGAGAATAAAAAAAAGACTAAAGACCGATTTGTCCACGGATTAACACGGATTAAAAAAAAGAATAATTTTATCCGCGGATTGGAAAAAGAGGTAAATGATATTGGCAGAATCGGATTTGATACATAATGAGCTGACCAGAGAAATTATCGGTTCTGCAATGGAAGTTCACAAGACTCTCGGCACCGGATTTCTTGAGAGTGTATATGAAGAAGCGTTAGCAATAGAATTCGGCCTGCGAAATATTGAATACGAAAGACAAAAGGAAATCAGAGTCGTTTATAAAGGCAGAACAGCAAAGGAATTTGTGTGTGACTTTCTCGTTGAAGGAAAGGTATTAGTAGAGCTGAAAGCCCTGAATCTTATTACCGGCGCTGAAGAGGCACAGGTTCTGAATTACCTCAAAGGAACCGGAGTAGAAGTCGGACTGTTAATAAACTTCGGGCAGAGTTCGTTGAAATATAAAAGACTTGTGTTGCAAAGAAAGGGAAAAACCGCGGATTTAACGGATTAAAAACTAAAAAGTAATATTCTCCGCGGATTACACGGATTTGCGCGGATTAAAAAATGAGAATAAAAAAAAGACTAAAGACCGATTTGTCCGCGGATTAACGCGGATTAAAGAAAAGGAAATAACCAACCACGAATAAACACAAACTATTTTGCCACAGAGAAACAGAATTTATGTATAGCCACAGAGGACACAGAGGTCACAGAGACAGTTTATTAGACACGGATTCCGTCTTCGTCCCGATAGAAAGCATCGGGACTACGCCGCGACAAGTTACGCGGATTAGCGCGGATTAAAAAAATAGAATTAAAATAAAGACTTAAAGACTTAAAGACAGGTTTATCCGCGGATTTACGCGGATTAGCGCGGATTAAAAAAATAGAATTAAAATAAAGACTTAAAGACTTAAAGACAGGTTTATCCGCGGATTACACGGATTTGCGCGGATTAAAAAATAGAAAAATTATATTCTCCGCGGATTACACGGATTAGCGCGGATTACAAAAAAATTAAAGGTGAGATTGAAAAAGTTAACGGCAGTGAGATGTCACAGCAATATATTGCAAAAGAATTGATACACTTTACAGAGAAATATGAGAACCTTCGCGATATTCTCAAAGAACGTGTACTTCTTGGTGGACCTGACATAGAAGCTTCAAGGCGAGGGATTACTGAGTTTATATTTATGTATAAAGAGAATATAAGCCAGAATGCAATGATTGAAGTTAATAAAGTTTGCTTTTCTGATATTCCTGAAGGACAAACGGATATTCACAAGCAGAAATATGGACACTTCGGTATATCTTTTGATAAAGACTTCATTGTCAAGAAAGGCGGCATTCCGGTACACTATGTGCCCCGTGATGCAGCTATAAATTCGAGATGGGCGAACGAGCGTGAAACAAGGGCAAGCTTTTTCGATAGGATGACAACAGAACTGTATAACTACTTTGACGGTTTAGTTGTTGCGCATTTCAATGATGAGGATAAAAGAAAAAAATATCAAAGACTTCTCGGTTTTTATATGACACATATTAATCCCTATTATAAGTTCTTCGACCATACGTTACCGGACGAAGACATTCATAATTATTACTTTGAACGAGAATGGCGTGTTGTGGGAAGTATTAAATTTGAATTGAGTGATATAAGGAATGTGTTACTTCCACAAGAAGATGAGGATAAATTTAGACAGGAGTTTCCATGTTACAAAGGAATAGTAAATTCAAAAAAGCTAAAACTAATAGCAGCCAATTAGTTTTATTGAAAATTTAAAAATCCGCGATAATCCGCGTAATCCGCGGATAGAGAGTTTTTAAGTTTGTGATAATCCGCGTAATCCGTGGATAAAAAGTTGTTAGTCGTTGGTCGTTAGTAATTAAAAACAAATAATCCGTGGAGTTCGTTTTTAAGACAATTTAGAAGGAGAAGTCGATATGAAGCTCAGACCGTTGGATGATGGACTTGTAATAAAACAGCTCGAGGCTGAAGAGAAGACGACGGGGGGGATTATCCTGCCGGACTCGGCCAAGGAGAAACCGCAGATAGGCAAAGTCGTGGCTGTCGGGCCGGGCAAGACGCTGGATAACGGGAAGCTCGCCAAGATGACAGTCAAGAAGGGCGATGAAGTTATCTATCCGAGGTATATGGGCAACGACGTCGAAATCGACGGCGATAAATATATTATCTGCAAAGAGAGCGACGTCCTCGGGATAATCGAGAAGTAAATAAAAATAAAAGTCGCCGTTCCGGCGACTGCTAAACGAAAATGGATTCCTGCTTTCGCAGGAATGACAAAGTGAGGATAAGAAAATGGCAAAACAGATGATGTTTGATAACGCGGCGAGGACCGAGCTTAAAGAAGGGCTTGAAACGCTCGCTGCGGCTGTGAAAGTTACACTCGGTCCGACCGGAAGAAACGTGATACTGCACAAGAGCTGGGGCTCGCCGAAGGTAACCAAGGACGGTGTTTCGGTCAGTAAGGAAATCGAGCTGCCCGAGCCGTTCAAGAACATAGGCGCCAAGATGATAAACCAGGCGGCAAGCAAGACTTCCGACGTTGTCGGTGACGGCACGACTACCTCGACCGTGCTGGCAGAGGCGATTTACCGGGAAGGGCTCAAGTACGTCACGGCAGGCGCCAACCCGGTGGCGATTCAGCGTGGTATTACAAAGGCGGCGGGTGTGGTTACCGAGTTTATCAAGAATGAGAGCATACCGGTAAAAGGACACGAAGATATCGCCAAGGTTGCGACTATCAGCGCGAACAACGACGCAGAGGTTGGTGAGATACTGGCCAACGCCATCGACAAGGTGGGCAAGGAAGGCGTCATCGAAATCGAAGAGGGTAAAGGGATGCAAAGCGAGCTGACCATTGTCGAAGGGATGCAGTTCGAGAAGGGATACATCTCGCCTTACTTTATGACGAACCCGGATACGCTCGAAGCGATTTTCGAAGATTGTTATATCCTGCTGCACGAGAAGAAACTTTCTAACGTGCGTGAGCTGATACCGCTGCTGGAGAAGGTTGCACAGCTCGGCAAGCCGCTGCTGATAGTAGCAGAAGACGTGGAGGGCGAAGTGCTGGCGGCCCTGGTGATTAACCGGCTGCAGGGAGTGCTGAAAATTTGTGCGGTCAAGGCGCCGGGGTTCGGCGACAGGCGAAAGGCGATGTTAGGTGATATGGCGGTGCTGACGGGCGGGACGCTGATTAGTGAAGATCTGGGTATGAAGCTGGAAAAGGTCGAGCTTTCACAGCTCGGCCAGGCTAAGAAGATTGTAGTCGGCAAAGAGACGACGACTATTATCGAAGGTGCGGGCAAAAAGAAGGACATAAACGCCCGCTGTGAGCAGATACGCAGCCTGATTGAAAAGACGACCAGTGACTACGACAAAGAAAAATTGCAGGAGCGGCTGGCGAAGCTGGTCGGCGGAGTGGCCATAATTAACGCCGGCGCAGCGACCGAGACCGAAATGAAGGAGCGAAAGGACCTTCTCGATGACGCACTGCACGCGACACGCGCGGCGACAGAAGAAGGAGTAATTGCCGGCGGCGGGACAATCTTTCTTCGGGCGATTGCCGAGGTTGAAAAGGCAAAGACAAAAGTCAAAGGCGAAGAGAAAATCGGCTTCGATATTATCAGCAGCTCGCTGCGTGCACCGACGAAACAGATTGTAGACAATTCCGGCGAGCCGGGCGATGTAATCGTGGCCAAGCTGCTCGAAGAGCTGCCGACGAAGAAAAATCTCGGTTACAACGCGAACAAGGGCGAGCTGGTCGATATGGTCAAAGAAGGAATTATCGACCCTGCGAAGGTTGCACGGACGGCGCTGGAGACGGCGGCGTCGGTTGCCGGTCTGATGCTTACTACGAACGTCCTTATAACGGACCTGAAGGACGAGGATAAGGACGAAGAACCGATACACGGCTCAGTAAGATGATAGTATCACGTATCGCGTATTGCGTATCGAGATAAAAATTACGGGATAATTCGATGGCGGAAAAGGCAAAAAGATTCAAGGATTTGAGAATCTGGCAGGTAGCGGTTGAATTAGTAAAAGGAGTCTATTGTCTTACCCGTAATTTTCCCAAGGATGAGCTTTATGGGTTGACTTCTCAGATGCGGCGATGTGCTGTGTCGATTCCTTCAAATGTTGCAGAGGGATTTCGAAGAAGGCACAACAAAGAGTATAAGCAATTTCTGTATATAGCCCTTGGAAGCTGCGCGGAGCTTGAAACTCAGGTTAATATAGCAAGAGAGCTTGAGTACATAGATTTAAAGCAAGAAGACAAATTAGTCGAACAAATTGACCATGTGTGCAGAATGACTATGAATTTGGTTAAGAAACTATAGTTCGCGATTCGCGATACTCAATACGCAATACAAGATAATGGCGAAGAGAGATTACTATGAAGTGCTGGGTGTGAGCAAGGGCGCATCCGCTGATGATATCAAACGTTCGTATCGGCGGATGGCGATGAAATATCACCCGGATAAGAATCCCGGCGACAAAGAGGCTGAGGCGAAATTCAAGGAGTGCGCCGAGGCTTACGAGGTCCTGTCGGACGCCGAGAAACGCAAGCGGTACGACCAGTTCGGGCATGAAGGCCTGCGCGGGTCAGGGATGCATGACTTCTCGCATATGAACGTCGATGATATCTTCTCGATGTTCGGATTCGAGGATTTGTTCGGCGGCATTTTCGGCGGTCGCGGCGGCCGGCGCACGGCACGGCACGCGGGGCCTACCCGCGGATATGACCTCGAGACTACGGTCGAGCTGGCCATGCAGGAGGTTGCGGCCGGGACGGAAAAGACAATAGAGTTTACACGGCAGGATAACTGCCAGGAATGCTACGGCAGCGGCTCGGCGAAGGGCTCGTCACCGTCGAAGTGTCCGACGTGCGGCGGGGACGGGCAGGTGGCAAGAGGCGGCGGCTTCTTTCAGATGGTATCGACGTGCCCGCAGTGCCGGGGTACGGGGCAGGTTATCACCAACCTTTGCAGGCAGTGTAAGGGTACGGGGCACGTGCCAAAGAAGAGAATCGTGAAGATAAAGATACCGCGTGGTGTGCATGAGGGTCAGGGGATTCGGGTGTCGAACGAAGGTGAGCCGGGGCGTAACGGCGGGCCGAGGGGCGACCTTTACTGTTATGTGAGAATAAGGCCGCATGAATTTCTGCAGCGAGACGGTAATAACCTTATTGCCGTTGTGCCGATAAGTTTTACGCAGGCTGCGCTTGGCGCGACGATAGACGTACCCAGTCTTGACGGCACGAGGCACCTGAAGATACCGGCGGGGACGCAGTACGGAAGTGTGTTCAGAATCAAAGGGCAGGGTCTGCCTGATATTCGTACGGGCAGGAGCGGAGATGAGCTTGTTCAGGTGGCTATCGAGACGCCGGTGAGATTGAATTCGAAACAGCGAGAGCTGCTCGATGAGTTTCAGAAGAGCGAGAACGGCGGTATATTTCCGGCGGCAAAAGGATTTATAGATAAACTCAAAAAATATTTCGGCGGTAATAATTAGCGTGAAGTCATGAGCGAAAAAAAACACAAAGACAGAAAAGAAGCCAAGGCGATTGAAAAGGAACTTCAGGAGTTAAGCACGCAGGCTGAGAAGCTCCAGATGGAGAATCAGGATTTGCTGGCCAAGCTTCAGAGGATAAGCGCCGACTACGTCAATTTCCAGAAGCGGTCCGCCAAACAGATAAGCGAGGCCGTCAGCTACGAGAAGGAAAAAATCGTGAAGTCGCTGCTGCCTGCTATGGACAACTTCGAACATACGCTCAGTCACTCCGAATCGGCAGAGGACGTCGAAGCGGTCATTAAGGGTGTGAAGATTATCTACGACCAGATGCTCGATATTCTGAAATCACACGAGGCTGAGCCGATTAGCGCCCTGGGTGAAGAATTCGACCCTGCTCTCCACCAGGCGATGATGCAGAAAGCGGACGAGGAAAAAGAAGACGGGGTGGTTCTGGAAGAGTTTCAGAAGGGCTATAAACTCAACGGTCGCGTTATTCGGCCTGCAAAGGTCGTTGTGAATAAACTTGCCGCGGAAATAGAAGTGCCCGAAACGGCAGAAGAGGAGTACATAGAAGAAGAGAACAACGACGGCGATGAAGATATCAGCAATATTCAATAACCAATATTCAATTAAGAGTGATGCCTACTTACGAATACAGATGCGATAACTGCGGACACGAATTCGAGCAGTTTCAGTCCATTACGGCAAAGTCGTTGCGCAAGTGTCCGGAGTGCGGAAAGAACGCTCTTAACAGGTTAATCGGTACCGGTGCGGGTATTATCTTCAAAGGCTCAGGCTTCTATGAAACAGATTATAGAAGCGAGAGCTACAAACAGGCTCAGAAGAAAGAGACTGACGCCGGCAAAGAGAAAAAGGACGACAAAAAGAGCGAGACTGCCGCGCCGGAAAAGAAAGATACAAAATCCACTTCCAAAAAAGACAAGAAGAAATCCGCTTGATGCTATTTGATGAGTTTGGCGATTTGGCGGAAGTTGGGGTGTTCGGCGGGTTTCAGCAATTCGAACAGTGCCATTTCGGTTGTGCTTATGTCCGTCCCAATAGCTTGCATCTTATTCAGTGCGAAGGTCTTATTCGATTCTGTGCGTGACGAAACTGCATCGGCGATTACGGTGACCTGGTAACCGGCCTGTTTGAGGTGAGACGGCCGTTTGATAGATACAAACGTGTGTTTCGATACCGCAGAGGAGTATCTGCTTTCTGTTTAGCTCTTCGAGTCCGGAATTGAACCGGTCGTTATCGCAGCAGCTAAAGCAGAATTTATCGATTGGCTCATTATCGTCGAGCAGTTCGGCTATTTCGGGCAGTGTTGCGCCGAGGGCCTGCGGGGCCTGCTGACACCAGAGAACAGGGACACCGAGAATCTTTGCAGCCTTGATGAGGATTTGAATATTTGCGAAGAGCGTTTCCTTATCGTGCATCAGCCGGGCCAGTTTGCCCTGCACGTCAACGACTACGAGGCAGCAGTTTTCTATCCGGAGCATATTAGTCGATGGTGTTAATCTGAATAACCAGCTCAACGAATTCAGTTTCATCAACGTCAGCAGGTGTTTTGGGTTTTGTGTCGCCTGATGTCAAGACCGGCTTTGGTATGGTCAACGAGTCGATTTCGGTATCCATAGCCAGTGCGGTTCGCGGCAGCTCGCCGGTCAAGGTGTTCAGCGCCGCGGTATTTTTTGCCAGTTGTATTGACTTTGCGAGGTCTGTCTCGGCTACAATTTCGTTTATTTGTTTTGCGGTGACGTTCGAGACTATCACATCTCTGCCCGGTTGTCCGGTTTCCACGCGGAGCGTGACCGAATCGAACTTGTCCCAGATAGCGGCCAAATCGGCCACGAACAGGCTGAGTGTGCTGCGGCTGCACCTGAGGTTATATACTCCCTTTTCGGTTTCGATAACGGGCAATTCAATCAACACAATGCCGTTATCGAGAAGTGCACGTTTGACGAACGCATCGACTCCGGCGAACGTAGCGGTGTTCAATTCGAGCCGTCCGCTGAAACGTTTCGGCAATTGAGGTTGCTGTGCTGCGGCGACGACAGGCGGCGCTTGTGCTGCAGCTTTGTTTCTTGCGGCCCTGGCGGCCTGGGGCATCGGTATCTCTTCGTTCATCCAGTTTTCGGATACGACTTTCTCGTCGCCTGACGGCCGTGGTCCGACTATAGTATATACAACACCGGCCAGGGCCACGCAGAGCGCGACTATAGCTGCTATTGAAATCGCACGGCGCCAAAGAAGCTGCTTTGCACCCTCATGCTCGTCGAAGTCCCTGCTGTTTGAGCCGATAAGTGTTCGTCGTTCGAGTTTAGCCTTGATATTCTCGACGAGTCCGGGTGGTGCTTCGGCAATAGGCACAGCGGCCGTAAGTAAGCGAATCTTTTCGAGTTCGGTAAGTCTCGCCTCTATTTCCGGGTCGTGCAGCAAGAGCCGCTTCATCTCTGTCCGTCGTCGCTGGCTCAACTGGCCGTCCATGTAAGCATTGAGCAGTTCATCTAATTTGTTTTTATCGTACATTACAATATGGCCTCAAGATTAGCCCGCAGATTTGCCCTGGCCCGTGCCAGCCGGCTCTTTACCGTTCCCAGCTCGACGTCCAGGACCACGGCAATCTGTGCGTAATCCATACCCTCAATATCCCTGAGGATAATTATTGCCTTATGGTCAACATCCAAATTGTTAATAGCCCTGACAATTAAATCTACCTGTTCTTTACTCTGCGCGATGTCGGCAGGGTCCCTTACGGTACTGTCAGCCAGATAGCTTCGCAGGGCCGTCTTTGCCTGCTCGCTATCGCCGGGCGTTTCGGCATCGAGAGAACTCATCTCGGTATGAACCCGCCGCCGGCAAAAGTTTAACGTCAAATTCACAGCGATTCTGAAGCACCACGTGTAGAAGGCACTTCTGGCCTGGAATCGGTGCAGGTTCTCTATTATTTTGACAAATGCGTCCTGAGTTAGTTCCGCGGCATTTTCAGGATTTCCGCAGATTCTAAAGACGGCGTTGTACAGACGGTCCTTGTATTTGATTATCAATCGCTCCAGTGCATCGGTATCGCCGGCCTGGCACTGCTGAACTAACACCTTGTCGCTGATATTGATGTTGGCTGTGTCCGGCTGCACTAAAACTTCTCCTTAGTTTAGACCCATAACGGGGTCAAAAGTTCCCTAAGACCCAGTCACCACCCCAGGCAGACTCCAAAAACTCTATTATAATGGCAGATTAGGGTGCTGTGGTCAATCTTTTTAGCTTTAGATGCAGTTTCGCCGGAATCGCTCCTAATGCGACGGGGGCGGCCCGTCTTCGTCCCGATAGAAGGCATCGGGACTACGCCGTGGTAAGCCCGGCTTCGCTAAAGGACAGCTTCGCCGCGGTAAACTATTTTTTGTCGAGGACCGTAGTCGCTATCAGCCTTTGGCCTGACGGGCACATGCAGGTCACTTCGAGGACGTACTTTGTGCAGTCGGGACAATCGTACTGGAGCCTGAACTCGTAGGCCCGCAGGTAGTCCTTCCAAAATTTGTTATTTTCCGTAAATGAGTTCAGGGTGATATCCTGCCACATATAGAGACGTTTTCCTTTTGGGTCAGTCGAGCGAGGCCTGAATTCATAAAGCTCGAAACGAAAGACCGCCGGGGCCTTGAGGGCTGAAGCGGCGCTGTCCAGCAGTGCGACGTAAGCTGTGATGGTGTCGGGCTCAGTGGGTTTATCCGACGGGTAGACGTCACTTAGCGGAAGAAAGACGGCCATGACAGGCTGATAGGCCTTAAAGCTTTCGAACTCGGAGATAGCGTCCCTGACGGCGCCGGAGGAGGTCGAATAGTTCGGCTCACAGCCACAGAGAAAAAATGAAGCCACAGAGAACAGTATAGCCACAGAGGACACAGAGATAGTCGCAAGGTTTTTCATAATAATTCAAAGCTCCATATTTGGTTTTGTCTTTGTGTTGATTATAGCAGGAGAGGGGAAGGGCGTAAAAGGATTATTGATTAAGGATTATTTTTAGACGCTGATTTCGCAGATTTCGCAGATTTTTCAGACGACAGAAGAGCAACTAATTTGCCACAGAGGTTTTTTTTTAGCCACAGATGGACACCCGGCTTCGCCAGACAACGGCTACGCCGAGGCAGGCTGATTTACACAGTTTATATTTAGACAGGATAATCCGCCGTCGTCTGTGACTATGGCGGACAAGCAGGATTGTCGGGATAAATCATTAACGACTAACGACTTTTTTAGACACTGATTAACACGGATTTACACTGTTTTATAAAAGGGAAGAAATTAACCACGAATTAACACGAATCCCGGCGCGCCGGGACGAATTATTTTCAGACACGGATGGACACCCGGCTTCGCTAAAGGACAGCTTCGCCGAGGCAGGCTGATTTACACAGTTTATATTTAGACAGGATAACGGGATTTACAGGATAATTTATTAAAGACTAACGACTTTATTAGACACTGATTTACACCCGCCAAAAGGCGAGGTCTCGCCAAAGGCGGACGGATTTACACTGTTTTATAAAAGGGAAGAAATTAACCACGAATTAACACGAATCCCGGCGCGCCGGGACTAATTATTTTTAGCCACAGATGGACACCCGGCTTCGCCAGACAACGGCTACGCCGAGGCAGGCTGATTTACACAGTTTATATTTAGACAGGATAACGGGATTTACAAGATAATTTATTAACGACTAACGACTTTCAGACACGGATTCCGTCTTCGTCCCGATAGAAAGCATCGGGACTACGCCGCGACAAGTAACACTGATTTACACTGGTTCAAAGCTATTCAATAACGACCAACGACTAAAGACTTACTTATCCGCGGATTACTCGGATTTACGCGGATTTGGACTTGTATCGCGTCGTGCGTATCGCGTATTGCGGAAGCGGCCGGGGTGAACCCGGCTTCGTCCCGATAGAAGGCATCGGGACTACGCCGCGGCAAGTTATTTTTTGTCGAGGGCGTCGAGGAAGGATTGGGCTTTTAGACACGGATTAACACGGATTGACACAGATTAAGTCAAATCCTACACTGCCTAGGGCATGGCCAAGCCAGAAGGAACACTAAATTCTCAACCGCGGACCCGGCGTCGCCTGCGGCTATGCCGGGGCGAGTTATTTTTTGTCGAGGGAGTCGAGGAGGGATTGGATTTTTGCGACCATGTGTGGGATGCCGATTTGGTTATAAAGCATGAGGGCTTTTTGCCAGTATTTTTCTGCTTTTGTTTCATCGCCGCTTAGTCTATAAACTATTCCAATATTGGTATAAGTATTAGCCTGCCCTTCAATCGCGCCAAGTTTTTCAAATATATCGAGTGACTTTTTGTATATTTCTTCGGCTTTGTTGAAGTCGCCGCGTTTTTGATAGACGATGCCGAGATTGCCATAAGTGCTGGCTTGTCCTTCAAGGGAGCCAAGCTGACAAAATATTTCGAGGGCCTTTTTGTGCATTTCTTCAGACTCATCGAAGTTACCACGAACTTCATAGATGAGACCTAAATTACCGTATTGAATGGCCTGACCTTCGAGTAGGCCGATTTGTTCAAATATTTTAAGAGCTTTTCTATGCAATATTTCTGCGTTATCGAGGTCTCCGTGAGCTTGATGGATGACCCCCAAATTTCCATATTGGTTGGCTTGTCCTTCGAGTGAACCGATTTGTCTGTTTATTTCAAGAGCTTGTTTGAACATCTGTTCAGCGTTTTGGATGTCACCGCAGGTTTTATAAACGATGCCGAGATTGCCATAGTGGCGAGCTTTACCTTCTTTGCTCCCCATTCGTTCATCTATTTCGAGGGCCTTTTTGAACATCTGTTCGGCTTTGTCGAGATTACCGCGGGTTTGGTAAACGAGGCCAAGGTTGCCATAGTTAGTAGCTTGACCTTCGAGTGAACCAAGTTGGATGAATATATCGAGGGTTTTCTTGTGCATTTGTTCAGCCTTGTTGAGCTCGCCGTGAGTTAAATAAATGTTAGCGAGATTGCCGAGGGCATTTGCAATGCTGTCTGGTCGCCCG
>Ga0315554_1000432_pt1 | contig 24585 bp, 24 predicted proteins | sample SalMarSW160370MG_FD_202114 | JGI IMG/M metagenome (GOLD analysis project Ga0315554, IMG submission 202114) | Salt marsh sediment microbial communities from the Plum Island Ecosystem LTER, Massachusetts, United States - Salt Marsh Sediment SW1603-70 ...
AGGGCAGCGGTCGGTGAATCGTCCATCTCGATGACTTCATCGGCATGCACCACCGAGCAGGAGAGCCCCTGGCTGTGGTGTGCATCCAACTCCTTGCGTATCTCCTCTTCCTTTCCGACGAGGATGACTTCAAACTCGTTGCCGCTCTGCCGAAGGGATTCTACTGCCCCGGCGACCTCGTTCACGGGGGCATGATCTCCCCCCATCGCATCCAGGACAATTCTCAGTTTCTCACCCAAGGAATTTACGCCGTCCTTGCAGTATAAAGGATTGAATCTTTCGATCATCCCCCTGAAGCCGGTGGATTTCGACCCCCGCTCTCAGAGACAAAATCCCGCCCAGTCAGAGACAAAGCGGGATCGATGATACATTGATGGAGATTTTATGCTTCTTTTGGAATGATAATGGATCGACCGTTATAGTAGCCGCAGTTGGGGCACGCTCTGTGCAGAAGCTTCTGCTCGTGGCAGTTGGGGCATTCGGCAGTCGCTGGGACTGTCGCTTTGTAATGTGTGCGGCGTTTCCGCCCGCGCGATTTTGAGTGGCGTCGTTTCGGATTTGGCATCGCAATACACTCCTAGCAATTCGTTCGCTTCTTTGTGTTTGGCTAATTCTTAAGCAATCGCCGCAAGTCGGACCAGCGAGGATCGACCTCCTGCCGGCTGCACCCGCATGCCACTCGATTCAAGTTCGCGCCGCAGGAGGGACAAAGGCCTGCACACTCCTCACGGCACAGCATCTTCAGCGGGAGCGCAAGAATGGCGAATTGCCGGACATCCTCCCCGAGGTCGATGTAACCCGCATCGGGGGACATAACCTGCACTTCCGCCTCATCTCGGTCTACCCCCGTCCGGCTCTCCGTCACGTAGATGACGCTATACGAGTTCGCGACCGATTTCTCGAAATCATCCGCACACCGGTCACACGTGAAAACACCGCCTGTTCTCAAGTGCACTTGGACATACAACTGGCGGCTCGTCTTTTCAAGCGCCACTTCGAGGTGAACCGTCTGGGAGAAGCGGCTATCGAGGCCGATTTCCTCGGGGCTCGTCTCCAGCGTTCGCTCGTGCGTACCTTCAGACAGGTTCGCGATATTGATTCTCAAGGAACTCACAGATCCCCCCGAGATTCCCAACGCCGCAACTCAAGAGAAGAAGGGCTGATGGTCAAAATGCCTGCAATTTCAGCCGACAAGCCCGTTTTTTTAAAAAAAAGCGTTGAAATATAACCAGAAGGTGCAAGATAGTCAAGGGGAAAGTCGGGTGCCCTTGCCGCAGACAAAAAGGCCCTCGCACCATTCGTACGCGGGCCTTTTCAATCTTGGATCCGAAGAGTGCGTAACAATTATGCCGGCTTCTCTGTCACCATCTCCCCGTCGGCAGTTTCCGCCTGAACGAGCAACTTCCCTTGAACGTAATCGACGGTCTCGTCCAATGCATCACTGAATTTCTCGAAATCTTCCTTGTAGAGGAAGATCTTGTGCTTCTCATACTCCTCCTCTCCCACCCGCTTGCTTTCCGTAATCGTGATGTAAAAATCCTTCTCCGACTTTGTTGATTTCACATCAAAAAAGTACGTCCGCTTGCCGGCCCGTACGCGCTTCGTGAAGATTTCGTCTTTGTACGTGTTTTCCAAGGTGATACTACCTCCCTTCCAGAAAAGTCCAGAGTTAGAAGTCTGCCGTTCGAAGTCCTACGCCAGGAGCCATCCGCCACACGACTCAAGACTCGGCGGAAAAGTCGGCGAAGTACTGCAACATCAAAAGCACGAACAAGAAAATGCACACGCCGCGTTCGATCTTGAATCTTCGAATTCCGCGACCCGAATTCGGATATTCCCCTACGCTTTCTCCAAGCATTCACCTCCTTACGACAGCAAGTTTGCCTGTGTTGATCTGATTCCCGTTATCTGCAAACGCGACGACAAAATAGACACCGGAAGGGACGAGCCGTCCGTCGGAGTCTTTCCCATCCCAAAACGCCCGTCCACCCCCCTGAGCAGTGAATTCCAAGACCAGCGACCCATCGACCGCGAGGATCTTGATCGAGCTCCCCTGGACGAGATTGCGGATCGTCAGCGGCTGATCGTTCGGGATGAGGTACGGGTTGGGACCCAGCTCGAGCGAGGAGTAATTTCGCGCCGTCTGAACAGGAGCGATCTCGAGGCTCGACAATCCTTTCTCCGTCCCGAGGTACACGATGCCCCTCCTCTGGTCGATCGCAATGGAGCGCACGTCATCGTCGACGAGCCTGCCCCCGGTCGATAGGACGGTGTACTGCCCTAGGAGCTGTGTCCCGTCGGGCGTCACCACGATGACGCCTTCCTTTGTGCCCACCCACTTGTTGTTCACCGCGTCGACGCCAATCGCTTGGATCACCTGGCCGCGTAGAGGGAGCGGGCTTGTCCGGCTCGAACCTGCCTTCGGATTGCCGGGGTCGACAATGATCATCATCCCGATGTCCGTCCCGGCACAGACGTCTCCGTCGAGATCAACCGCGAGGGAAAGGATGGTATTGCTGGTGTTGAAGGGCAATCCATCGGTGGTCGTCATCGACCCCCAACCGCCGGTGAACCGTGTTCCGGTCACGATGGTGTCCTCGTTGAAGTAATAGAGGCCGGTAGAGTACTTGATCGTCGGTTCGGAGTTCGCGAGCCATTTGGTGTTGTTGCCGTCAATGACAACGTTGGTAAAGACGCCATCGGACGGCGAGGTTCTGTACTGCACAGAATCGCCGCTGGTGATCTCAGCCAGGTGGTGCCCGTTGACGGCCGTGCGGTCGACGATCCAGGAGTTGCCTTTCGAATCAGCGGCGGCACCGCCGACGACGACATAGGTCGAATCCTGAACAACCGAACTCGCGAGGGCGGGCACAGTGTTCTGGTCCAGCCTCCGCGTGATGGAGTCTCCCACAACCTCGACGACCCCATGACCCCATGAGCTCACCCAAAGGGAGCCGTTTGCGCCGAGGGAGACTTTGTAGTAATCATTCGTTTGCATCACTGGATAGTCCGCGACAGTGAAGTTCTTCCACTGTTTCCCCTCCTCCGCCGCGGGATCGTATCGATAGAATCCCTGGCCACGCCCGCTGATGCCTGAAGCCGCCCACAGGACTCCCTTCCCGTCCACCACGACGCTGCTGAAGAGGTTGGACTCCGGGCCGTTAGGAACCGCATATTCCCATTGCACGCCGGTCCACCGTGCCAGGCCTCTGAACGTCGTCCCGACCCAGAGCGCCGACGAAGCAGGCTCGACTGCAAGCGCAGCTGCCTGCCCCTCTAGGTTCGAAGCGAGCGGTTCCGCCGCGCCGAAGGCCGACGATTTTGCCGCAATCGTGAAGCTTTGCGCGTCATTCCACAGAATCACGAGGTCGTTTGAACGCGCTCGAAGATCGACGATCGCTTTCCCGCTCGACGATCCGTCCGCCGTGAACGCGTTTCCGTCAAAGACTGCGGTGCCGTTCGTGGTCCCGACGATGATGCTATCCCGGAAGGCAGCAACCGAAGAAACAAACTGCGAGGGGAGCCCGTCGAAAGTCTGATATTTCAACCATGCGGTGGGTGATGAGAGGTTGGGCGCGGTGAGGGACGCCGAAGCGGCTCCAAGATCCGTGGCAGCCCAGATACGGTTCCGGTGAACGATCAGATCGTTGACTCTTGCTTGTGTCGGGAAACCGAAGTTCGCGTACGTGTCCCCAAACTCCGAGCGTCCCATGATGTATACGGCGATCCCAAAATCGGTCCCTATCAACAACGAGTCACCCTCCACGAAAAACGCTCTGATGCCCTTCTGAATTCGATCCGATTGTTTGATAGCGTCCACGCTCTTCCATTGGCGTGAGTTCGGGTCATACATGTTCAACGACCCATCGGAAGCGCCGACCCACACCCTCCCGGCTCCATCGATGGTGACCGCCGTAAGATCGTTTGAACTCAATCCTTCGGAGTTTGTAAACTTGGTAGAATGAGCCGTGGAGGTTGAATACAGGAAAAGCCCGCCCGCGGTCGCAACCCAAAGGCTATCACCCACCGCAGCCACACCCCGCACAGTCTTCATGTCGGTGAAGTTCTTCCACCGTCCGAAATCGAGTGAACCCTGCTGACCCACCAGCGTCGACGAAACACCGACCAACACCAGACAAATCCGCGCTGCGAATCTACTCATCGATTTCTCTCGTCCCCGCCTTACCTCGTACGGACCGGCTTCCTGCGCTTGATCACCCGATCAAAAACTTCAACCATTTCAATCGCAGCGAGCGCCGCATCCCAACCTTTGTTCCCATGCTTGCCACCCGACCGCTCCATCGCCTGTTGTTGAGTGTCGGTCGTCAGCACACCGAACGTAACGGGCAGGGAATGCTTCAATGCGACTTCTTGAATCCCTCTGGCTGACTCGGAAGAGACATACTCAAAATGAGGAGTTTCCCCCCGGATCACGGCTCCCAGACACACAATTGCATCCCAGCCACCTTTTGAGGAGAGCGCGTTCGCTACCTGAGGCAACTCAAATGCGCCCGGGCATGGGAATACCCGGACATCTTCATCCCGCACGCCGTGCTTTTTTAGACATTCTATCGCGCCGTCCAGCAGCCGCTTCGTAATCGTAACGTTGAAGCGGCTCACCACAACCGCAAATCGATAGCCCGCTCCGCTGGCGGAAGTCTGACGTGCCTTTCGCCCGGTCTTCACAATCCTTCAAGAGAAGAGTCTGCTTCGCATTGTTTCGACGATGTGCATCGGGACCGTATAGACGCCGAAGGTATGATCGTCGTTCTTCTTCCCGCCATGGAAGTCGGAGCCGCCGCTCTCGAGCAGAAAGTACTGGTTGACGAGCCCGCGATAGTAGTTCTTCAGCTTTTCATCATGTGCCGGATGGATCACTTCGATACCGTCCAGCCCGTTCTTGATGAGCTCCACCAACTCCGCCTCGTTCGTGTACTTGCCCGGGTGCGCCAGGAACGACAGGCCTCCTGCCACGGAGACCAGTCTGAATGCTTGCGCGGGGCTCAGCTGGTACTTTTTCTCAAATGCGGGCCCACCGGTCCCGATGTATTTTTCGAACGCCTCGTGATAGGTGGTGGTCAACCCGTCATCGAGAAGTGCGTTCGCGATGTGAGGTCGCCCCACGGAACCGATCCCGGCCTGTTCCAGGACAGACTCGAACTTGAGCGGAACATTGATCTTGTTCAGCTTCTGAACGATCCGTTCTGCTCGCTTGAGTCGCTCGCGCCGGAAAAACGTCAGATAGTCGAGCAGCTCCTGATTCTTGTGGTCGATGAAATATGCGAGAAGATGGACATCCTTATCGCCGAGCGTAACGCTCAACTCCAATCCCGTAATCACTTCGACGCCGAGGCTCTTCCCCCACTCGATCGCTTCGTCAAGGCCCGCGACATTATCGTGGTCGGCAATGGAAATCGCAGAAAGTCCAGCTTCGTGAGCTTTTCGTACTATCTCATACGGTGATAGAGCACCATCCGAGTGCGTTGTGTGCGTGTGCAAATCAGCACGCGCCGCTGAGGAAGGGGAACCTGAATCATCTGCATGCGAGGCATCTCCCTTGCTCCCAGACTCCACCATCTGTGCCATGCGTTATTATGTTGAGGGTTTGACATATGAAATTTCCTTCGGAAGCGCCCGATCATACCAACCCGGAGCGGAGGGGCCCCCACGATGTGCCATGGGGTGTGAGGGTGAGCTACAGATACTGCTTGCGGAATTCTTCGTAATTGTTGAGCGTCAGCTTGTTCCCTTCCAGCTGCATATGCCCTTCACGAACAAACTGATGAATCATTCGCGAGACCGTTTCCCGCGAGGTTCCCGCCATATTGGCCATGTCTTGTTGCAGCGGCAGCTCATCGATCTCGACCTTTCCCTTCCGGAAAACACCGATGTCATCCGCCAACATCAGGATAACATTCGCAACACGGCCGGCGGCATCCTTCAACGAGAGGCTCTTGATCTGGGTGTCCGCTTTTCGGAGCCGCAACGTGAGCTCACCGAGAAGAGCAATTGCGACCTGGGGATGTTCCTGCAGGAGTTTGAGAAAATCGCGTCGATGGATCATGAACAGCTCTGCTTTCGTCAGCGCCACGACGCTGGCCGATCGAGCGAGCCCATCCAGCAGCGACATTTCCCCGAAGAATTCCCCCGGTCCGAAGATCGAGAGGATGACCTCGCGTCCGTCTTCGTCGGTCCGGACAATCTTGACCTTCCCCGAGACGATCACGAAGAGAGCTGCCCCCATCTCCTTCTCCAGAACGACGATGTTCCCTTTCTTGTACTTCTTCCTGATCCCTAGCTTGGCAATCTTGTCCAAGTCAGCCTCCCCAAGGTCAGCGAAAATGGGAACGTTATGTAGGAAGCTCAATTCCTCTGGCATGCAGCACCGTTTGGTGAGTGAAGCGCTGGATTATGCGAGATTGGACAAGCGAAGTGACGTCCTCCTTGGACCACGCCCTTCGGCGGATAAATATATCCGCTCATGTGATGAAAGTCAAGGTCAAAGAGGGACGTGACAAATAGGCACAATCCTGACGGAGACGGAGGGGCTGCTCATAATCGCAACAAACATCTTACGCAGCGAGCACGATTCACGGCGGCCGGTCTCCTTACTCCAACACTCTCCGCCGGTAGACGCGTCGTCGAGACAACCGCTGGAGTCGCCCGCGGACAACGGGGGCTTCGCATCGTTGCGAAAGTCATGAAGAGCCAACCCCGGGTGGATCACGAAACACTCTCTGTCTCGATGCGAAGATGACCAAGTCGCGCCCGCCCTCCTTTCCCCAAGAATCCCCAACCTTTTGGCAATCCTGCACTGCCTCACTCACGTGGTCACGACCGGGTTGCCGGATTGGGTAGAAGCGGTCGGTGTCAATTCCGAAAAGGACATGGGGTAGAGGGCCGTCTCGAAGAGGATTGGCCGAGCGCTCCGAAAGAGAGCCAGAGTGTCAGGTCGGTCAAGTCTTGGTCACTTCTGACGATTGCCGCTATCCGGGGGCAATGCAAGGTGCAGCTGAAAACAGCTCTGCGTGACAAGCAGTACAAACATATTCGGCTGTGTTCCGTAAGGTACTGGTGGAGATGAAGCTCATGCCGATGAAGTACTCATATCGAAAACTGCTCGAGCGGGAACAAGAAGAGCTTCAACGCGTGTTGGAAGAAGAGGAGGGGCGACAGAGATGGTTCGCTGTCGCGGTGATTTCCTTCTGGCATTGGGAAGTTTTTCTGACGCTCAACTAGATGGGGTGTGCTTTGAAACCATATACATGGTTGACGGGTTTCGTCCTTCTGACGACAATCGTCGCGGTACCGTTCCTTCTCTTAAGAAAGAAGGGACTCTTGCAGCGCGAGCTCGATGAGAACATACGGTACGACATCGATGACTACATGGCCGCGGAAGGTCTGTAGGACTTAGGCGAGCACGTCGCGGACGTAGTTGATGACGATGAGTGCGTCATCGATCGGATTTTCCGAAACTGACTTGAAGTCATGAGTGAGTCGTGCTTGAAGCCTGTCCGCTGCAGACCGAACATCTTCAGGGAGCCTTCCATCGTTGGCGAATGAGCGCAGCCGCTGAATGAAATCCCCACCGTAGTACCTTTCGGGTTTCTGCTTCTGTAATTCTGAGATGGCATGGCCCGCCGCTCGTCGCGCAGACGTGCGTGCGCGGCCCGCATTGCCCCGCTGCTGCGCTTCCGATGCCCGCGCGAGCTCCAGCGTCAGATCCTCAATCCAGCCCATGGTTTCCCTTTGCAAGCACGGCGCAAAGAATCCTTTTGAGCTCTCCAGGGCGCTCCAGCTGCGGAACGTGCCCACACCGATCGATAAAACTCACCGAAGCTTGCGGCACCATACTTCTGAGGACTTCCACAGCCTCTGGCGAGATCAGCTTGTCCTCTCTTCCCCACACGACATGCACCGGCATCGTCAGGAGAGATAACTCCTCAGCAAGAGAGTCTTTCTCACTGATGGACGCGACGATATTATTGATGTTCCTCTTCGTCATTTCGTGGTAGATCGCTGACGTAAAGGGCTTCAAATACCACGGATACCGATACCACAGGGCGTCGAGCAGCGTTCGCATGCCCGCCCGAGAGTTGATCGTGAACAACCCTCTCAGTCTTTCCGCACCCGGATAATAGATCCCCGCCGTATCCACAAGCACGAGGCGCAAGACCCTTTGTCCGTGAGCCGCGGCAAAGCGCACGGAGATCCAACCCCCCAGCGAATGTCCGATCAACGCGAAACCGTCACGGGCCGTCCGGTCCACCAACGCGCTCAGCGCCATGCAGTGCTGACTCAAAGAGTAGAACGACGTGCCCGGGCTGAGGCGCGAAAACCCGAAGCCGGGCAAATCCAGGGCGATGACATGATACTCCTTGACAAGAGCCGGCAGGACATGGAACCACGTGCTTGCGGACGTCCCCAGTCCGTGGACGAGGATGACCGTGCCGCGCGGATCCGGATGCTCATATTCATAGTAGTGCAGATGGCACGAATCGAGGTCGATGAACTTGCTCACCACCCCCATACGGCGGAATCTCGCTCGCACATACCTATGCAAAATGCTGATGAGCATCTCAGAACGGAAACTTGTGATCGTACCATTCCCGCGTCATCTCAAGCCAGAAAAAGAGCCCGCGCCATTTCCCGAACGGGGCGTAGTGCCGCTCGATCGTCGTGTCGCTGACTCGGCGCCCATATCTGCAAAGTTCGTAGTACTTGGCGCGAACCCATGAGTCAAGACCCAGGTAGTCGTAGCGCCCCAGCAGCTTCAAGATGTTTCCTGCCGCATAGTCGCCAACCCCCCTGACGGATCTTGCCTCCTGAAAGAGATCGGCCGATGCCAGCGAGGAGGTCCGCCAGGATTCCAGATTGATCCGACCGTTGGCAACGCGCTCTGCAAGCTCAACCAGGTACGGTGATCGATAGCCGGCGCGAATGTTCCGCCGCAGGAATGATTCAGAGACACCCGCCAATGCTTCTGCCGTCGGGAAGCTGCGGATGCCTCCAGCGAACTCCCTGCCGAGGAAGCGCGTCAGATTGCCTACCATTGCCTCCGTCAACTCCCAGCTGCAGTTGGTCGTGCAAATCATCTTCACAACATCTTCAAACACCGTCGGTGCGCGCAGCAGTCGCCCCGCTCCGGCGGCGCGGATCCAGCGATACCGAGGCGTACGTTTCGCCAACGAGTAGAAACCGGAGAGATCTTCCTCCAACCGCAGACAGTCCTTGAGCGTGCGCTTGATCTCCTGGCGCTGACCGTCAGCCAACCTCTTTTCACTTCGAATACTCGCGATGATGCGCGCTGGGCGGTCGCGGAGCTCGCAGGACACCAGTGTTCCATCGCTCAGTTCGAGTAATCGCGCCAAGGTTTGCCGTTGCCTGTCCACGGAGAATGGTTGCAGCGCGCACCAGCCGTGGCTATGCACCGTGCTCCAGAAGCCGAAGTCAGGAGGAGTCCCTATCGAAAGGCGAGTGGTAAGCAACTGTGTGCCTTCGAGTATTGCCGGTGTGGTGGGCGCGTGCTTCTCCGTCATACCGGCCGGTCCAGATCCATCTCGAATGTTGCATCCTCGTTGACGTAGATGCGCGCGGCTTTCCCCGCGGGCAGCTGAATTTCCCAGTCCCCCTTTTCGTTGCGAACGTCGGACCCCCAGAGCTTCCGCATCTTCTTCTCCGTGAACTTCTCCCAGAACACCCAACCGAAGTACGCCGTATCGTCTCGTATGAAGAATGCAGGCGCCCGTTGGCCCGGCCGAACCCCGACGTCCCCGACCTCCGCAGGCAAGTAACCTAGGTTTCGAAGTGCCTGTACGAACTCCGTCGTCAGATCCTGGCCATCAAGCGTCAACTGGAGCTTTGCCCTGTGCACCTCCACGCCCCTTATGAAATCTTCCAGCGCTCGTCTCACCTTGAAGAGATCTTGCTCCACGCTCCCATCCTTCCGAGGTTCTTGGGGAAAGAATATAAAGACCATGGACGCGAAATGCAAAGCCCTCGTCCTGGTGGTGTCTCAATTACGAAAGCCCCGGCGGTCACGCTTGCCCCGATTCTTTTTGGGGGACCATTCCGCGACCGAATTCACTGTGGGTGTCACGGTGTGGACCGTGACCCCCCCGAAAATGAGACAATACCCTCGTACTTGAGAACGTGAAAAATGAAGAAAAGATTCTTAGATTGTTGCACACTCAGACATCGATGTTCTCTTCCGCCGTTCTTCCCGCTCGGAGCAGACGTGAGCGACACCGCGATCGAGGTCCAAGATCTCGTCAGGATCCTTCGGGTAAGAAATCACGAGCCGATCCAAGCCGTGAACGGACTCCCCTTCCGCGTTCAACGCGGCGAGGTCCATGATCTGCCGGGACCGGACGGGATAGGTCGGAACACTTTCCACCACCATTCTGAAAGCAGTAAGCTTCGGGTTTTTTCCGGTCCTTTCATTTTGGTTTACTGTGCAAACGCTGCAAAGAACCGGCTGATCTTGACACAATCTGAGCAATCATTGTTCTCTCTTTGAGGCTTGTATGGGAACCGTTGGATTTATCTATCACCCCGATTACCTCAAGCACAACACCGGCGCGGGCCACCCTGAACGATCGGAGCGTCTCGAAACGCTGATGCAGCATCTTTTGAACTCTCCCTTGTGGAGGCAGCTGTCGCACCTTCGTCCATCACCGGCGCCCCTTGAATGGATTCAAACCGTTCACCCGGAACGATACTCGGCGATGATCAAGGTCCGTTGCCTCGGGGGGGAGCAAGTTCTCGACGCCGGCGATACGCACGTGTGCAAGGAATCCTATGAAATCGCACTGCTTGCCGCCGGAGGAGTCCTGCAAGGGGTCGACGAAGTCATAACGGGCAGGCTGAAGAGTGTCTTCTGCGCCGTTCGTCCTCCCGGCCACCACGCAGAGAGTTCGACGGTGATGGGATTCTGCCTGTTCAACAACGTTGCGATCGGCGCCCGTTATGCACAACGGAAATATGGCGTCGAGCGTATAGCCATCCTCGACTGGGATGTCCACCACGGGAACGGCACGCAGGAGATCTTCTACAAAGACGATTCGGTGTTCTATGTCAGCCTCCATCAGTACCCATTCTACCCCGGCACGGGCGCAGCGACCGAACGGGGAACAGGCAAGGGCGAAGGGTTCACGCTGAATTGCCCAATGGGAGCCGGCAGCGTTGAGAAGGACTACCTCAACGCGTTCGAGACACAGATCCTCCCGGCCTTGCACAGGTTTCGGCCTCAGCTGCTCATGATCTCGGCCGGCTTTGACGCCCACGCAGACGACCCTTTGGCGAACATCAGCCTCAAAGAGAGCTCGTTCGCGAAAATGACCGAGCTCGCTTGCGAAGTAAGCTCGAAACACGCAGACGGGAAGATTGTGTCAGTGCTCGAAGGCGGCTATAATCTTCAGGCGCTCGCAAGAAGTGTTGAAGCTCATCTCACGGTCCTCACCCGGTAAGCATCGAGAAAGGAATCTGAATGTCTCTGCCCATCCCAGACAGGGAACGCCTTCTCCAGCTTTTCACCCGGTTTGCCGCTATCGACGGCGTCCCTCTCGGGGAAAGAGCCATTGCTCAGTCGGTCACCGGTATGGTGCGGCGCGCGTGCATACGCGTGGTCGAAGATAATGCCGCGACCAAGCTTGGCGGCACGAGCGGCAATCTCCTGTGTTTCCCACCGGACTTCCAGCCGGATCGCCCTGCGGTGATGCTTACCGGCCACCTCGATACGGTACTCCCCACGAGGAACCTGAAGCCGATCGTGACCCCGGAAAGGATATCCTCTGACGGGGCGACGATCCTCGGCGGCGACAATCGGCTCGGTGTGTCGATCCTCACCAATCTCTTGCTGACCATAACCGAACGTCACCTATCCCACAGAAATTTCTTCGTCGCTTTTACCGTTGCCGAAGAAATTGGACTGAGGGGCGCGACCGCGATCGATCTCACACCCTACAATGTACAGTCCGCGTTCGTATTTGACTGCTCCCGACGTCCCGGGATCTACATCAAGGAATGTGTCGGGCTCTCACTGTTTGAAGCGCAATTCATCGGCAGGTCAGCCCACGCGGGGGTCGCGCCCGAGGAAGGAATCAACGCGATTGCGCTTGCAAGCGCTGGCATTTCGAAGCTGAAGATGGGAAGGGTCGATGAGGACACTACGGTGAATATCGGGAGAATTTCTGGCGGAGAGGCGTCTAATGTTGTTCCGGACAAGGTCGAAATTGAGGGGGAAGTTCGATCATTCCAGAAGAGTAGGATTCAGGAACAGCTCCGGCACATCGAACGCACCCTCTCGGAATCAGCCTCAAAGGGAGGAAAGCTTCTGTTTGAAACCAGGGTGGACTTCGAGCCGTACGCCCACGCCGACGACACCCCGATCGTGCTTGAAGTGGAGAGCGCGCTGAAGCGTGTGCATCTTTCGCCTCAGCCAATCCGTTACACCGGCGGAAGCGATGCCAATGTTTACAACGCCCGAGGGATTCCGGCGATCAATCTCGGAATCGGTGCCCAGAAGCCTCATTCCTTCGAGGAGTTTATCCTGTTGGAAGATCTTGTGAAATCTGCCGAGATCGCCTTCTCCCTCGTTACCCCCTAGAGGAGAGCCATCCTGAAGTTTCTGCCTCGCTTCATCTGCTAAGCATTTCTTTGAGCTCGGCGATCTCCTTCTCGATCCGGTCCATCTGCACATTGTGTTTCCCCCATACCTCGCTTCGTCTCATCGACTGCCGCTCGGCCATCTGTGCTGCGCGCACGACCTTGTCCATGAAATAGCCGAACAGCCATACCGCCAGGAACCCCGCCGGCACGATCAAGATCAGGAGTGACCGGAGGCGTCCCACACCGAAGATGATCTGCAGCTTGTCGCTCGCCGTGATGATGAGCAGGGCAAAGTTCACGATGACGAGAAACGATTGCCCGAGGTCGAAGCGGTATTTCTGAGCGAAGAAGAACTCCCTCCACTTCGCGAGGCGCTGCCGAAGGTTCTGCGATGAGGTCGAGGACTGAGTTGGCATGAGTGACTTCCTTTCTGGAAAAAGATTTCGAAGGGAATCCGGCTTCGGAACGACAACATCTGATGGCGGCTGCTGGTCGGGCGTTCAGGCCAAACGGGAAATCCACTAGCGGTTGTGCGCGGAGAATCGGTGCTTCAGCTCTTGCTCAAAGATTTCCTTCGCGTCGGCATCGTAGAGGACAAAGCGGACTTCGCGGATCCTTTTTGCCTCCAGCAGGAAATCGATCGTCGTGCCGATCATGAGGCTTGCGCAATGATGCAGGGAAAATCCCCCGACGCCGGTTCCGAGGGCGGGAAAAGAGAGAGAGGAGAGGCCTTGTTGTTCAGCAAGCGCCAGACTACCGTGCGTCGCGCGCGTGATGAACTCGGCGCCGGTGTGAAGATCCTGCCCCATCACGGCAGCATGAATCACATGCTTCGCTTTGAGCGAGCCGGCAGAAGTAATCGCCACGGTGCCGACCTCGATCGGTCCCTGAGCCATCGCCTCCTGCTCGATCTGGACTCCGCCCTTCCGCTTGATTGCCCCTGCGACTCCGGCCCCCATCCACAGGTGGTTGTTGGCGGCGTTGACGATCGCGTCGGTCTCCTGGTCGGCGATGTCTCCCCGGACGATTGAGATTTCGGTCTGGCCAATATGGATCTTCATGTGGAAAGCGGAGGGATACCTGGCGGCAGCGAGGTTCGCTCGCCGGAGGGGTCTGATTATGGGGCGGGCAGGAAGATCCGAATGGTCGTACCTTTCCCCACTTCGCTGTCGATTTCAATCTTCCCTTTGTGGTCGTCGATCACCTTCTTCACGATGGCCATCCCGAGGCCGGTGCCGTGTTTCTTTCCGTAGGTCATGAACGGCTCAAAGATTTTTCGTTTCACTTCCTCCGGCATTCCGGAGCCCGTATCGGTGAACTCGATCTTCACGTAGCCGTCGCTCCCCACCGTGGCCACCGTGAGCGAACCGCCCCCGGGCATAGCATCACGGGCGTTGCTCGCGATGTTGTAGAACACCCGGACCATCTTGTCCTGATCCATCATCACCTTGCCCTGGAACTGCGATTCGCGGATCAACTGGACGTTGTTCTTCGTCAGATCCTTTTCGATGAAATCGAGGACCGCACCCATGATTTCGCCGAAATCGAGCTCTTGAATGCTCAACGAGCTCACTCCGCGCGTGAAGTCGAGAATCTCTTGGGTCATGTTCACAAACCGGTCCACCTGACGAATCATCTCGTCGGCGAGCTTGCCGGCCTCCTCGTTGCCCGATTTTTTCTTCATGACCTGGGCGTAGACGCGCAGCGTGCCCATCGGATTCTTGATGTCGTGAATAATCGTGCTCGCCATCCGGCCGACCGCTGAAAGCCGTTCGTTGGCAACCATTTCCTGCGCCATGTGCGCATTCTCGACCGCAATGGACGCATGTGCAGAAAAAGCATCGATGAACTGCTCGTCGTCGGAGGTGAACGTTCCCTCCTTCTTATTCAGCAGCTGAAAAACACCGATGATCGTTCCATCCTTGTTGCGCATCGGCATACAGAGGATGTTATGGGTCCGGTATCCGGTGCGCTTGTCGACATCAGGGTTAAACCGGGGATCGTTATATGCATCGGCGATATTGATCGTTTCTCCGGTTTGGGCGACGTAGCCCGCGATTCCCTTCCCGAGCGGAAGACGAATTTCAACCATATTGTCGCCTTGCAGAACTTTGGACCATATCTCCCGCTTGATGGGATCCACAAGATACACGGTCCCCCGATCTGCATCGATGCTTTTCACCGCAGAGTCGAGAATGAGACCGAGCAATTTATCGAGGTCCAGCGTGGAATTCACGATTTTGCTGGCCTCAACGAGCTTCAGGAGCTTGCTCAACCGGACCTCAGACGTCCGGTGCTGCGCCTCCAGCTGATGGACGATATTGTCATTGGCAACGCGTAGTCTGCTCGTCAGCTCCCTGAGCACATTGGAGGAAATGATGTTATTGGTGCCGAGGAGCTTTTCAAACACCTTCTTCGGCATGGCGAATACGGAAGTGAGCTCGAGGCAGGTGGCGCGTGCAGAGCGGGTTCGATCATCAACGACCCCCAATTCCCCGACGATGTTCCCGGCACCCAGGACGTTGAGAGTCGTCTCTTCGCCGAAACCGGTGAGGCGGGAAATCTTGACGCTTCCCTTTTCGATCAGGTAAACCTTGTCAGCAGGAAAATCCATGTCCATCAAGATCTCGCCGGCGGAGTGGGATTCAGCTTTGAGGTGAGGGGCAATCGCCCGCAGATCAGTCTTGTTTACGCCACTGAAGATGAAGGAGGATTGCAGGACCTCGATTTCCCGGCTTGCTGCTGGCATCAAAGTTCTCCACGTTTGGCAGCGAAGGAGTTTCGGCAACAAAAAGTAACAAGCTTTGTGCACTTAGTCAAGGAAGCGAGTTCCTTGCTTTTCGGTGAAAATCTGTCTACAATAGCACGTCGTTCTTCAATCCGACAATTGACACAACGCTGTTCTTCCCTCAAGCATGTTCAATTACTGCACCTCCGCCACACTCCTCGCCTGCTCTATGATCGGCGTCACTGAGTTCTCCTTGGTGGAACATGGGAAAGCCAGTCCAGACAGATGTGGGAAGTTTGACACGGCACAAACTGACACCAGCAGCATCGCGGCGGGCGGTCCATCAAAAAGCAAATCTTGAATCCATTGCCTTCGTCCGAGGCGAACAAAGGCTGATGCAACGGTTCTGGTATCTCTTCTATAACGGTCTGGTGATTCCCGTTTTCTGGGTGCTGCTGCAGATCGGCGCGCTCGCAAACCAGAAAATACGCCGCGGCATCCGTGGCCGCCGCGGCCTCTTCGAGCAGCTTTCCCAGGATGTGAAAAAACTCACCAAGAGCCGCCGCATTTGGTTTCACTCTTCTTCGATGGGGGAATTCGAGCAGGCGAAGCCGATCATCTCCGCTCTGAAGAAGCGATACGACAACCTCGACGTTGTGGTGAGTTTTTTTTCTCCTTCCGGATACGAACATTCGCGAAACTACAAGCTCGCTTCATTGATCACGTACCTCCCCTTCGACAGCAGCGCGGGCGCGCGCCGGTTCCTCGACCTGATCCAGCCCTCGGCCGCGATCATGGTACGATACGACATCTGGCCAAACCACGTGTGGGAGCTCAGAAAACGAGAGATCCCGACCCTCATCGCCAATGCTACCTTGCGGAAGACCTCATCGCGCCTTTACCCTTTGCTGCGAAGCTTCCATCACCACGTCTATCAAAGCATTACCTCGATCCTGACGGTCTCGCAGGCAGATGTGGAAGCATTTCAGAAATTGGACCTCACACATCCTCAGCTGCACGTCATCGGCGAAACCCGCTATGACCAGGTGTGGCAGCGGAGCGAAGAGGCACGATCGAAGCATCTTATTCCACCGGCGATTCTGAAGCGAAAAAAAGTGCTGGTCGTCGGAAGTAGTTGGGAGGAAGATGAAGCGGTTCTCCTCCCGGCCTTTCGTAGAATCGCGCAGCACGACTCCAATGCCCTGATGATCCTCGTCCCCCATGAGCCGAACGTGGAGACGCTCGAGCGCTTGGAGATCTCCCTCAATTACTCCCTTCGCTCTATCCGGTTCTCCGACCTGAACGATTACTCGGATGAAAACGTTATCCTTGTTGACAGCATCGGTATCCTCACGGCGTTGTATCAATATGCCGATGTTGCCTATGTGGGGGGAAGCTTCAGACAGGGAATCCATAACGTGCTTGAGCCGGCCGTCTACGGAATCCCAGTGCTGTACGGGCCGAAGCACCAGAACTCGCGGGAAGCGGTCGAGCTGGCTCGGCGCGCCGGAAGTTTTGTCGTGACGAACCCGGAAGAATGCTATGCACACGTGAGAAAGCTCTTCAACGATAAGAAGGCGCGCGTGAAAGCCGGAACGGTATCGCTGAATCTCGTGAGGGAAAACATCGGAGCAACCGAACGGTTCATTGAATACCTGGAGAAAGTGCTGAAGAAGCCGGCCGCTGAATGATGCCGACGCGACGAGAAACGCAAGAGAGGATCGACGCTCAGAGAAATGAAGATAGCCTATCTTGATACGATTTCCGGAATCAGCGGTGATATGACCCTTGGGGCGTTCTTGAGTGCCGGAGTCAGCCTCGACGAGCTTGTCGCTGAGCTAAAGAAGCTGGGTCTTTCAGGCTACGAAGTCGCAGCTCGCCACGTCGAACGGAGCGGCATCGTTGCGACGAAAGTCGATGTGATCATCTCGGAAGCGCCAGCGTACCACCGCCATCTCAAGGATATCCATGGAATCATCGAGAAGGCTGATCTCAGTGGAAACGTCAAAGAAGCCGCAGAGAAGATCTTCCGGGAAGTTGCGGTGGCGGAAGCGAAGGTACATCACTCGACCGTCGATGCGATCCATTTCCACGAGGTGGGAGCGCTCGATTCGCTGGTCGATATCGTCGGAACGGCCATTTGCCTGGAGAAGCTCGGCATCGAGCGTGTCTACTCATCCCCCGTTCGGGTCGGCAGCGGAGGATTCGTGAACACGCAGCACGGCAAGATCCCGGTCCCGACGCCTGCGACCATGGAAATCCTCAAAGGCTATCCCACGGTGTTGACCGATATCCCATTCGAGCTGGCGACGCCGACGGGTGCGGCGATCATCAAGGCGCTGTCTGCCGGCGTCCTGACCACGGAGCGCATGAAGATCGAATCGATCGGCTACGGCGCCGGCACACGGGAGTTGGCAGAAGCGCCAAACATGCTTCGCGTTCTCGTTGGTGAGCTGGAGTCACAGTACGCGTGGGATGAAATCATCTGCGTAGAGACGAACATCGATGATATGATCCCTGAGATCCACCCGTACGTCCTCGACAAGCTCCTCGCTGCAGGGGCACTGGACGCCTTCTTGACCCCGATCATCATGAAGAAGGGTCGCTCCGGCATTCTACTCTCCACCCTCGTCGAACGATCGAAGCTCGACTCGATACTCAACGTTCTCTTTCACGAGACCTCCACGCTCGGCGTCCGGATCCTCCCGATCGAGCGGCGAAAACTGCCGCGCACGCAGAAGGAGGTCACGACATCGCTCGGGACCGTCAACGTCAAGTGCGTTCTGTATGACGGACGTGAAAGACTCATTCCTGAGTACGAGGAATGCAGGCGCATCGCGAGCGAAAAGAATCTACCGCTGATGGAAGTCTACAGGATCATCGAACGAGAGTTGGCTCGTTGATTCGTTGAGTCCGCGGACCGATGCAACAATTCCTCGTCGATATTGCACTCCCGGTCCCCATCGACCGAACCTTCACCTATCTCGTACCGCCGGAGTATCAGCCGCTCGCACAAGCCGGATCCCGCGTCCTCGTTCCCTTCGGGAAGAAGAGGCTCTCGGGCGTGATCGTGAGCTTTCCCGCCACCACTACGGTGCGAGGGCTGAAGCCTGTCCTCGACATCCTTGACCCGCACCCGACGTTCTCAGGAGAGATGCTGAAGCTCACGCGCTGGATGTCCGAGTACTACTTCGCGCCGTGGGGAGAGGTGCTGAGGGCGGCGACGCCGCAAGGCCTCACGATCGAAAGCACACAAAGGGTTCGGCTGGCGATTGACGACATTGGTCCGCTGCTCGAGGAAACAAAACGCTCCGCGCCCAAACAGTATGCGGCCCTCACCGCTCTGCAACAGGCGAAGGAACTCACCGTCTCCCAACTCGAAAAGAAGACGCGTACGCGCAGCCCCCACGCCCTTCTCCATCAGATGGAGCAGCGGGGTTGGATCCGGCTGGAGCAGACCAATAAGCCCAAAGCAAGGCCGAAGCTCGAAAAGTGGGTGGTCGCCACGGACCGCGGAAGGGACCTTTTCAGGAAAGCGGGCGGGTTGGATGAGAAGAAGACCGCTCAACTTACCGTCAGCCAGCAGAAGCTCCTCGCCGAGGTCTCAAGAACAGCGGAGCCGCTCCAAGTCCCGCTTCTCCTCAAACGGGTCGGCGCGGCGCTTTCCACACTGAAATCGCTGGAGAAGAAGGGCCTCGTGCTCGTCACGGAGCGGGAGGTGATCCGAAAGAGCGAGTACGAACCGTTGGAGCCGGAACCGCAATTCGACCTCAACATCCATCAACGACGCGCGTTGGAGCGAATCACGGAAGCACTTCGCGGCAGCACGTACAGGACTTTTCTCCTCCACGGGATCACGGGCAGCGGCAAGACTCAGGTCTACATTGAGGCAATCCGATCCATCCTTCCGGCGGGGAAAAGCGCCATCGTGCTGGTCCCCGAAATCTCTCTTACCCCTCAGACTGTCCGGCGGTTCAAGGCTCATTTCGGGGACGATGTGGCGGTCATGCACAGTCAAATGTCCATCGGCGAACGATATGACGCGTGGAGGATGGCACATCAGGGGAAGATCAAGATCGTGATCGGACCGCGATCGGCGATCTTCGCCCCGCTCAAGGATCTCGGCCTCATCGTTGTGGACGAAGAGCACGAGGCCTCCTACAAGCAGTTCGACTCATCGCCCCGGTACAATGCACGAGACGTAGCCATCGTACGCGCGGCCAATATCAACGCAGTCGTCCTTCTCGGCTCCGCAACACCCTCTGCGGAGAGTTACCACAACGCGTTGAGCGGAAAATATGAAATGCTCGAGCTGCCCGAGCGTGTCGACAACGCGACCCTGCCGAAGGTTGAGATCGTCGATATGACCCGGGAGCGAAAAGAGATATTTGCCGATTTGAAGAAGGAAGTGAAGGAGAAGGGAATCGCGTTTCCCAAGAGACTTCCGTTTCTCTCCGTGTCGAGACTCCTGAGGGAGCAGATCCGAGACCGCATCCAGAAGAACCAGGGGATCATCCTCCTTCAAAACCGCCGCGGCTTTTCGCACGTCGTGGAGTGCTTTGACTGCGGTTACGTCGAACGATGTGAGAACTGCGAAGTTACACTCACCTATCACGCAACGAAGAAACACCTCCGGTGCCACTACTGCGGCTTTGTCAAGACTCCTCCGAGCGTCTGTCCGAAGTGCGGAGGCGTCGATGTTCGCTTCCACGCGTTCGGAACGCAGCAGGTGCAAGAGGAATTGCAGGAGCTCCTTCCGGCAGCGAGGGTTCTCCGGATGGACCTTGATACCACGAGCCGCAAGGGTTCGCACGACCGCATCCTGGTGCAGTTCGGCACGGGCGGGGCGGACATCCTGCTCGGGACGCAGATGGTGGCGAAAGGCCTGGATTTCCCTCGCGTGACGCTCGTCGGCGTCATCTCTGCCGACACGCAGATGCTCCTGCCGGATTTCCGATCCTCCGAGCGGACATTTCAATTGCTCACTCAAGTGGCCGGACGAGCCGGACGCAGCGATCTCGCCGGCGAGGTGATCATTCAGACGCTGCAGCCCGACCACTACAGTCTCAAGCACGCCGTAACCCATGACTTCCCCGGATTTTACCATGAGGAGCTGGAATATCGCCGGGAGCTTGATTACCCTCCATTCTCACGCATCGTTCTCCTCGAATTCAAAGGCGAGAAGGAAAACGAGGCAGAGCACCACGCAAAGAAATTCGCGGAGATGTTGATTCCGCATGCCGGCCGCTTCTTCACCGTTCTCGGGCCGGCTGATGCTGCCATCCCGAAGATCAAGGGCCACTATCGAAAACATATCATCGTCAAGGACCTCAAGGAGACCGATCCGGGCGGTGGACACCTCCGCTCCGTGCTGCTGAAAGCGAGAGAACAATATCACTCTTCAGCATTGGGAAAGAACAGAAACGTACAGCTGTCGATCGATGTGGACCCGCAGGGAATGATGTGAGGAAGAAGTGGGTGAGTAGGAAGTATGGAGAGCGAGCCTTTGGCCACGCTCTCATTCGTGCTGGTGCTACTCCCAAAGAATGTTCTTGTGTTCTTTAGACCTCACCCTGTCCCTCTCCTAATGCCGAAGGCATCCCTTCGGGAGAGGAGAGGGGACAAAATCCCTTCCCCTCTTAGGGGAAGGCTAGGATGGGGTCTTCTAAATCGAATTCCAACTCACGACAAGATACTCAACTGAAGGCTGATGAGCCCTTGGCTCAGAGATTACTGTCTTGAATCGGCACTGGATAGGGGCAGCCAGAGGATGGTGTATCAACCAGCTCGCAGCTGAACCGGGCCTGTATTCTCCAGATACCTCTCAGTCATCGTCGCAGCCTTCTTCCCGCTGATCACGGCCCCCTCAATCGTCGCAGGGAATCCCGTCGCCGTCCAATCACCGGCAAGGAAGAGATTCTCAAACTCCGTCTCGGTTGTTGGACGAAGCTTCTCGATCCCCGGTTTGGGAGAAAACGTCGCACGTTTCTCTTTTATAACCAGCGAATGAACCACCTTCGCGGACCGGGCCTCGGGCACGGCTGCTCGTAGGTCCGCCATCGCAAGGTCGATCATCTCCTCCTTCTCCATCTCCACGTACGGACCCGCCCCGCTGATTACCAAGGAGAGGTATTGTCCCGACCTCGACGGTAGGTTCAACATCCTGGTCCTATTAAAGATCCACTGGACGCGCGAGTCCAAGAGAGCGACGAACTCCTGCTCGATCACTCGCCGGTCCAGCCAGAGGTTGATAGTCACGATCGGGGACGACTCAAACGCCTCAATGGTCTGGAATTTCTCAGCGTGGAGCCCTTCGCTCGCAAGGAGGAGGTCCGCAAATGCGTAATGAGGAACGGCAACGACGAAGGCTTTCGCGCCGCGCGTGACGCCGTCAGCGCAGCGAGCCGCAACGACTCGGCTCCCCTCGCACAACAGCTCTTCGACACCACAGCCGGTTTTGGCCTCGCTGTTATGCGAGCCGAGATAGCGAACGCTCGGCTCGACGAAGAGCTCGCTCAGCCCGACCGTCGGCAGGAGCATGGAGGAGTTTTGTCTGCGCCCAAGAAACGCAGCACGCAAGACCCGGTAGAAGAGCAAGGCGGCGACGACCTTCGGGTCATCGTTCAGACTGCCGATGGCGATCACATCCCAAAGATATTTCCGATTCTCGACCGGCTGGCCCAAGCTCTTGAGCCACTGGTCGACCGTCAACGCTCCCAGTTTCGACTCAACTCTCGCCGGATTCCTCAGCAGCTCCAGCCCGACCCTCACGAGCTTCAGTCGATCCATGAACGAGAGGCTCTTGAGTCCGAGCAGCCCGGCAAGAACGTGCAACGGAGCGGGGACCGGAGGGCATGAGAGGGATGAAAATCCTTTCACGGGGTGAAGGAAATCGATGTGGAGATTTGGCTGAAGCCTTGCAAGATGATCGGCACCGATGGTCTGGAGCAACCGGCGAGTTTCTTTGTAGCAGCCCATCATCAGGTGTTGGCCGTTGTCCACGACGTCGCCGGTCGTCTCATCCCTGAACGAGCGGCTACGGCCGCCCAGGTGCATTCGTGCTTCGAGCACGAGCACGGAGGTTCCGCGCGATGCCAGGTCGACGGCTGCGCTCAATCCGCTGAGGCCGCCGCCGATGATGATCACATCATGTTTCATCAGAATGAACTGTGTGCACTCAGGCAGGAAGCTCGGTGCGGATGTAACGATGGAAGTTTTTCGGAAGCTTGTTCCGGAGTCGAAGCAGCATCGCGACGAGGAATTTCGTCGGAGAGGTCAGACGGATGCGCTTTGAGAAGATGTCGTAGTTCGCCCGCTCAATCCGCAGCAACAGCAGATAGTAGATATTTCCCATCGCGCGGGCGGCGTAGAACAGCGGCTTATCTTCTTCCGCCAGACAGCTTTTCGCCTTCCGGAAGAACTCGTGGGCCCGATCGCATTCGAACTTCATCAGCGCCCGGAACCGGTCGTTGTACGCCGAATTCAGGAGCTCCTCTTCGGTATACCCGAACCTCTCCAGGTCCTCCGCGGGGAGGTAGATCCGGCCCCTCCTCGCGTCGCTCTTGATGTCGCGCAAGATGTTCGTCAGCTGCAGGGCGATACCCAGGTTGATGGCGTATTGTTTGGTCTTGTCATAGTGGTAGCCGAACACCTCTGCGCAGATCAATCCCACGGTGGACGCGGCGCGATAGCAGTAATCCCGAAGCTCATCGAAGGTCTCGTAGCGATTCTTCGCCAGGTCCATTTCCATCCCTTTGAGCAGATCGTTGAAATGCTTGACGGGGATATTGAACTTTCGGACGACGGCCGCCAGCCTGTTCAGGAGGCCGTACCGTGAGACGCCGAGGAGCGCGCGCTGCAGCTCCATATTCCACATCAAGAGGCGCTTGTGCTTTTCCTTCACGTCCGCCTCGTCGTCAACGATGTCGTCGGTGCAGCGGCAGAAGGCGTAGATGGTCTCGATCGCCTCTCGCTTCGGCGGCGGGAGCAACAGGATCGAAAAGAAGAAGTTGCTCTTCCGGGTTTCCGATATTTCCGGCAGGATACTATCGACGGTGTGCGCTGCCATGGTCAATTACCGAAAGAGGGACGAGAGCAAGAGGGACACCTTGTCAACCAACGTCAGGCGCGGGCGATGATGGAACACGTCGTAACCGGCCTGCTCGATCTTCTTCAAAATCTTCATACCGCCGTTCCAAGTCAGGCGGAGCTCCAGAGCGAGATCCGTTCCGACCTCCAGCAGAAGCGGTTTCCCTTCACGAAAGATCCGCACGGTCCGATCCAGCTCGAAACACATCATATCCTCGAATCCCTGTGTGACCCTGTGTCGAAACAATTCCTCCTCAGAGTAGCCGAACTCCCGTATGTCATCGGTCGGAATGTACACCCGGTCCTTCCGTAGGTCGACGGCAACATCCTGCCAGAAGTTGGCAAGCTGGAGGCCGGTACAGATGAAATCGGACTGCAGCAACATCGATTCACTTCTGTAGTTGAACAGCAGGAGCATCAATCGGCCGATCGGATTTGCCGAGTTCTCGCAGTACCCCAGCACATCGTCAAAGGTTTCGTATCGATGGGTGGTGACGTCCGAGCGGAACGCCAGCAAGAGATTCCGGAACAATTCGTGCGGAATCTGGAAGCGCTCGATCGTTTCGCGCAAGGCGACGAAAACCGGATGCTGAGCTTCCCCCCGGTAGCAATCGAACAGTTGTTCCTCCCACTCATTGAGGCTCTCGATACGCTCAGCCGCCGTAAGGCCGGGCTCATCGGCATAATCGTCCGCAATCCGGGCGAACGAATAGATGGCGCAGATATAGCGGCGTTTGTCCTTCGGGAGAAACAGGGACGCTACGGGGAAATTCTCGTAGTGGTCGTGCGTTACGCGCTCGCAGTATTCAAAAGCCTGCGGCACCGTCCAGGTTCTTCGCGCAATCTTGACGTCACGAGTTACCATCCGCTTCGCCACCTGATTGATGGTCCGACACTTCCCGCCGATTCTGTATCTCAAGGAAGAAAAGTGAGTCTCGGCTTGCAGCCTCAGTCAATATGAGAAATCCAGGAGCGAAAAGCAAGATGGCAGTCAGGAGTCAGCGACGACAGATAGCGCCGCCAGCAGTCGTGCACGAGAGGGGGAAAAATCACTTCGGCAGGACGCAGAGTATCGGTTTCCTCTTCAGGCGAAGCGTCGAACACGAGGGAATACGCTCAGAGCCGAATCGCTGCAGCGACGGTCTCGTAGGGGGGGGCGC
>Ga0315554_1000433_pt1 | contig 24561 bp, 25 predicted proteins | sample SalMarSW160370MG_FD_202114 | JGI IMG/M metagenome (GOLD analysis project Ga0315554, IMG submission 202114) | Salt marsh sediment microbial communities from the Plum Island Ecosystem LTER, Massachusetts, United States - Salt Marsh Sediment SW1603-70 ...
GAGAACAAGCTATGAGCGAGAGGGCCGGAACAGAAGTCGCCACCCTTGCTGGCGGATGTTTCTGGTGCCTGGAAGCGATCTTTAAGGAGGTGGATGGGGTAGAGGATGTGACTTCTGGCTACACAGGCGGCACCACCGTCAATCCGACCTACCAGGAGGTTTGTACCAATACTACCAGCCACGCCGAGGCGGTTCAGTTGGCCTTCAATCCTGCCAAGATTTCTTATCGGGAAATCTTGCAGATTTTCTTCTCCGTCCACGACCCGACGACATTGAACCGGCAGGGTGAAGATGTGGGCACACAGTACCGTTCCGCCATCTTCTATCACAACGACCGACAAAGAGCCATCGCTGAAGCGCTTGTTAGGGAGCTCAATGAAGCTCACCTGTGGAAGAAACCGATCGTGACGCGGGTTGTGGCGCTGGATAGATTCTATCCAGCAGAGGACTACCACCGGGAATATTTTTCACGCCATCCAGAGCAATCGTATTGCCAGGTGGTGATTTCCCCCAAAGTCAACAAGTTGCGCAAGCAGTGGACAAAGTGCGTTAAGAGATAGTCGGGAGATGGTATCGACAATGCGCGCTTCATTGAACTTTCTGGCATTCCCTAATTCAGAATATTTGATGCCCGTTAGTCCATTTTGCGGCGACGGAAGTGCCCTGCTACATATATGTATGCGCGGTTGCGCCACGGACGCTGAAAATCGCTGAATAACAATTCCCTGGCTTCAATCTGGGGCACCTTTCGCACTTCCTTCATGCGCCGCAGGAAAAATAGCGCCACCGCCAGACGGGCGACTCCTGAGACTATAAAGATAGAGAGAAACTGGCTCCCCATAAAGGGCGGCAGGAGTGGTGCCAAAATACCTCCGGTCAGAGACCCCATGCTGACGCCCAGGAATATCAGAGAGTTGTAAACAGCTATGTAACGTGTCCTGTTTCGCGCGGGAGTTGCATCGAATATAAAAACGCCACTGGCAAGCTGGAACCCTGCCCAGGCAAACCCGGAAAATATCTGCATAATGATGAGCCACCACAAACTGTGGTTAAGCGCCCACCCGAGTGGTACAAACGGAACAAATAGGGACGTGATTTTCAGTACCTTGATGCTTCCCGCCCTGTCGATGCGTTTGCCCCACCATGTCATGAAGCCGACCGTCGCCAGACCCGCCGCGGCGTTCAGAGTAGTATAGACGATGTAGCTGAGATTCAGGTCAATTAGCATATACGGAGAGAAGAACGGCCCGGCAATAGTCGTCGTGAAATTCATCAGGGCGCAGAGCATTATGAACATGCCGATGTTGGTGGAGAACAGGCCACGGGCTATTTTAAGCATGCCGTCATGGTTCTCCTTTTCGGTCGCCGGGCTCAACGGTTCGTGCATCTGTGACAGGAAATAGAACGAGATCAGCCGTGATGCCATTGCTCCCACAAATATGATAGTGAAAGCCAGGTTGGTATTGCCGGTGAGCAGCTGCAAGATGCCCCCAGCGACATAGCTAAATGCCATGGAGACAAAGGCAGTAATGCGATTGCGCAGACCGAAGAACCGGCCGCGCACCTGCGTCGGCACCAGGTCCGCCATCATGCTTCCCCAGGCGGGGTTCAGGGCAGAATCAAAGGCGGTGCTCAAAGTCATGAACGCTATCAACCACCAAACCTGGTGTGTCTGGAACAGATAGGGAATGAAGAGAATCGGCAGCCACGTCAAAGCGTGCATAAGAACCATGGGAAGTATGAAACCCTTCCGACTCCCCATTCTTTCAGAGAGTGCTGGTGCTGCGAACTGTGCTGCGGCCATGGTGAAATTGGGCACGCTGGTGAGCAAGCCGATCTGCTGAGCGGTTGCTTTCATTGTCAGCGCGTATGGCGTGATGTAGTTCTGCGTGAGTCCCAGCATTACGGAATAGGCTGAGCCATCAAATAGACTGTTCCTCAGGCTCTTGTTGACCTGTTCCCCGCTCAGATGGGACGGGACGTCATGAGGGCGGCGTGGGAAGTGTATGTGAACCGACATCGTTGTTTAGCTGCCCTGTATGTAATGGCAACAGGTCATGCATCCGGGCGTCGGATCACGTGAAACGGTTCCGCAGGCAATTGGATCTGGATCTCGCTCAAGCCAAGACCACCCATGTGTCCCCCACTTGAGCCACGAGACAAAGGAATATTGTGAGAACTTATGTATGAAAGCAACCATCGATCAGTTCATTTTGGTTGCCAGGAATTACCCTGTCGCCATCGTCGCTATGATATGTCTCTGGCAGGCAGTTGTCAATTGGTTAGAGAAAGCAGCGATTTGTCCACCGGCGGCCAAACTGGTTATCAGATGCTGGCAACTGGGCAGGTACAGGAAAAGTAAGTGCAGCGGTCGGTCAACTACGATACTATTGCAGGAGTGTATGAACGTTGCTACGAGCGAACCGATTACGGTCCAGTGCTCAGGTTTTTGCTGGGCTTCGCACGCGGGGGGAAAAGCCTGCTCGAGATTGGTTGCGGGACCGGGCAATGGCTATCCGGACTAGCAGAGGCGGGGCATGATATCGTTGGTCTGGACCCCTCACGGAACGTGCTGAGGGTCGCAATGGAGAAATCGCTGCAACCTGGACTGATCCAGGGCTGCGCCGAGTCAGTCCCGTTCGGGACCGGAACAATTGACCGCCTCTTTTGCATCAATGCATTTCATCATTTCTCTGAGCAAGGGAGATTCATGGCAGAGGCGGGACGGGTCTTACGTCACGGAGGTGGCATGCTAATCGTGGGATTGGATTCCCACACCGGTCTGGACCACTGGTGAATCTACGATTATTTCCCACAGGCAATCGATATAGACAAGCGGAGGTACCCCTCTGCTATATCACTAAGAAGATCTATGCAAGAAAACGGCTTCATCAACTGCAACACTACCGAAGCTCTCCATATTTCGATCGAATGGTCAGCTCAGTCCGCGCTTCAAAACGGACGGTTGGAAAGGGCCACGACTTCCCAGTTGACTGTGTTGACAGATGAGGAGTACAAGGAAGGACTAGGCCGTCTGATAAAAGACATCGAACTCAATGAAGCTCAGCACAGAGGTCTGACGATTGAGGCCGATTTACGTCTCTACGCAACCACGGGATGGCTTCGGTGATCGCGCTGGTCGTGATCCGAAGTCAACAAGAGCCATCCACAGTGTCGAGCTTGTGCAACGCAAGCCTGTTGTGTTAACTCCGGCGTAGCAGAATAGCGGAACGTGTAGCGGTATACGGTTTGTCTTTTTGGTCTTGCTATCAAGCGAGCTTCAGCGTACACTACGGGTGTAGACTAAGTACGCGCTCGGACTGGAGAATAAGTTATCGTGATCAAACTCGGTGACTCTCCCGGTCGGGAAGGATGCTCACATGACGGGAATTAAGACTGCTCCCTATGGGTCCTGGAAATCACCAATAACTTCAGCCTTGATCGGCACAGATGTGCTCAACATCGTGTGGCCGGCTCAAGTTGCTCTCGACGGCAAGGATGTTTACTGGGTCGAGACTCGCCCCGCGGAGAATGGCCGGACAGTCATAGTCAGGTGGTCGCCCGATGGGACGGTCGAGGACATTACTCCACCAATGTTTAATGCTAGGACTAGAGTGCACGAATACGGTGGAGGAGCTTTCACAGTCGAGGATGGCACCGTTTACTTCTCTAACTTCGTTGACCAACGCCTTTATCGTCAGGACCGAGGTGGCATGCCGCAACCAATCACCCCCGAGGCAGACTTACGCTATGCTGATGGTGTCATTGACCGGCGTCGACGACGCATAATATGCGTATGCGAAGACCATAGTAGGGAAGGGCATGAAGCAACTAACAGCCTCGCGGGAATTAGGCTCGATGGTGTCGGTGGCAGGCAGACATTGGTCTCTGGAAACGATTTCTACGCCTCACCACGTATCAGCCCGGATGGGTCCCACCTGGCTTGGCTTACCTGGAACCATCCCAATATGCCGTGGGACTCCTCAGAGTTGTGGGTGGGTGACATCACGGGGGCTGGCCCAATTGATCAGGAGCGGCGAATAGCCGGTGGCGCCAATGAATCTATTTGCCAGCCAAGGTACGCTGCTGACGGCACACTGTATTTTGTCTCGGATCGGACTGGCTGGTGGAACCTCTATCGCTGGAAAGACGGACGGGTTGAGATACTGAGCAGGATGGAAGCTGAGTTTGGAGTCCCACACTGGTCGTTTGGGATTTCGACCTATGGGTTCGAATCGGCTGGTGGTATCATCTGCTCCTACATCAGAGATGGTAGTTCGTATCTAGCAAGCCTGGATACCCCAAGCCAGCAAATCAAGACGATCGACATCCCATATACTTCCATTGCCTTTCTTCAGGCCACGCCAGGCGGGGCGGTGTTGATAGCCGGGTCACCAAGTGAAGCTACAGCTATTGTCCAACTTAATCGGGCAACGGGCAAGATGGAGGTGCTGCGTCGCTCTACTGAGGTCGTCATCGATCCTGGGTATCTGTCAACACCCCGGGCAATTGAATTCCCCACCGAAAACGGGTTGACAGCGCACGCTTTCTTCTATGCACCAATGAATCGCGATTTTGTAGCCACTCAGGGCGAGCGGCCACCGCTTCTTGTTGTCAGCCATGGGGGGCCGACTGGCGCAACCTCAAGTGAATTCAACCTGATGATACAATACTGGACCAGCCGGGGATTTGCTGTTGCGGATGTCAACTATGGAGGAAGCAGTGGTTATGGAAGGGCATACCGCCAGCGATTAGACGGGCAATGGGGTGTCGTAGATGTAGACGACTGTGTGAACTGTGCGCGGTATCTTATTAAGCGGGGTGACGTGGATGCTGACCGCGTTGCCATCAGAGGAGGCAGTGCCGGAGGTTACACTACTCTGGCCGCCTTGACGTTTCGCAAGGTCTTTAAGGCCGGAGCAAGCTACTATGGCGTCAGTGATCTGGAAGCTCTAGCAAGAGACACCCATAAATTTGAGTCGCGCTATCTGGACAGGCTCATTGGTCCGTATCCCGCTCGGCGTGACCTGTACCGGGAGCGTTCACCGATCAACTTCGCGGAGCGCCTTTCGTGTCCGGTGATATTCTTTCAAGGGAACGAGGACAGAGTTGTCCTGCCCAATCAGGCGAAGATGATGGTGGATACGCTTCGTCAAAAGGGAATTCCCGTAGCATATCTCCTATTTGAGGGTGAGCAACATGGCTTCCGGCTAGCGCAAAACATAAAAAAGGCGCTGGATGCTGAACTCTATTTCTACTCCAAAATATTCCGATTCCCATTGCCAGAGCCAGTCGAGCCGGTGCCGATAGAGAACCTCAAGTAGGCTTTGTTTTTGATAGTAACTCCGGAATGGTCACTTGGGTCCGTTAAGTCCTTAGCAGGTGCACCCTGATCCGCGACCGGGACCGGGCACGGCGCATTTGGGCGGTTTGTTCCCCTTGGCTCAACAAAAGTCCGGAACGCGTGCCCCAAGTAACAATCGCTTGTTTTGTTACCTCCGGCGCAGCAAGATAGCAATTCGTTACTATTGAGGAATCGAATAGAGTATAGTGATCTCGCTCTCGAAGCTAGGCTGGCCAGCATCCCTATTTCTTGTTCCGGATAGCTTCCAACTTAGCCTTGGCCTCAGCGACTCTGGTATGAAAGTCACTCAGCTTGTCACACGGGTAGTCTACGCAGTAGCCACAATTCAATACTTTTCTATCGGACCCACACTTTCTTATTTCACACACCCTGCAATAGCCAATCTGTACATCACCGACTGCCAGGCAGCCACTGCAATTGATATCTTCAGGCTTGAAGGGATGTTGATATTGTTTACTCCATTCTTCGGCAACCTTCGCTCTGGCCTTATTGTCGTCTTTCTTGGTTGCCTTATACGCCGGGCATTCAGTACAAACGATACCGCAATAAGCCACTATTTCTTGCATATTTCCTCCCTATCTATTATCAATACTGCGAATGGCCCTCAGGCGTCTGTCTACTAGCAAATAACCAGCTGACCGCAATTATATATGACCACCATCGATGCGGCAATTTGGTAATCTATTTTGGCAGAGAATCGTCCTGGCTAATTCGAATCCCGGTGAAACCGGGGAAAGACTAATTAGAGGCACCTTTCCTTGTCACACTGACGTATAATGTGTGACGGATCAAATCCTTGTATTATGGACAGAACAAAGATCCTTGCCAATCCTGCATTATCTACAAGACAATGCAGGCGTAAGAAATCGTAGCGGACTAACGTGTAGAGACAAGATGATAATTCAAGCGACATACAGATTGAGACTTGTCGCAGGAACAAAAACACTCGCAGCTGCTGAAATTGAAGACAAAGCAAAGCTCTCGAAACTCCTAGGAGCTTTGGTACCGGAAACATGGCCCCCGGACAATGTTAGAGACGTCTTAGGTCATTTCTACGCACTTTATGAAGAACATCCTGAATGGGAAGGCTGGCTCGCATGGTATGCGGTTCGAATTGATAAGGATTATCCGATACTCTGTGGAAGTGTTGGTTTTAAAGGTCCTCCAGACAAGCGAGGAATGGTTGAGATTGGCTATTCAGTTCTTCCGGAATTTGAGGGACAGGGCCTAGCAACGGAAATGGTAGCTGGCATGGTTCAATGGGCAAAGCAGCAGCCTCAGGTAAGACAAATCGAGGCTGAGACGAATATTGATAATAAAGCTTCAATGAGAGTTCTGGAGAAGAATATCTTTATCTGTGCTGGCGCAGGATTAGAGCCCAATACAATCAGATTTCTCCGCCGGTTCTGAACTATGTGGCAGCCGCATGCGTCGCAGGAACTACATATGTTGATAGCAGCTTTCAGGTGACAGGTGAGGCTCTACTGGAGAGTTGCATCATATTAGTCTGTTTTGTTACCTCATTACAAAAACCATCGGAAAGTGACCCGACAATTCTGGCTTCAGTGAATTCAAATTCAGGAATTTGATTAGAATTCACTATATGCTGACTTTTCAGGAGGGTGGATTTCCGATACTCTGGCTGAAGAAGACAATGCAAACCTACCATTAGCTAAACAGGGCGCATTTTACTTTCTTGTAGAAACCAATTTCATTTTAAGCTTCATTTCCAATTCTATTCCAGTAATTCGGGAATTTCATCAGGAATACAATCTATACCTTGAAACTCTTTAACGACGATGGATTTAATCTTGTTTCTTAATTCTGGCTTAAGATTGGGATAGACAATTTCGGTCTTTCCACCTATTGATTCACAATCGTCTTCAACAATCAGATCTGGAAGAGGCCGAATTCTTCCGACAACATCCTTGTATTCCTCTCTATTTCGACGACGAAAGATCTGACCGTCGGGGAAAGCATATTTCTTCAAAACAAGCTTATCGGTTTCGACATCTTTAGCATTTCTATGAGAGCTTAAATAGCATATTTTCGCTCCCTGTCCCTTCCATTCCTGTAGTTTCCTGGCAGCATTGCCAATAGGAATGTATGATGCGTAATCATGAATAGACGTATCACCCTCCATAACTTGCTTGACTATTCTTTCTCGAGCAAGACCTTTGGCATCTTTATGCATTATGGTTGTTCCCTGCAAGAAGACGAGTATTTTCATATTCATAAAAAGAATTCGCTAACAGACTAAAGATATAGAGAAGGTAGGGTACTATAATTGGGCGTCATAGTCCAGCGGCCACGATATGCTTGTCTGGCGGGTTACTTCACTACACAAACCATCGAGGCTCATTTTTGCTGTCGCGAAGCTGGCTAGTTAGTCACTTTTGGAGACAAACTCCTTCGCCCTTCTCCCAAACCCGTCTCTGGCGAGAAGCACCCTTTGCCGGCATTGAAGGCCGATGTCGGCGCCCACCCTGACCACTTCCCATCCATAGCTACTGCAAGGGATTACTAAGGAGGCTGTTTAGTTTTGATACTCCGTTCATTGTTGGGCGTCGTGGAAGCCTTTCTCTTCTGAATTCTGTAGTGCGACCCTTCAGGGTCGTGCAGCACGAGGCTAAAGCCTCGCACTACATTTTTAGACAGCCTCTTAATAAACTAGAAGGCAAGCGGATCCAAAAGGGTTATAATCATATGTTTTACGCAGGCCATGAAGGAATCATCAGGAAAAGCTATAAGCCCACTGCGAAATGTCTTTCACCGATTTGAACCCGGGGTATGGATTGTCACTGTCATTCAGTTTTTCACAGTAATCGGTTTCTCCATTTGCATGCCGTTTCTATCCTTATATCTTTATCAGGATAGAGGTCTTTCCATGACCCTGGTCGGAATCATACTCCTGGCTGCCGGGCTTTGCTCAGCCGTCAGCCAGGCGCTTGGGGGAGCGCTTTCAGACAGATTTGGTCGCCGACCGATTTTACTTATTGCTGCTTCGGTAAGTATATTCTTATATTCAGGACTGGCCGTTCTTATCGGGATTTCAGCCCCAGTGTGGGCTATTGCAGTTGTCTATATGGCCGGTCGATCAGTACTCACTACAACACGTCCTGTGATCTCAGCGATGGTGGCGGATTTTACCTCGAAAGGGAGGCTGACAGAAGCATATGGAATCCTGCGCATAGGAGCTAACATAGGCTGGGCTGCTGGCCCTGCCATAGGTGGATATCTGGCCACTTTCTTGCCCTATGGCTGGCTCTTCGGGGTCCCTGTCTTGACCTGTGTCATCGTTTCCCTGATTGTCTTTTTCTTTCTTCGCGAATCTGCGCAGGGAACGAATAGAAAAGTAGGCTTTCGGAGCATACTTCCCCCTGCGGGCGACCGGCCCTTCTTGGTCTTCACGATGGTGAGTCTCCTGCTGTTCATAGTTATGGGGCAAATGGCAAGTACCTTATCTATCTTTGCCGTGGATAGGGTCGGCTTTTCCACAGCCCAATATGGTTTCTTACTCACCTTGAACGGATTGATAGTGATTTTCTTTCAATACCCAATGACTCTCGCCCTCAGGCGGCTAGCGAAATTCCGAGCCCTCATACTTGGAAGTCTGTTTTATGCGTTTGGCTATCTATCCTTTGGTTGGATAACACAATTTGGATGGGCTCTGGGGGCAATGGCCATAATCACAACAGGCGAGATCATACATTCTCCGGTTACTCTCTCAGTGATAGGGGAACTTGCTCCGCAAGATCAGAGGGGAAGATACATGGGATTCTATGGACTAAGCGAAACCATAGGTATAGCGATGGGGCCACTGGTTGGAGGAATACTGCTTGATGCGTTTCCCTCCGACCTCAAACTCGTATGGGCGCCCATCGCCTCGATAGCGTTGATTGCTGCGGTGGGGTACTACTGGTGGGGCCGCCGCTTTCGCTTATAGTCTTCTGTAGTGAAGCCAACCCCTGGTCGGATCGTTATCCAACCCCTGGCCGGGTCGTTATCCAACCCTTGGTCGGATTGTTATCCAACTTTTCACAGGAATGTCACCAGGCAAAGGCGACTCTGGCCTGAGCGCAAGTCAGTGACAGTGAAAGGCACCATCCAGTACTAATGTGACAGGTATTGACTGTACCTGCTACTTGGCTTACTATGAACATTACCATGCCCTGATGGAAGCGATGTTCTTGATTTGCTGCGTTCTTGCTCTTGGCTCGGCCAGTCTGTCCTGTGCCACAGATGCCACGTTAAATGTACCGGCCAGTAATACAATTGAGCCATCGAAGTTTCACGGGTTAGTTACGCCACCAACTGAGCGAAGAAAGGATCGGAGTATTCTTGAATAACAACTTGCAGTATTTCATATTAACCTTTGTGCCCTTATTCATCGTTATTGACGCACTGGGCATCCTGCCCTTCGTTATCTCTATGAGTGAAGACATGTCAAAACGAGAGCGTTACAAGATGATCCATGTGGCTACTATAACGGCTGCCGTTGTCGGTCTTATATTCTTGTTTTTTGGGCAGTTCATTCTGCGGGTAATGAGCATTTCAGTAGGTTCATTTGCTATCGCTGGTGGGCTGATCCTGCTGGTGCTTTCCATAAAACACATGACAACCGGACGGATGATAGAACTAATCAAAGAGGAAATGGTAGCCGTAGTCCCTATTGGCACGCCTCTGACGGTAGGACCGGCTACAATAACAACCCTTTTGTTGTTGGCCACTCAATTCCCTATTTACATGGTTCTTGTGTCCTTCGCTCTGAACATGCTTATTGCCTGGGCGCTTTTTATGGTGGGAGGACAGGTGGCTCGTTTTCTTGGACAAGGGGGGCTAAAGGCAGTTTCTAAAGTATTTAGCTTGCTGCTGGCTGCCATAGCCGTGACCATGATCATTCGCGGTCTGGAAATGCTTAACATACTGACCGGGTAAACCATTCAGGCTGATTAGAGGGGTGCTTTTTGTTGTCGCGAAGCTGGTTAGTTAGTCACGTTTGGAGACAAATTCTTTCACCCTTCTCTCAAACACCCCTCTTCCCAGAAGCACCCTTCGCTGGCATTTGACGCATTTAACACCGATGTGGGCCCCAACCTTAACCACTTCCCATTCATAGCTGCCGCAGGGGTGCGCTTTGCGCAGCCGGACTATGTCACCGAGCTTTACGTCTATAGTCATTGATTTGGTTGCGGAGTTTTTCGGCTACGTTTCTAGCCGCCTGGGTGAGATATTTTCATGGAGCAAGATCCCTTTTTCTCCTTACTCCAATATTATTGGTGGTATAGTCCTAGCGGGTGCCTGGATGTTTCACGAATATTGCCACCGGGCACACCGCAAAATCCATCAGCAATCCAGCAGCATTGACAGCTTAACCTGTCCAGAATATGGTATCCTAATGGTGGTAAATGATATGGCTAGGAAGGGAGGATACTATAATGTCTACTCCAACTGTCATGGGATACGCAGCAAGGGCAAAAGGACAAGTCCTTGAGCCATTCACTTATGATCAACCGAAACTTGGAGAGCATGATGTACGGGTTTCTGTCACGCACTGTGGTCTTTGCTTTACGGATATTCATGGCATCGATGACTATTACGGAGTAACCACCTATCCCTTTGTATCTGGACATGAGATAGTCGGCTATGTATCAGAAATTGGCAAAGCTCCGTCAAGTCTGAAGATGGGCGACCGTGTGGGTATCGGTTGGCTGGGGCGTTCCTGTGGAGAATGTGAGTGGTGCAAGAGTGGTGAGGAGCAATTATGCCTTGACATTGTGCAAGCTGGGGTATGGGTACCTTATGGGGGATTTTCGTCGTCTGTTGTCGTGGATAGCCGTTTCGCATACATTATACCTGATGCCATGCCATCAGAAGTAGCTGCAGTACTCCTGTGCGCTGGCATTGCTGTCTACAATCCGCTCCGATTACATGCTAAACAGAGTGCACAGAAGATTGGTATCATTGGCATAGGTGGATTGGGTCATCTCGCCATCCAATTTGCGCACGCTCTCGGCTACGAAGTAACAGTAATTTCATCCTCACCGATGAAGAAAGAGGAGGCGCTAGCTTTTGGCGCCGACCACTTTGTTGCCTCGGAGGATAAAGCTAGCTTTGAGAAGCTCGAATTTAACTTCGACCTCCTGTTGTGCACCGCTCATGGAAATATCAACTGGGGATGGTTACTAACAATCTTGAAGAAACGGGGCAAGCTGGTGCTGGTCGGTTTCCCAGATGTAGCACTCAATTCGACTGACCTTGTAGTGCACGAACTTTCGATTACAGGCTCCTTCCTCAGCAACCGAGCTACCATGAGAGAAATGCTTTCCTTCGCACAAGCACATGGTATAAAACCCTGGATCGAGTTAATGCCTATGTCGAAGGTGAACCAGGCAATTGAAATGGTGAAACAGAACAAAGCGCGCTATCGCATTGTTTTAATCAACGACGCAGCCAGCCTAAGTGGATAAGGCAAAGTAGTAGAAAGTTATCCAACAAAATAGCGAAAAGTGACCTAACAATTCTGACTTAGGCAATTTGCCGAATTGCACGATAACTCATATTCCTAAAGTAGAAGATATCTGGATTGTCTTCTCAGTTGAGTGACTTCTATTTTAGTTTACCATCGGTCGAGTCCTGTGATGACGCTTCACGGGATACGGTCAGGCATTCGTTATGGCTTGACTGCCCGCGTCGCCATGCAATTAGGCATGTACGTAGTCAGGGGTTCGTCCTGTGAAGGAGGAGTCCTGTCTTCGAAGAAACCCGTAATAATAAAACCGGCTGCAAGTTGCCCGCCTATTTGATCATCAAGGGTGTGGCTAAATTCCATGGGCTCACCTTGTTCCAGCCTGTGTTTCTTCTCCTCTTTCGGTAGGTCGTAAACGTCCGAATAAGGAATGCGGTATTTCACCTGCAACACGCCCGTACGTTCTGCAAGTTCGTAGTCCACCAGGTAGGCGGCAGGGTTCATGAAACCTGCCAGAAGTATCCCCCCGTGTCGTAACACACGGAACGCTTCCCACCAGACTGGCCGCACGTCTGGCACGAACGTATTTGACACTGGATGAACTATCAGGTCGTAACTCATGGAATCGAACATATGGAGGTCCACCATATCTCCTTCTATCAGGCGGATACTCAGACCATCCCTTTCCGCTACGAAACGATCCTGCTCCAACTGCAGCGGTGAATTGTCGAAGACAGTCACATTGGCGCCTGCCGCTGCCAACACCGGACCTTGCTGCCCGCCGCCACTTGCGAGGCATAGCACATCCGCTCCCTTGAGTTGCGGAAACCAGTCTACCGGAACGGGTATAGTTGGCGTGAGAACAATCTGCCAGTCACCCTGGCGTGCCTTTACGATGGTCTCAGCACTCACCGGGATGGTCCATTTGTTGGTTTTTTTCACCTCACGATCCCAAGCGTCTCTATTGTACTCTCGAATGTTCATTGCCTATACTCTTATCCCTTTTTGCTGCTGATGCGAATAAGACGGTCGGGGTTAAATTGCAGGGTTGCATTATAACATTAAGGTGATATCCTCAAATACGGTCTCGAAGTGGAATAGGAGACTGAAGGTTCGATGATGTCGTCCGAGTCCGGAAGGTGCGACCAGGTGAACAAAAGCTCGGAAGGTGACCCGAGAATTCTGCCCTTTCTGCAGTCGGACACTGCGTTAATGATCATTTATTCGAGACCTGCCAAGTGCAGTTTCGGTGACGAATGAGTGAAATGGGGTACATCAGAGAAAAGGCACAGGGATTTGTAGCTATGGAGAAAACATGCTATAACTTTCTGTGATAATATTGGGTAAGGTTGGTAGGCTACGGTAGGAGATACCCGGCATAGGGAGCCGAAGAGGAAAGAGAGTAGGTCTCGAAACTTTCAGGCAAAAGGACTACCGTAACGAAAATCCCTGGAGAGGCTTCGATATTAGGGCACCGAAGGGGTAAGCCCGCAAATAGGTGGCGGGCGATCTCTCAGGTAAAGAGACAGGGAAGACTTATTGTAGATAGGTCTTCCCTTTTATTTTGAGGGAAGAATGTAGATTATTTAAGAAGGTTTTTGTATAGGAAGATAAATGATAGAACTGTTAAAGAAGACGCCTCTTAATGAAGCACATCATGAATTGAGAGCTAGGATGGCAGATTTTGCTGGTTGGCAGTTACCTATCTGGTACACTTCTATTTTGGAAGAGCACAGGGTTGTTCGCTCTGGAGTAGGTATGTTCGATGTCTCTGACATGGGTAGAGTTTGGATAACCGGAAGGAAGGCGGGAGCCTTTCTTGATAGGGTATTAACCAGACCGGCAAGCAGGCTGGAGATAGGTTCCTCTCAGCTCTGTCTCTTGTGCTTAGAGGATGGGGGTATCTTAGATGATTTGTGGGCATATCGGTTGGGAACTGAGCGCTATTTGATAGTTTGGAATGCAGGCGATATTGAGCAAAAGCTTGGTTGGCTACAGCGTTGGGCAGGCTCGGACCCTGATATCGTCATTCAAGATAAGACTGCCGACACGGTTATGGTGGCTGTCCAGGGTCCGGCTGTTTGCCAGCTGCAAAATCTGAAGGGCGTCTGCCGTTTGCCTCGCTTTGGTCACACCCAAACAAGGATAGAGAATGTAGAGGTAGTTGCCGCTAGAACAGGATACACAGGAGAGGATGGGTTTGAGATAATCGGCGATGCGGCAAATGCCTTACAATTGTGGGAATCGTTTATGAAGCAGGGAGTGAAACCTTGTGGCCTGGGCGCACGTGACAGCTTGCGATTGGAAGCCGGAATGTTGTTGTACGGGCGGGACATGGACAGGAATACCAATCCTTTCGAGGCTGGCCTGGGGTGGTTGGTAGAGATGGACGACGGCGACTTTATCGGCAAAAGTGCTCTCCTTGAGATTAAGCGTCAAGGCGTAAAGCGCAAGCACATCGGCTTTCAAATGACAGGGCAGGGCATAGCTCGTTCAGGCTACAGAATCGTTAGGTGTGGTCAAGAGGTAGGGAAAGTCACCAGCGGTGGCTATGCACCAACCCTAGATGCTAATATTGGGTTCGGCTACGTTCCCATTGAGCTAGCCACGATCGGCACTCAGATAGAGATAATGATTCGCAACAAACCAGTGGCTGCTCAGGTAGTTAACAGACAATTCTACAAGAGAGGAGCATAAGATGGCCCCTAAAGAATATAAGTACACACCGGAGCATGAGTGGATTTGTCCGGAGTCCAAGAATAAAGGGAAGGTAGGGCTTGCAGATTATGCACAATCGCAGCTGGGAGACGTAGTGTTTCTAGACTTGCCGGCACCGGGAACTCAGGTGGAACAGGGCAAAAAGATGGGCGAGGTAGAATCGGTGAAAGCCGTTTCGGATATCTTCGCGCCAGTTAGCGGGCAAGTGCTGGAAATCAACCAAACCGTCATTGATGAGCCTGGGCTGGTAAATAAAGACCCCTACGGGGCTGGCTGGCTGGTTAGGCTAGAATTGAGCAAGCCTTCAGAGCTTGATGCCTTAATGGATAGTGATAAGTATAATGAATTCGTAGCCGAATTGTCTGAGAACGAATCAGAACAAGCAGGCGATTGACGAGTACAATGCCATCACCCTATTTACCCAATACCGACGCTGATCGCAGCGCTATGTTGCGGGAAATTGGTGTCGGTTCGATTGAAGAGCTATTCCAGGATATTCCTGAAAGGTTACGTCACGCACAGTTCAAGCTACCATCCCCTCTCTCTGAGCTGGAAATCAAAAAAGAGCTCAATCGATTAGCGAACCGTAATGTGAGTTTGGATAATTATGCTTGTTTTCTGGGTGGCGGCAGCTACCGCCACTTTATTCCTGGCACGGTCGAACACGTTATCGGCCGGAGCGAGTTCTATACTGCTTACACTCCATATCAGGCCGAGGTCAGCCAGGGTACGCTGCAAAGTACCTACGAATACCAGTCGCTGATCTGTCAGCTGACCGCGATGCCGGTGAGCAATGCCGGAATGTATGATGGCAGCACAGCCGCCGGGGAAGCAGCCATAATGGCATGCGTGATAACCAAGAGAGGCAAGGTCGCCGTGTCAACCACTGTAAATCCGACCTACCGTGAGGTGATAGGTACTTACGCCAAAGGTCGGAATCTTTCTATGGAGACCGTAGAGTCGGACTCAAGATTACCTGCGGACTGCGCCTGTCTGGTGGTTCAGCAGCCCAATTTCTTGGGCTGTCTTGAAGAGATGGAAGCCCATGCCCGGAAAGCCAATGATACCGGCGCCCTGTTCATCGCCATAGTTGACCCTATTTCTCTGGGGATGATTAAGCCGCCAGGGCATTATGGGGCCGATATTGCCCTCGCTGATGGTCAGGCATTGGGCAACCCGACAAGTTTTGGTGGACCGGGTCTGGGTGTCTTCACCTGTCGCCAGCAATACTTGCGGCAGATGCCGGGCAGGATTGTGGGCAGGACGGTGGATGTTGACGGCAAGACAGGATATGTGATGACCCTGGTGACGCGCGAGCAATATATCCGCAGGGAGCGGGCCACGTCCAATATCTGCACCAGTGAAGCTTTGATGGCTCTGGCCGCGGCCGTTTACCTGGCCACCCTGGGCAAAAGCGGCCTGAGGCACGTGGCCGAGTTGTGCTATCACAAAGCTCACTATGCGGCCGAGAAAATAGCCAGGCTCAAGGGATATTCCCTCGTTTTTCCCAAGCCTTTCTTCAAAGAATTCGCTATTCGCTGCCCGGTAGCACCATCCCGGATTAACGAGGCCCTTTTCAAGGAAGGAATAATCGGTGGCCTGGATATAAGCCACATGATAGACAATGGCATGCTGCTCTGTGTTACCGAGATGAACACCAGAGAAGAGATAGACAGGCTAGTTGAGATTCTAGGAGCCGGACATGAGTCATCATTACTTGCTTCCCGATATTAGCCAGCCGGGCAAGGTCGGCTGCAGTCTCCCGGCTCTGGATGTGCCTCCGGCCGAGCTGCCCCCCAGGGAGCTGCTCCGGCAGGAGCTTGAGCTGCCCCAGGTAAGCGAGGTCGGGCTGATGAGATATTTCACCGCCCTGAGTAAGCTCAATTACGGGGTGGATACGGGATTTTATCCGCTGGGCAGCTGCACCATGAAATACAACCCAAAATGGCACGAGGATATTGCCAAACTTCCTGGCTTTGCCTCAATTCACCCGCTCCAGCCGGAGGAGTCCGTTCAGGGAGCCCTGCAGCTTATGTTTGAGTTGCAGGAATACTTGGCTGAAATTGCCGGCATGCATGGCACCAGCCTGGTCCCCATAGCCGGAGCGCATGGCGAGTTTACCGGCCTGCTACTGGTAAAAGCATACCATCAAGACCGCGGAGATAAAGCCCGGAAGAAGATACTATTGACCGATTCTTCCCATGGAACCAACCCGGCTAGTGCTATTATGTGCGGATTTGAGATAGGCGTCGTGGCTTCCGATAGTGAAGGTAACGTAGATATCAAGAGCCTGGAATCGGCGATGAATGACGAGGTAGCTGCTTTAACATTAACCATGCCTACCACTCTAGGTCTATTTGACCCACGAATATTGGAGATTAGCGGATTGGTTCATGAAAGGGGAGGGCTCCTTGGTGCTGATGGGGCAAACTTGAATGCTTTCTTGGGGCGGGTGAAATTTGGGGAGCTGGGCTACGATTATGTCCAGCTAAATCTGCACAAAACCTTCAGCACTCCTCATGGCGGTGGTGGTCCAGGCTCAGGTCCCGTCTGCGTTAAGGAGAATCTTGCCGATTTTCTGCCCTCGCCTTTGGTGACTGAGAGTAATGGCAAGTATAAGTTTGTTTCACCGGCTAAGTCTATCGGGAGGATAGCTAATTTCTACGGAAACTTCGGTGTAATGTGTAAGGCTTATGCTTATATCCGTTCTCTGGGTGCAGCAGGGCTGGAGGAGGTCAGCGAGAACGCAGTCGTAAATGCCAACTACCTTAAGGAAAAGCTAAAACCATACTACTACCTGCCCTATGACCGCATTTGCATGCATGAAGTAGTGTTTTCGGCCAGACGACAAAAGGCAAAGGGGGTTCATGCTGTAGATATCGCCAAGCGTTTGCTCGATTACGGTCTTCACCCTCCCACCGTCTATTTCCCCTTGGTAGTTGACGAAGCCCTGATGATCGAACCTACCGAGACGGAGAGCAAACGGACGCTGGATGCCTTTATCGAGGCTATGAAAGAAATAGCTAGAGAGGCCGAGGAAACCCCTGAGATTTTGCATACTGCCCCCCACAACACGCCCGTTAGACGGCTGGATGACGTCAGAGCCGCCAGAAATCCAGACCTGCGCTGGCAGATGAGGAGCTAAGGCTTTGGATGAAAAGGACATAGTGATAGTTGGGGGAGGTCCTGCCGGCTATGTGGCAGCAATTCACGCTTCTCACCTGGGGGCTAAAGTGGCTGTGGTCGAGAAGGACAAGCTAGGTGGTACTTGCCTTAACCGAGGCTGTATTCCCACCAAGGCGCTTGCCAGAAGCGTGGAGGTGCTCCTTGAAGCAAGAATGGCAAACGACTTCGGTATAGATGTCAACAACATCAGAATAGATTTTCCCAGGATTATGGCTCACAAAAGCAAAGTCGTCAGCCAATTAGTGTCCGGCGTTGAACAGTTAATGAAAGCAAACAAGATAAGCGTTTGTAGGGGTGCTGGTCGGATTCTGTCTCCACACCTGGTTAAAGTGAATGACGAAGAGATAACAACCAGCAAGCTTATTATCGCCACTGGCTCGGAGTCGGCCCCACTCCTGGTCCCTGGTGGAGACTTGCCTGGGGTACTGACCACTGATGAGATCCTTGAGCTACCAGAGCTCCCAGAAAGCCTTGTGGTTATTGGGGGTAGTCACGTGGGTGTTGAGTTTGCCAGCATCTTTAATGCGTTGGGGACAAAGGTAACCATGGTCAAGAGACGTCCTCTCCGATTAGAGCCTATTGACGAGGAGATTGGTCGACGTTTCACTCAGACGTTACCGAGGCAAGGTATTGAAGTCAAAATTGGAGCTGCGGTCAAGGCTATCAAGAAGAAGGGAGCGGTTCTCAGGGTGGTTTGGGATACCCCAGAGGGCGAGCAGGGGGTTAATGGGCAGATGGTTCTTATGGCCACCGGGCGTGCGCCTTGCACCAATGGTCTGAACTTATCAGAGCTCGGTATACAGATGGACCAGGGAGCTATCAAGGTGAATGAATACCTTGAGACAAATATCAAAGATGTTTATGCTGTCGGGGATGTCCTGGGCAAGAACATGCTGGCCCATGTTGCCTCTTATGAAGGAGAGGTAGCTGTTGAGAATGCCCTTGGTCATTCCCGTCAAGTCGATTATCACGCCGTCCCTAACTGTATCTTTGCCCAGCCCGAGATAGCCGGTGTCGGCATCACTGAGAAGGAAGCCAACGATGGTGGGATTCCTTACAAAGTGAGCAAATTCCCCTTCGTCGCCTGCGGCCGTGCTGTGGCCATGGGTGAGACGACTGGTATGGTCAAGATGATTTGTCATGCTGACGATGGCATAGTTCTGGGAATGCACATCATGGGTCCCCATGCCAGCGACCTTATCGCTGAGGGCGTGCTTGCCATACGACTGAGACTAACGGCTGAGGACATTGTCCGCACCATCCATGCCCACCCTACCCTACCTGAGGCAGTGCGCGAAACAGCAATGGGTCAGCTCGACGGTGCCATCCACTTCCTGAGGGTGTAGCGCTTTACTGATGAGCATTTCTACGTTTAAGAAGGCCTGTATTGCCCCTTACCTGGGGGTAGTGCCATATGAGGTTGCCCTAAACCTGCAACGGAGATTAATGCAGGCAAGAGCTGGGGGCAAAATTGGTGACGTATTACTGCTCCTACAGCACCCATCAGTCTTCACCATAGGGCGCTTTAGGGGAGGAGATGACATAACTGTTCCTCCGCAGACCCTAGTTCGAGATGGAATAGCCGTTTTTCATACCAATCGGGGCGGAGGTATTACCTACCATGGTCCGGGACAGCTTGTAGGCTATCCCATCCTTAACCTTAAAGAGAACGGTCTTGATGTGCGCGAATATATCCGGAAACTAGAAACAGCTATAATCAAGTTATTGCTGGCTCTGGGTATCCAGGGCCACCGGGTAGCAGAATACCCCGGTGTCTGGGTGGGTGAAAAGAAAGTTTGCTCCATAGGTATACATGTCAGCCACAACATTACTACGCACGGGTTTGCTCTCAACGTAACTAATGACCTGCGGTATTTTAAATATGTAAGGCCTTGCGGCTTGCCAGGCGAAGTGATGACCTCAGTTTCAGAGTTGTTAGGGCATTGGGCAGGGATGAAAACCATCATAGGAGAATTACTTCCTTCCTTCTCGGAGACATTTTGCCTAAGCTGTGAGCAGGAGAGTGATAGATGGCTGGCTATACTAGACGCCCAGAATGGCTGAAGTTGAGCGCTCTTGAGCCTACGATACTGAACAGGGCGACGAAGCTCACCCGTGATTTGAAGCTGCACACCGTTTGTGAAAGTGCTCGTTGTCCCAACCGGACAAAATGCTTTTCAGAAGGTACTGCCACGTTCATGATATTAGGTAATGTTTGTACTCGGAATTGCACCTTCTGTGCGGTGAAGTGTGGCAAGCCCGAAGGTTCCGATCCGCAAGAGGCAGACCATATTGTGCAGGCGGTCGATAGACTGGATCTGCGGTATGTAGTTGTTACGTCTGTAACCAGAGATGACCTTCCCGATGGCGGTTCCTTCCAGTTCGCCCAAACCATAAGAGCGATCCATAAGTATGATTCAAATATCGCAGTCGAAGTCCTTATCCCTGACTTTCAAGGGTCAGCCTCTGCCCTGCAAACGGTAGTAGATGCCTCCCCCGCTGTTCTCAACCACAATATAGAAACAGCGCCACGGCTTTACTCCGAGGTTCGTCCGCAAGCGAAATATCAGCGGTCACTTGACCTTTTGAGGCAAGCTAAACTGCTCGACAACAGTCTCTTGACCAAATCCGGGCTCATGTTGGGATTGGGTGAATCGCGAGAGGAGGTCATTGAAGTAATGGCTGATCTCAGGCAAGCCGGCTGCGAGCTTCTAACCATAGGTCAGTATTTACAGCCTTCGCTAGAGCATCACAAGCTGGTCCGGTACATTCGCCCTGGAGAGTTTGAAGAACATCAAATTGTGGGAAAGAAATTGGGGTTTCTCTCTGTTGTGTCTGGTCCGCTAGTACGTAGCTCATTTCATGCTGCCGAGATGTACATCTCAGCAACCAGGAAATCGAAGCAGAAGCCCATGCGGTCTGCAGAAAATGAGGGAAGAGGTTTTGCGGGCTCTCTCAAAGGAAACTGAGGTACCAGGGGTTCTGTCCTTTTTCCCTAATTGGTGTAAATATTCTATCCCCCTCCCGTATAGTTGGCGTCCGCTGCAATCAGGCAAGTGCATCTTCCCTTTATGATTGTACATTGCGCTCCACCATTGAACAATTGCCTGTTTTGTTACTTCACTGCACAAACCATCGCAGGGGGCTTTTTATTGTCGCGAAGCTGGTTAGTTAGTCACGTTTGGAGACAAATTCTTTCAACCTTCTCTCAAACACCCCTCTTCCCAGAAGCACCCTTCGCTGGCATTTGAGGCATTTAATACCGATGTGGGCCCTAACCTTAACCACTTCCCACTCATAGCTGCCGCAGGGGTGCGCTTTGCGCAGCCGGACTATGTCACCGAGCTTTACGTCTATAGTCATTGATTTGGTTGCAGAGTTTTTCAGCTACGTTTCTAGCTGCCTGGGCAAAGTCCTTTTCCTTTGAGGCATAGAGAATTTGCCTCGACACGTTGATAATCGCCTTCTCGCCCCGGGCATCGACTCCGCAGCCAACTGCTGAAGCCAGGTCTCCTCCCTGAGCGCCAATGCCGGGGATGAGCAAAGGCATTTCGGGGCAAATTGAGCGGACTTTCTTTAATTCCTCAGGATAGGTCGCCCCGACTACCAGGCCAATATTGCCATAGATATTCCATTCTTGGGCTTTTTGAGCCACCGCTTCGTATAGTGGTAGGCCATTGGTGCGAAGGTTCTGGAAATCTGCGGCTCCCCGGTTTGATGTGCGGCATAAAATAAATACCCCTTTGTCTTGATGGTTAATAAAGGGCTCTAGGGAATCGAAGCCAAGGTAGGGATTGACAGTAGCAGCATCGAAGCCAAGAACCGAGAAGAGAGCGCGGGCATAAGCCTTGGCAGTGTTACCGATATCGCCGCGCTTGGCATCGCCGATTACGGGAATATCATCGGGTATATATTTAACGGTCTTCTCCAGGATAGCCAGCCCTTCGGTCCCTAAAGCTTCATAGAAAGCTAGATTGGGCTTATAGGCACAGACCAGGTCGCAGGTGGCCTCGATAATGGCTTTGTTGAATTGTAAAACGTCTACCTCGGGCATAAGCTCAGGGTCGGGGTCAAGTCCGATGCAAAGCCAGCTCTTGTTCTTTCGGCTGGCGTCAAGCAGTTTATCGGTGAATTTCATTGCCGTTACCTAGATAATATCAGGAGATCGGCCAACATTCTACTATATTGGAATGGCACTGTGCAGCTCTTTTCTTTATTCGTGGCAAAGGCTACAATAAGGGCATGCAGAATCAATTTGCGGATGCCTTGAAAGGACATGATGCCGAATACATTGAAGTCCATGTTGAGGAGAGCCAGGCCACCAGCATTGTGTACAGGGGGCAAAGGCTGGAGGAAATAAGCCGGGCTCGCAGTATCGGGGGTAATGTCCGCGCTTTGGTCAAGGGTAGCTGGGGATTTGTCAGCTTCAATCGCCTGGATGGATTGAAGGAGAAAGTGACTCTGGCAGTGGAGGAAGCAAGGTTAGCCAGCAGGGAACCATTTAGGCTTTTCCCAACGAAGCCTGTAGCGGATACGGTAGAGTCACAATTGAAGAAGGATGCCACCACCATACCGTTGGCAACCAAGAAAGAGCTTTTGGATAGCTACAATGATATTATGTTAAGTAGCCCCAAAATTCAGAGCACACGAATTAATTATCATGATGTGAAGCGAAGAATTACGTTCGCCAATTCCGAAGGCAGCTATGTAGAGCAGACTAAAACCGATCTTAGTGCACGGTTGACAGCTATAGCTCGTGAGGATAACGAAATTCAACAGGCCGGACTAAGCCTGGGTAGCGATGGCGAGTTCTCTGTTGTGGAGGGACTACGTGACAAGGCCGAAGGAATAGCGAGGCGTGCTGCCGCCCTTCTCTCTGCCCCTCAGGTAAAAGGTGGAGAATATACCGTAATTTTGGACCCTGTTCTGGCGGGGGTCTTTGCTCATGAAGCGTTCGGGCATTTATCCGAGTCCGACCATGTATATCAGAATGAAAACCTGCGGCAAATTATGGTCCTGGGCAAAAGATTTGGCGGCGAGCATCTCAACATCGTTGATGACCCAACAATGCCTAGTTTGAGGGGCAGCTACAAATACGACGATGAAGGGACGGCGGCAAGGAAGACCTATCTTATTCGGGGGGGCGTTCTGGAGGGAAGGCTTCATTCCCGGGAAACAGCGGCTAAGATGGGGGAGACGGCTACGGGGAATGCACGGGCCATTAATTACCACTTTCCCCCCATAGTGCGAATGAGCAATACCTTTATCGAGCCGGGTAGTGCTTCGTTTGAGGAGATGTTGGGTGATATTGAGGAAGGCGTCTATGTTAAAGACTGGTATGGCGGGACGACTAGCCTGGAAATGTTTACCTTTTCCGCTGGAGAGGCTTATATGATTCGCCAGGGGAGAATAGCGGAGCTATTGCGACCCGTGGTGCTCACTGGTAATGTTTTTACCACCCTGCAAAATATAGATGCCATAGGCAATGACCTGGAGATGAATCAGGGCGGGGGTTGTGGCAAAGGGGGTCAATATCCATTGCCTGTTTCTGATGGGAGCCCGCATATCAGAATTCGTCATTGCGTGGTAGGAGGAAGATAGCGAACAAAGCTCAAATTCCAAACAAATGACACCGTTTGGGGAAATAAAAGAGCAAAAATAAAAATGCAAAATGACAAAGCAAAATGCATGGCAAATCCTAAGCACGAAATACGAAATCCTAAACAAATTCCAATGACCCATAATCAAAATTCGAAACACTATGACCTGGAAGAAAGAACGTTGCAATTTGCAAAGTCCACCCTGGGTTTTTGCAGGGGTTTACCAAAGACACTCATTTGTGAAGAAATTGAAAAGCAACTAATACGAGCAGCTACTTCAGTCGGAGCAAATTATATAGAGGCAAATGAAGCCCTGGGCAAAAGAGATTTCGTTATGAGAACTAAGATATGCCGTAAAGAGGCCAAAGAGTGTGGGTATTGGTTAAAGCTTGTGGAAGTGGGTCATCCTGATTTGGCAAAGGGACGGGAGATATTGCTGGAAGAGTCTGTAGAATTGATGAAGATATTCGGTTCGATATTGGCAAAAAGCCAGTAGCTTTGGATTTAGTTCTTTGAAATTTGATATTGTTTAGGATTTAGAGATTAGGGTTTAGAATTTATGATGGAAGATGTTCAGAAGGTTCTTGGCTCTGCTCGCAGGAAGGCTGAGCAAGCTGAGGTTTTTTCAGCTTCTGCTCGGGCAACGACGGTGCAGTTTGAAGCCAATGAACTAAAGCAAGTCCAGAGCAGGGAGAGCAGCAGTATTGCCCTGCGAATCTTCAGGGAAGGTAAAATTGGTTTTGCTATTGCTAGCGGAGGGGGCGGTTGGGAAGCCTTAGTTGACATGGCTGTGGAGACTTCTCAATTTGGCAGTCCCGCCAATTTTCAGTTTCCTTCCTCTCATGACTATTCAGAAGTGCGTATCTTCGACCCCGAAGTAGAAAAAATAGCTATGGAGAGGATAGTTGAGATTGGGAAAGAGCTTATAGCCAAGGTTAAGGGGCATACTTCTAATATCCTGTGCGATGTTCAAATAACGAAAGGGACAAGCTCCGTCTCCCTGATGAATTCTCAAGGTGGTGAGGGAGGGTATGATAAGAGCTTTTTTGGTCTTGGCCTGGAAGGCATTCTTGTCCGAGATACAGATATACTTTGGGTGGAAGATAGTGAAAGCTCATGTCGGTCCGACCTTATCAGGATTGATGGACTGGCTGATAGGGTGATATGGCAACTGGAAATGGCTAAGAAAAAAGCCACTGTACCTACCAAGCTGCTGCCGATAA
>Ga0315554_1000434_pt1 | contig 24545 bp, 30 predicted proteins | sample SalMarSW160370MG_FD_202114 | JGI IMG/M metagenome (GOLD analysis project Ga0315554, IMG submission 202114) | Salt marsh sediment microbial communities from the Plum Island Ecosystem LTER, Massachusetts, United States - Salt Marsh Sediment SW1603-70 ...
GTTTTAATCAAGTATTTTGGGTTTTGGTTTTTTCATCAGCTTTAATCTCGCCACTGCTCAACCTTGCCGTTTGGTCAAACCCGTGGCTACAACGGATGTGCGTCAGCGAGTACGTATAAGGAGGAAACTATGGCTGATTTGAAGATCCGAGTATTCAAGGTCAGTGAAACGCAACCGAAAACGACTGTTACTATTCCAGGAGGTGTTCTCAAGATCGCATCCAAGCTAATTCCGAAAAAAGCGGCTGCAGCACTTCAAGACGAGGGGATTGATCTCGATGAGTTGATCAAGCTTTCGCAGAATCCGGAGGTGTATGGAACGCTTGTCGAGGTCGAGGAACACAATAAGAACGAGAAAATCGTAATTTCACTGGAGTAGCATGGGGAATGACTGTCGAACAAATGGTTCAATTTGACTGTAAATGTCATAGTTGTGATCACGTGATATCTTCGGCTTACAGTGGGAAGATTTCAATTTCATCGAGAACAAAATACATTTGCGCCGGCAATACGTCGACGGTGAGACAGCTCCCATCAAAGCGAGGAAAGGGCACAAGGGTATTGTCCTGCCGATATGGGAGAAACTGACAATAATGATGATAGATTAGAAACAAAAGTGCAAATCGGAAACATGGGTGTTCAAAGGCAGGGGCAATAAGCCGATGGAGCCTAACGGATGGCGAGCTCATAGATGGAAAGAAATAAAAAAGAGATTTGACCTACCTGGCGACTTCAGGTTCTACGACCTGCGACATACGTTCGCTTCAATAATGTTGGCGGAGGGTGCCCCTCTTGGCGATGTACAGAAACTCATGCGCCATAAATCCTACCAGATAACAGCAGATATCTACCGGCATTTACTCCCGGGGCAGCTTGAAAAGAACTTCAAAATTTTTGATTTTCTGAGTGGCAACCACGGTGACAACCGAAACGATGTAAATCAAAGAATAGAAAGAGATGATTAATAAAAATGTGGGCCCAGTAGGACTCGAACCTACGACCCGCTGATTATGAGTCAGCTGCTCTGACCAACTGAGCTATGGGCCCGATTGTACACGTAATATACTATAGACGAGTACATGATTCAATAAATATGGGAATATGGCATCAGGTGCACTATATCATTCCTGTTCTTCAATCACCGCAGCAAGCGAATCGGATAGGTCGCTTAGTATCTGTACCGCATCCTCACCGAACTTTTTTTTCTTCTCTTTGTTCAGCTCGTCGATTATATCGATTGCTGCAAAAATAACTGCCTTAATATTCGAAAGTGTGGGAATTTTCTCTTTGATAGCCTGTATTTTTCTTTCAAGATAGTCCGTGATACTTAGCAGGTAATCTTCTTCCACATCCGTTTTGATGGTAAAACGCTCGTTCAAAACCTGAAATGTAATATACTCTTCATCCATGGTTGTGCCGGCGTTCCAGTTTTTTTATGTTGCTCTATGTTTCGATAAAGGGGTTATGGTAATTCGATGAGAGTCTGTCGTTTTCACCTTCTGACTGATTGTCAGCCTCTGTATCCTCGTCCTGGTTGAACAGGGTATTTTCAGTTTTAGAGTCCGTTTTCCCTATGATTTTTCCATCTTCCCGGGCATCAGCTTTATTTTCATCCGGTAAGCCGGGGCTTTCATCTACTGATGCATCCGGCTGTTCAGCACTGTCAGCCTTCAAGTCAACCAGATTCTCTTCAATGATGATTTCACCTGTTTCATGGCTCTCTTCTTCAGTATCCTTCTCTGCAGCCCGACCTGTTTCTTCCTCTCTTTCTTCTTCTGCATTCACCGTTTCCTGCTCATCTGATGATTTATCTCCATATGCCGTTTTGGTTTCAATTTTTTCGAAGGTTGTATCCTCATAGCCCTCAAGACCTGCAAGCGCTTCGAGTTTATCGAGAATTGTTTCTATTTTGTTTTTAAGAAACAGCTGATTTTCCTGCAGTGCTTCAATCTTTAGATCTCTGTCACGGACGGCATCTTCAAGCTCAGCGGTCTTCGTCTCAAGACTTTGTTTCTCCTCAACCAGTGCTTTTTCCCTCGATTTCATACTTTCAATGAAGGAAATTGCATTGTTGATTCTTTCTTCGAGAATTTTTAATTGATTCTCTTCCATTGTAGCACCTCATTATTTTGTAGTTAAACAGTAAAGAGGAATCGCTGATCGAAGAAAAAGTTTAGCATTGATTCGGTTATGTTAAAAATCATCAGTTACATATTACTACGTACTTGCGTAATTTCAAAGAAAAACACGAGCCTACTTCTTTGTCTTTGCAAGCTCAATAAGTTTTTCAAATGCAGTGTCGTCACTGACCGCGATATCACTGAGGTATTTTCTGTTTATTGTGACTCCAGCTTGTCCAAGGCCGTGAATAAAGGCACTGTATGATAATCCTGATTGTCGCGACCGTGCATTTATTCGCGCTATCCATAATTTTCTGAAATCCCTTTTCCTGACCTTTCTATCTCTATACGCATATTGGCCGGATTTCATTACCGCTTCTCTTGCAGTTCTGTACAGCTTGCTTCTCGCGCCGCGATATCCCTTGGCGTTTTTAAGTATTTTTTTCGTTCTCTTGTGCTTTATTTGTCCTGATACTGCTCTGGGCATCTCATTTCTCCACTTCCATTATCGTTATGGTGCTTTATCACCCCTGCACCCGGAAAATACACAACACCCCGAGGGGCTTCTGCAGACCACACCTGGCCCTGTTCGTATTTTTTATTAGTATAACATGCCGGTATCATGCATAGGGAAGCATTTTTTTAACTGTTTTTTTCTCACCGCCGGTGACGAAACCCGGTTTCCTTAAATGTCTGATTCGTTTCGCGTTCTTCTTGGTTAATATGTGGCTTTTATACGCCTTTTTTCTTTTTATCAGCCCGTTTTTAGTTACTTTGAACCTCTTAGCCGCGCCTTTATTTGTTTTCAATTTTGGCATTAAAATCCCCGTTTCTTTATGTATTCAGTACACGTAAGGGCTTAATATAACTTTTCCGAGAATCAAGAACTTTCGGAAGGCTGTTGAAGTCTTGAATGTTACTTCGATTTGGGGACAAGCAATGTCACAATAACCCTTCCCTCAAATTTGGGTTTGCTTTCAACGCTCCCAAACTCACTTACATCCTCAATCATCCTATTGATGATCTCACGCCCCAAATCAGTATGAGCCATCTCTCTTCCTTTGAATCGGAGAGTAACCTTTACTTTGAATCCTTTTTTTATAAATTCGATTGTCTGCCGTAGCTTCGTCTGGTAATCATGCTCCTCAATCTTGGGTCTCAACCTCATTTCTTTGGTAAGAATCACCTTTTGCTTTTTCTTGGACTCTTTGATTTTTTTAGACTGCTCAAAGCGATACTTGCCAAAATCAAGTATCTTGCATACCGGAGGATTTGCCCCTGGTGAAACCTCTACAAGGTCGAGATCTTTTGAGTCAGCCACTTCCCGAGCCTTTTGCACCTCAACTATCCCAAGCTGTTTACCGTCAGAATCGATGAGGCGGACCTCTTTTACCCTTATCTCATCATTTATTCTCGGATGTTTATTAATAATTTCACCTCTTCTCTTCAGTGTATTTTGCCGCGTACTTCACTGGAAAATTTTCTGCTTTTTCCCATGGTGCTTTTCCGTGCGGCTGCGCTTCTGTATGAAACAGCACCCGATATTCAAACAATAATACAAAAAATTAAGTAAAAATCAAGTTATTTATTAATGCCGCGGTATTAATGCCGCGGTATTTTCCAGCATCTGCACCACATCCCTGATCAAGGGTCATTTCCTCGAACACTCCTCCTCTTTCAGCAATGCAAGAAAATTCTCAGGTTTTAAACTGCCGATATTCTTTCCGCCCCCATGTCGTATCGACAGGGTGCCGTTCTCAAGTTCTTTATCCCCGATAACGGCGATATACGGAATTTTATTGACCTCGGCCTCCCGCATCTTGTATCCAAGCTTTTCATTGCGTGTGTCGGCAATGACCCGAAAACCTTCCTGAAACAGCGTATCGACCATTTCCTCCACTCTGCCGGCATGTGCGTCGGTTATAGAGAGTACGACGACCTGTACCGGAGCGAGCCAAAGCGGAAATCGTCCTGCGTAATGCTCGATCAAAATCCCGATAAAACGCTCGATACTTCCAAGAACCGTTCTGTGCACGACAACGGGCCGTTCCTCCGTGCCCTCACTGTTGATGTAGGTCAGATCAAACCTTTCGGGAAACGCCATATCTAGCTGAATTGTTGCGCACTGATGAAGCCTTCCAAGACAGTCCTCGAGATGAAAGTCGATTTTCGGGCCGTAAAACGCACCCTCCCCCGGACTCACGCTGTACTTTTTACCGCTTTTTTTCAGGGCATTTTCAAGACCCTCGGTTGCGCGCTGCCACTGCTCATCTGTTCCGATCGATTTTTCCGGCCTGGTCGACAACTCAAGGTAGTAATCGAATCCGAATACCGAGTATATCCGGTCTGTAAGCTGTATTACGTTTAGTATCTCGTCCTCGATCTGCGACGGTAGAAGAAAAATATGTGCATCATCCTGTGTGAAGCTCCGCACCCTGAACAGCCCCTGCAAAACACCGGATTTTTCATGTCTGTGCACGAGGCCGACTTCTGCAACCCTCATAGGAAAATCCCTGTATGAATGAATCTTTTCGCCGTATATCAGCATTCCGCCGGGGCAGTTCATCGGCTTGATCACAAAAGGATTTTCGTCTATCTCGGTAATATACATATTCTCCCTATAATTATCCCAGTGACCGGAACGCACCCATAGCTCCTTTCGCAGGAGAATGGGGGTTGAAACCTCCACGTATCCGGCCTTTCTATGCTCTTCCCTCCAGAAATCGAGCAGACAGTTCCTTACGACTATGCCGTGGGGCAGCCAGAAGACAAATCCCGGCCCCTCTTCATGCAATGAAAATAGTTCGAGCTCTTTTCCCAGCTTGCGGTGATCCCTCTTCTTCGCCTCCTCGATCTGTTTCAGATAGGACCGAAGCTCTTTCCCGTCATAAAATGCGGTACCGTAAATTCTGGTAAGCATCGGGTTTCGTTCGTCCCCTCGCCAGTAGGCACCGGCAAGGTTCAATAACTTGAAGGCTTTGATAAAACCCGTAGAAGGTAAATGCGGGCCCCGGCACAGGTCTACAAAATCACCGTTCTGGTAAAAGGATATCTCCGCTTCTTTATCAAGATCGCTGATCAGTTCGACCTTGTAGGGTTCATTCAGTTCGGTGAAGTACTCCATCGCCTCATCACGGTTTTTTGCGATCCGTTTAAACTGCTGGTCCTCGTCGATGATTTTTGCCATCTCTTTTTCAATTTTCTCGATATCCTGGGCTGTTATCGGCTCGGGAAAGTCAAAATCGTAGTAGTACCCGTTTTTGATCGCCGGTCCGATTGCAAGCTTGACACCTGGAAAGAGATGGCGCACCGCTTCTGCAAGCACATGAGAGGCGCTGTGTCTGAGCACGTCGAGTCCCTGCTTCGAGTGAACGGTTATGAGCTCTGCTTTACCGGATGATGTGACGGGAGCATGGAGGTCATGAAAGTTGTCATCAATCAGTACCCCCACGATTTGATCCCTGCCTTTCAGATCAAGCCTGTTGATAACCGAAGTAATACTATCCCCCTTCTCAATATCTATTTTTTTACCCTTTATCTCCAAGGTGACCATTTCCACAGTTTTTCCCCTGTTCAGCACACTGTATCCATTATTTTGTGATCACACAAATATATTGAAAAGCCTCCCCAGTTTCAATGTTTTTTGGCAACCAGCTTTTCAGGCCATAAGAAAACCGATCCGGATAGGTCAATCGATCGGCTACTTTTGGAATAAACTGTTCCTTCTTCCACCACTTTCTTGTGTGCTCGGAATTGAGATAAAATCCTGGAATAGGGCCAATCTCTTTTATCAAGTCGATTGCGAGAGTCCCTTCATTTACCTCTGCGCCCTCCATCACACGGCCTATCATACCTGCGATATCATCGCCCAGGATTGCCTGCACCGGGTGTGCAGTCAGCTCCTGGCTTATTCCCCCGTGTAAAAGCGTGACATTCACACCCGATATCGCATCCAGCAGGCATGACATGGATTCTTCATACCCGTTTTGAAAATCAGGCTGCTTTGAACTGCCGATTATTGCATTGTTTATCGGGAGCCCGTAACTTCTCCAGATTTAATTGTATACGGAGAAACAGCCAGAAGCCCCATTATATCGATTCCCACTGCCTGTGCCATCTGGATAGCAAATATATCAGACTCCTGCGCATTTGCCGCAAGCTGAAACTTCGTCGAGTTTCTTATCTTTCCGGCAACACTCTCCGGTATGCACATAACTGGCGGCAGACCTTCAAACCCATAGTATGGGTAGGCCCACAGCCAGTGCAGATTCTCCAATGCGTCGAGAACCCTCATGTAATCATAAAAGTCTTTCTTCGTCGGAGGTTTCGGCTCCCAGGTATCGATGTCGACAGACTGCATGCCGGCAAATGTGCTGAACTGGACAAAGTTACCTCCTACCCTGACATCGTGTTCAGGAATTCGCGCTTTACAGTGAAAACTGCTTAGACATTTACGTATACAGTCCTCGACTATCCACGATGGAAACCTGACTCGCTGATTTTCAAAATCCACCATACAGTCGTTCGCTTCAAAGAGTTTAAGCGCTTTTTCGCTTACAAATGTCACCCCCGTCTCCTCCAGCACTTCCAGCGTACCGGTATGGATTTGCTCCATTTGATCCTGAGTTAAGAATTCCAGGGGTTTGAACGATCGGATAAATCCATTTGATGCCATCATATGCCTCCCAATCATGATGCAATTAATTTTACGGCCTATCCCTGATTTTTATTTCAATCAGGGATGCCTTACCGGAAGCAGAGCTGATACGGGATAGATATGGGTTGCAGCAAGCTATTTTTGGCGGTAATAGATTACGTAGTTGTATCCTATTTCGCCTATTTTCCATTCTTCAATCACTAAATTGTTGTTAGTATAAATAATCTCCACCGTAATATTCTTCTCTGCTGATTTTTAAAGTTCTCAAATTGGATAAAATAACATTAATAGTAAGAGGTTTGGAAATTGGAACGACAATAGGGCGATTTAGACCTCCTTTATGATAAATATTATGGTCACCACTTGTTCTTTTATAAACACAACCTATTTTCTTTAGGAATTTTTCAAATTTAGTATGACTGATAGGTCTTATACTGGGCGTGGTACTTTAAAGTCTTCAGTTAATTGCCCAATAATTCGGGGAGGTTCCCATTTAAATGGTTTTTTATCAACCTTCTTCCATCCGCATTCCTCGAGAACTTCTTCTGTAGTTCCCATTTTAAACAGTTCCTCAAAAAAAATAACAACAATCTCTGCAAATCGATTCTTTGCTTCATCAAAATCTTTTCCACATGTAGCAAGGTCTAATACGGGAGTATGTGCCGTAACTTGCCCATTTTCTTCAATGAAATATATAGGCAAACTTATTTCTTTAAAAATAGGCTTAGGTTTTTCCTCCATTTCTTATAGCCACCTTAAGATCACCGCCATAAAATTATAATCTATTTTTTTTAACCCTGTCAATATAATATACGTCATTTCAGCAATTCTCGGTGAAAGTATTTTAGTGCATCGAGCATGAATTATAAAGCTGTATTACAAGGAAACATGTCTTGATTTCGAATGTTACCGAGTATATACAAGCATCCAACTAGGAGATTCAAAGAAGTTTTTTATTTTCAGGACTAACTTATCCTTATTCCGGTTGATATACCTGAAAGCTCTTCTGGATAGTGGTATGCTACATCATCCTTGAAACGCAGGCAGAGGTGGGGAGTTCATCCGAATCAGCACCTGTTCCCATGAATCAAACAACAACAATCGAAACGAGGCCCTTATAGCATTCCAGAACTCTTTTCGTGCACTGAATCCAGCCCGACACCGCTGATACTGCAGGTCGGTCAGCTCCAGGATTTGATGCACGAAGAAGGCAAGCAGATTCAACACAAAAAATGCTTCCGAAAGATTATCCTTTCCATGCCCGAAGTTGTGCTCCAGATGATACCCATGGTTCTTCAGTGTGTTGAATCCCTCGTTCTCAATCTTCCAGCGTGCTCGACCTCCGCGAACCAGCTCACATACATTCCCTTCATTCACCTCAAGATCAGTTACCCAACTGTTGCGATAGGTCCGCTTCCCTTCGGCGTCAAATATCTGAAACTCAACATAGTTCACTACCTCACCACCCAGATACCCATTCAGCGCTATATCATTCACCCATTCATAAAGATAGCGTTTGCCCTTCTTATCAGTATGTTAATGCCGGGACAAATATCCCCCACGCCGTAACCCCTCTATGTCCTCCATCAGACTCTTGTGATCCTTGGGCTTCGCCCCCAGTATGAAGCTCATCTTCTGCTTCTTCAATACCTTTATAAACGGTTGTTTGGAATACAGACTGTCTCCCACAATCACCATTGAAAGCTGCCGGTGCGCAGACCTCAGCTTCGGTACCAGCCTCTTCCCAGCCTCAAGCTCACAATCCTGCACTCCTCCTACGCTCCTGTTTCTAATAAACTCAGGCCCAAACGGCATCACCTGCCTCTTCCCCGACGCTACCAGCGTCGCCTGCAATATCTGATGATAGTAGCGTACCCCTCCTTCCTTGCTCTTCTTCCGTAGACATTTCATGCACCCTATCTTCTCAGACCCGAAATACTCCGTCCCGTCTATGCTGATCAGGTAATACTCCCCCAAAAACCGGTACTCTTCAAGATGCTTCCCTCGCTGAAAACGCTTGAAATACTCCTCAAATACCCCATATAACGGCTCATAACTGTGCCCGTCTATGATTTCTCGTAACTGCGAGTCTCCTGGTATCTCCTTCACCCCGAATACCGTAGAAAGATTATTCCGCTGTATACTATCCTGAAACCGCCGCTGAAACTCAAGAAGAGAGGGATCTTGTAGATAAAACATCGCAAATCCACTCATGTAGCAGTCGTGAAATGTGTATGTTGTCTTCGAAGTTTGACGTGTGTCGGGTATCTTATGGATATGTTCGCTCAGTACATCACGTAATGCGCGAAAACTAAGATGTTTCTTGGTATGAATGGGTCCCCTCCCTGACCACACTGTAGTAAGTATAGCAGGAGGGGGATAAAAAGTCTAGTTTTTTATAACTTATTATATAACATATAGTTATATTATATAATAATATCACTCAATTGCGCTTCCTTTTTTGCCATTTCATCTGCGAAAAATTCTTCACCGAGAATTACCGCAAATTGTGAAAAAAAATTGATAGATTTTATTAGATGCTATATAATATTAAAGACTGGGAGAAAAATATGTACAAAGGTAGATGTCGTTGTCTGACGAATTGCTCAAAGATTTCGGTAAATATTTACAGAAATTACGCCTTAATGCGGGTTATAAATCCCAGGAGCGATTTGCTAAAGCTTTAAATATAAGCAAATCGGCTATAGGAAATTATGAAGCAGGGAGGAATTTGCCAGACCACAAATATTGGAAAAATATTTTAGTATTACTAAAATGCAAATCTCTTGATGAATTATTTAAACAGTTGTTAAAGGATTTAAAGAAAGACACGGAAATAGATATGATCATAAAAAGAATTAGAAGAATATACAATATTCCCGAAGGTAAGAGAAAAATCGTTGAATATGTAGATGTTTTAGAAAAGGCTTATAATATAAAAACGCCCTCCGAGAGAAAACAGTCGCAGCGTTAATTAAGGGTGGACGGGAGGGCGAACAGAACGGGGGCAGAATAATCAAGATATCGCAGGTGCCAGGTGGATTAAATGGATATTGTTTTAAGAAAAGGAAATCGAATGGTGAACCTATCTTTTATTACTGGAGGTATATAGCAAAAGACAACTGTATATTTTTTTACAGTAATTTTCGTAAATAAAACGACAATTTAATGAAATATATAAAAACATATGAATTATGAAAAGGAATGGAGGTGTTAATGGAGAAGAAAGTCTATAAATACAAAGACTTCGGTGATCATTTGAAAAGAACGAGGAGAATTAAATACAGCGACATCAAAGAATTCTCCAGAGTAACAGGCATACCGTTAAAGAACCTGTACGAATATGAAAGGGGAAGAGTGTTCCCTCCAATAGAAAAATTAGTGGCAATCTGCAAATGTTTGAACAGATCGCCCAATTATATGTTATATCCGTTACTGAATTTACCTAGTAACGAAGAACAAATTATAAAGATACTTGAGGAAACCGAAACGAGAGAAATGTTAAAGGATCAAGAATTAGCGAAGAAACTAAAGTTCGCGCTCAATATACTTCAAATACTCCATCTCACAAGAAAGCATTTTAACACGAAGGGAGACATGGTCGACTACTTGGAATTTTTAAAGGACAAATTATTCACTGAAGGACAGATAAAGAAAATAAAATAAAGTTGGACAAGGAGTAATTGTTTTGAAAAAGGATAAAAAGCCGATTGATATTCCAGCATATTTGGATATGATCGGATCTTATTTGGCAAATGTCTATAAATCAAAAGACCGGAAATTCATACCCGGTGAGATAGCTGTGTTTTTAGGCACACGCAGCAAGGGTGAAAAAAAGGAGATAAAATATATCTTTGGTACCAATGCAAATCCAAATTTCAAAGAACGTGTGTGTGAAGAGGCCATGAATATTCTGTTAAACGACGAGTCTATTGAACTATCACAAAAATTCAAGCTTATCGATGATGAAATAGATGAAGATCTGGGCCTTGAAATATAAAACTATAGGTGATAGTGTTAAGTGACAAGCCGGGAGGGCTTAATGAAAAAAACAGACATTAAATATTGTCCATTCATGGCAAAAAGTTACAATCACCCGTTTGTTTTTCTCGGATTGTTTGGTCTTGGAGGATCAAACAGAAAACATCAACCTTGCTTAAAAACCCAATGTGAATTATGGAGTGAAGAGAAAATAGCCTGTAGTATAAAATTGATAGCAAAAACATTAACTGAAATCTAAATAATTGGATATATTCCGTATTTTTGGAATTCTGTATAATGATATGTTAGACCAACTTCGCCTGCTGGTTTGTCGGGGATGTGATTGACGCTGAAGAACACCACGTTCAAGGGGAGAGTATTGTTGTGGCTCAAAAGACCGGCATAGAGTGGACAGACTCGACGTGGAACCCAGTGACAGGGTGCACACGAGTTAGCGCGGGTTGCGACAATTGCTATGCGGCCACACTCGCCCATAGGCTGTTGAGCGATACCTACTTGTCTCGTGAACCAGTTGTCGATTCAAACGAAGCGCGCCGTGATCCGTTTGCTGTCCGCATTTGGCCAGAGCGATTAGCCCAACCCCTAGAATGGAGGGAGCCGCGTACTGTCTTCGTTAATAGCATGAGTGATCTATTTCATGCAGTTATTCCGGCCACATTCGTTCGGTCAGTCTTCCAGATGATGCTTTCAGTTCCCCAGCACACGTTTCAAGTGCTGACAAAACGACCAGCACGGGCCGCTAAGTTCATTAAGGCAAACGCAGAGTTCCTGACCGATGGGTCACTCCCGAGTCACATATGGATTGGCACCTCTATAGAACGGCAGGAGGTGGCATACAGAAACGGACAACTTCGGGACGTCCCGGCATGGATCAGGTTCATTTCGTGTGAACCACTCTTGGGAGATCTTGTCTTGGAGCTCGAAGGGATCCACTGGGTGATCGTTGGTGGTGAGAGTGGTCTCAATCACCGACCAATGAAGAGGTCCTGGGCAACTTCTATTCGGGATCAATGCGTTGATGCCGGCGTTCCGTTCTTTTTCAAGCAGTGGGGTGGCCGCACCCCGAAGGAAGGCGGGCGAATGCTTGAAGGGGAGTATTGGGACGAGCTTCCATCTATGTCTCTGGCGGTATGAGGGAAGACATGACAGAGTCGTATCTACGTGGGCTAGAAAATGATGGGTTGTATACGCCATCGATAAAGTCCCACTCCGTTCAGAAGATCAAGCTCCACAACTACTACACCTCTCTATTTAGTAGATCTATGAAGGACCTCTGGCCTCAGCACGCCTACATAGGGCTCTATTCTGGGGCGGGCCGAGCGGTCATAGAGGACTCAGGAGAGATAGTAGAAACAACTGCCACATCTGCCGTGCGACTGGAGCCTCCCTTTACACACTACATCTTCGTAGACAATGATCCCAACTCCATCGCGGCGCTACAGCAGCGGATTGATGCGATTCCAGGCGAATATCAAACGACCTTTATCCAGAAGGATGTCCGGACTGCCACTGGGGAGATCATCCGGACAATGCCAAACTTCAGCCGGGAGAAGGGACTCTTATCGTTTTGCTTCGTCGATCCGTTTGCTGCAGACCTCGATTTCCAAGTGATCAAGGAGCTAGGGAGCCGATATCGGATGGACTTCCTCATACTCCTCATGCTGGGCAGAGACATTAGAACGAATTTCAGGCGATACCTTGAAGACCCGGAAGATACTCGAATCGCTGCCCTCATTGATGATCCCAACTGGCGCGAGGACTGGAAGAAGGACGGGAGATCTCTCATTCGCTTCCTGCTCCAGAAATTTGATGATGCGATGAGACGAATTGGATACATAGAGGCAGAACCATCTGATGCGGAGCCAATTACTGCGACGGGTCTAGGAGTCTATCTCTATTCACTGGTCCTCTATAGTAAACAACCACTGGGGAAGAAGTTCTGGAACGACACGAGGCAAGGAGTGAACCCGCAGATCAGTATGGATTTCTGAGGATCGTGGTCTAACACGTGCATGGACCTGACAACCTCGCGGGGCTCGGTTGCAGGTCATGCACAGGACATTAACAAGGAGGTTGTATTGACCAATGCCAAAATACCGCGGAGTACTAAAATGGAGGAAAACTATGAGGAGAATCATAATTTTTATCATGATCATTACAGTCTTATTCGTAGCTTTTGGTTGTGCAACAACTCAGAAATTGACAAAAGAGGAATTAACTGTTCAAAGTATATTGGAAATTAGTAAATCAAAAACAGAACTTTATAAACTATCAAATGAATGGATGGCCAAAAGTTTCAAATCTTCAAAGCAAGTTATTCAATATCAAGATAAAGATGAGGGCATTATTGTTGGAAAAGGATTCATTGGAATAACATACACATTATTTCCAATGGATACTTGGTTTACTATGACAATTGAAATAAAGGATAATAAGGCGCGAGTGACATTTGAAGATATATATATTAGCCAGAAAGTTAATTATCAAACACAAGAAACACCAGTGACAAATAAGGCACAAATGGATAAGGTAAGGCCAGAATTAGAAAAATTGATTACTGATTTATCAGATTATTTACAAAAAGGCTCCGAAGAATGGTAAATTAAATGCCAAAACCTACCGGTGTACTCAAACGATACAAGAAGTGGTACTATCGGATCAGCTATAAAGGCAAACGCATCGAGAAAGGCGGCTTTACCACCGCAGAGCAGGCGTACCGGGCCCGCATCGAGCATATCAAAAAGCTTCAGGATCAGGTCATTCAGCCCCACGATATCACCGTTAAACAGCTTATAATCCAATATCTTGAAGAGCATGAGAAGATTTACAACCGGCTGTCAACTGTATGGAAAAACGAGGGGACCTGCAGGAATCATATCATCCCTTATCTCGGCGACAGGAAAGTAAAAGGCCTCAAACCCACCGATATGAAGAAGTTTCAGGGTTTCTGTGTTAAGAATAAGACCCCTTCGGTTGCTCATTACACCATGAGAACGCTCAAAAAGATATTCAATTGGGCTATGGAGTGGGAAATAATACAGTATAATCCGATAAAAGGCAAACTGCCTCCGGAGCCGACAACGGAGCATCCCACGGTTCAGCCGGAGAAGCTCTTTAAAATGATTCACGAGCTCAAAGGCAGGGAGAAGATAATCGTTTCGCTCGGGGCCCTCGCCGGCATGAGGATCGGCGAGATATTCGGCCTCAAGTGGGATGATATCGACTTCAAAGAGAACACAATATATATCCGCAGACAGTACAGCTCGGGTGTCCTCGGGCCGGTCAAAACAATCGGCAGCAGGTCGATCATACCGATATGGGATAAGATATCATTTATGCTGAAAGAATGGAAGCTTCAGAGTGGATCTCCGGAATGGGTATTCAAGGGTATAAAGGACAACCCTCTCCGTTCGGAACGCTGGAGACAGCTCCGGTGGAATAAGATCAAGAAAGAATACTGCCTTCCTCAAGATCTTCGCTTTCACGACCTCCGGCACAGTTTCGCCTCAATCCTTATCGGCCAGGGAGCAGATAAAGGCGATGTACAGAAACTACTCCGCCATAAATCCATATCGATGACTATGGATATCTACCGGCACTTGCAGCCGAAGACGCTCTCGAGGGTATTCGAAATTTTTAATTCTCTGAGTGGTGAAGGTCGTGGTGAAGGTCAGGCATTAAATCAATGAATATATAGAGTTAATCTTAAAAAGTCTGGGCGGTACTGGACTTGAACCAGTGACCCCCTGCATGTCAAGCAGGTACTCTAACCAATCTGAGCTAACCGCCCTCTTTAGATTCTTCAGTCAATAGTATTACCGCAGAATAAATAAAAGGTCAAGGAAAATGTGCCTTGAAAGCGCCTGCCTTTGCCTATATCATCCTCCGAAGCACGCCAGCAAGAACTGCGATCCCCTCCTCGATTCGCTCAAGCGAAAGGTCGCTGAATGCGAGGCGTATATAGTTGTTTTTGTATCCCTCGGGGAGGAACGCGTCTCCCGTTACGAATGCGACCTTTTCCTTGACAGCCTCTTTGAATACATACTCTGCATCCAGGTGTTCCGGTATAGTCACCCAGACAAAAAGGCCTCCGTTCGGCCGTGTCCAGTGCACTCCTTCCGGCATATGGGCCTTCAGGGCATTGAGCGTCGCATCCCGCCGGTTTCTGTACACTGATTTCATCTTCTCCGTATACTGCGTAATATACCCGTTTTTAAGATAGTCATGGGCGATAAGCTGGCTCAATGTTGATGTGCAGGCATCAAAAGACTGCTTCTGAAGCTCGAGTTTGGCCACGATCTCCCGGTCTCCGACGATCCATCCGACCCGAATACCGGGAGAAAGGACCTTGGAAAAGGTTCCCAGGTAAAAGACCGTTCCCCGTTTGTCTTGACTTTTAATCGGAGCGTAATCTTCAGCAGTGCCTTCATAAAAAAGCTCACCATAGGGGTCATCCTCCACGAGCGGTATTTCGTAGTGGTATGATATCTCGAGGAGTTTTTTTCTCCTCGAAGGAGACAGCGTAATTCCGGACGGATTGTTGAAGTTTGGTATAGTGTATATAAGCTTTACCGCTTTACCGCTTTTTCTGGATGCTTCTATCTTTTTCACGAGATCGTCCGGTACGATCCCCTCTTCATCCATCGAAACGCCGACAACGGCACCCATAAAGCTGTAAAACGATGCGATTGCCCCGATAAAACTCGGAATCTCGACAAGCACGACGTCATCCGGATCGAGGAATATCTTCGAAATGAGCGATAGGGCCTGCTGTGACCCCGTCGTTATAATGACCTCCTGGTTTTTCATACTAATATTTTTTTTACGCTCCATCCATTGTGCAATCTTCTGAAGCAGGGGGATATACCCCTTGGTCGTTCCGTACTGCAGCGCCGTCTTCGCCCGTGCATAGGGCCAGCTGTTGATGATAGCTTTTATCTCTTCAAAAGGAAAGCTCTCGGAATCGGGCATCCCCCCGGCCATTGAAATTATCCCCGGTGTGTTTGCCATTTTCATGAGTTCTCGAATTTTCGAGCTCTTCAATTGACGAGCTGAATCAGAAAACAGATCTTTCATATCCATCGTTCTACCTCTCGGAAACAGCAAGAGCTTCTTTTCCCATATAAAATGCCTTTATATTTATTTCAATATACTGTTGTTTGACCAGGTTTTTTATCGCCTGTATGTACAGCTCGTCTTCAAAGGAAAGGCAGTTGGAAACCGCACCGATGAGCACGACATTTGCCGCCCGAATGCTTCCGGCCTGCTGGGCAATATCCTGGGCTTTTATCATGCTGAATGATGAAAATATGCTGCCGAGAATCCCGTCAATGTTTTCAGGGTATTCGGCTTTGCCGGAACTAACCGTTACCGGTATAATCATGAGATCGTTGACTATAACCCTGGTATTGCTGTTGCAAAGATGACGGTACCTGAGAGCTTCGGCCTTCTCCATGGATACAAGGTACTGTGCTGATTTCTTCATTACGAGAGGTGAGTACACCTTCTCGCCGTACCGAATCTGCGATATAACGCTTCCGCCTCTCTGCGCCATACCGTGCACTTCATTGCTCTTTACGTCGAAACCGGCAAGGACGGCAACCTCTGATACAATTGAACTCGCAAGCAGTATACCCTGCCCGCCGACGCCGACGATTACAAAATTAACCACATCTTCCATTATTGACACTCCTGAAGAGTTTTACATCAACGGGTACCATCGAAACGGGCACGATTCCACCTTTCATGTGACTCTATGAAAGAATACTCACCCCAGCCCGGGACATCATAATCTTCCGGGCGTTTCGTACTAGTACTAAAGCGATACTTACTGATCATATGGTTTAAAAAGCAGCTCCTTGACACAAGCTATGCCATATTTAACGTTGCTAAGCATATCATAATCGTTTCTGAGATGAAAAGTATCGCTGTAGTACTAGAAGGAGAGCGCATACCCTTCCCTCCTGTAATCGCTTACTGCCATATACCCATGATCGGATTTGAATATACCATGCACATCCCCTATCGGCTCCTTTTTCGGCTCGATTGTGTACCCTCTTGTCTTGAGTTTCTGTATTTCATGTGGCAGTTCTGTGCACGGTTCAACATAAAGGACATCGGGCCATCCCTGATGATGAGTGCGCATCCGCTCGATGCATTCAAGCGGGTTTTCCCCTTTCCCCACATGAGAAAGAATAATCATTGCGAGTGTTGTCGGGATCATTGGCCCGCCGGGACTTCCGGCAGCCATCTCAACACCGGCTTCTCCGGTAACGAGCACCGGCGCCATATTGCTTGCCGGACGCTTGTTCTTTCCAAACAGATTCGGCATGTTTCCAATTATATTGAAATAGTTCGGTTCGCCCGGGTTGAAAGAAAAGGCGTCCATGCTCCCGTTGAGAAGAAATCCGCAGCCCTCCGTACTCCATTTTGAACCGTATCGGAGGTTCAGTGTATAGGAATTGGAAACAGCGTTTCCCTCACGGTCGATTACTGAAAAATGAGTGGTTTCTCCGTCGCTATTTCGATGAATATAAGATGGCCCGGAGTATCCTTGCAGGCGGGACTGATATTGTTCGGTCCGTACGTCTTCCATACCATGTATGAGACCGAACAAAAATTTCGAATATTCAGTACTGAATATATTCTCATAGGTTCTATTTTCCCGCAGGTCGACATCACCCATGTAATCGATCCGGTCTATAAACGCTATTTTGGAGGCTTGTGCCAGCAGATGGTAAAAATCAGCCGTAAACGGCTGAATATCGAGAAAAGCATCGCGGTTCAGTATATTCAGTATCTCAACCAGTATTGCTCCTCCGCCTTCGGGTGGAACGGTCCAGATCCTTTTCCCTCGAATTTCGGTGCAGACGGGGTCCACCTCTTTCAGCTTATACTTCTGCAGGTCTCCCACAGTAATAAATCCGCCGTTTTGCGTCAGGTCATGCTCGATGCGTTCGGCAATCAAGCCATTATAAAACGCATTCTCTCCCTCGCGGGCAAGCAGTATAAACGTGTCCTTCAAATGCGGGTTTGGAATGCAGTCACCCTCCCGAAACTCCCCTGTTTCTTTTACATATATACTCTTTGATTCCGGGCACATCGACAGCTTTTGTGCGAGACGGTTTAGGCATTGCGCCTGATACCGTGTAATGCGACAGCCCTCTTCCGCACGTTTTGCAAGCTCCTCAAGGAGCGTTGATGCGTGAAGCACACCGAACCTGTGCTGTAGTGTAAAAAACGCTTTTACCGTTCCAGGCACACACACCGATTTCGGTCCGAATGCCGTTGCTTCCGGATCGATGCTTCCGTCGTCTTTTATGAAGCTGGATCTGTCGGCACCTTCAGGAGAGCGTTCCCTGTAATTGATGGCGAACGGCTTTGTGTCTCCCTTTTTCAACCCAAGAAGGTAACCACCGCCTCCGAGGTTTCCAGCCTGGGGGTGGTACACTGCAAGGCTCAACGCAAGCATGAAGGCCGCGTCGAATGAGTTGCCGCCGTCTTTCAGTACGTCGATCGCAAGCTCGGTCGCCTGTTTTGAAACAGAGCTGACAGCGCCGTGCCCGTGTGCAAAAACAGGCTTTGCGGTATTTGAGATTTCAACGGATATACGAAATCCCTCGTAGTCGTACTTTTGCACGCCTGTTCTCCTGTTGTGAACAATGAAGATTTTTTTCGACCGGAGGTTGTTCTTCGGCCCGGATATCAGCGGATATTGCCTTAATGTACTATATTAGGTTTTTTTTTGGAAGAAAATAGAGCCCCTGCGGGGAACTTCTATTCGACAAAGTCCATAACTCTTCGTTTTTTCATCGGATATTTTAACTTATCGAGTGCGGTATGCTCGATTTGTCGTATCCGTTCCTTTGTCAAGTTGTACTTTTCGCCGATCTCTTTGAGTGTGAGGGGTTTCCTTCCGTTCAAGCCGAAATGCCTCTTAATCACATCCCGCTCAATCGGCTTCAGTTTTCTGATGACATCGTTGATAATCTCTTTCAGATTCTTTTCCATAACAACCTGTTCCGGATGTTCATACTTGCCGTCATCAACCAGATCGAGTATCGTGTCGGAGCTGCTGTTTTCTGAAAGTTTCTGATCCAGGGACACAGGCCGGTAGATGTTTTTCAATTTTTTAATTGCATCGGTATCATCCAAATCGTCCTGCTTTGAAAAGTGAGTGGCATATTTCAGAGGCAGCTTGATGGAAGTCGATTGTTCAAAGATTGCCTTGAGTATGTAGTGACGTATCCACCAGCGGGCATACGAGATGAATTTGAACCCTCTCTCCACATCGAATTTCTCCACGGCCCTGATCAGACCCATGTTTCCCTCGTTGATCAGGTCCATGAGCGGTAGTCCGAGATTCTGGTACTTAACTGCAATACTGACGACAAAACGAAGGTTGGAGGTAATGAGCAGCTCCTTTGCCCCTTCCTCGCCGCGGTTTATTGCCCTGGCGCATGTTTCTTCTTCTGATCTCGTCAAAACGGGAATTTTTTCAATCTGTTTTAAATATATCTGAATTGAATTCTTATTTGACTTTGCTTTCGCCATTGTATTCTCCTCTATGTCCTATACCGTGGATAAATGCCAAGCTCTTGTATCTTCCTTCGCAGCGTTTTATAGTCGACCTGTAGCAGCCCGGCCGCTTTTACCCTATTCCATTTTGTTTGAGAAAGCACACTCTCTATGGCGCTTTTCTCTGCCTGGATTCTTGCCTGCTTCGCAATATCCTTCAGCGGCAGCTCGATGTTCTTATGTACTGCTTTTACCTTCTGTGAAACAAGCATAGGAAAATGCGAAATATTCAGCCTGTCATCTCCGGCAAGTATGAAGGCTCTTTCGAGTATGTTTTCAAGCTCCCGTACATTTCCGGGAAATTCGTAACTCAGCAGCCTCTCCATCACTGAATCCGGCAGCGCGTGCACACTCTTTTGTAATCTTGTATTCAGTTCGTTGATAATCGATTCAACAAGTACGGGAAGATCCTCACTCCTTTCACGAAGAGGAGGTATATGAACGGGAACAACATTCAGCCTGTAGTACAGGTCGTCCCTGAATGTTCCCTGTTCAACCATCCCCATGATATCTCTATTTGTTGCCGAGATTACACGCACATCCACCTTGAATGTTTCTTCGCTCCCGATAGGTGTTATCTCGCCGTCTTGAATGACACGAAGGAGCTTGACCTGCATATTCAAGGGCATATCGGCAATTTCATCAAGAAAGATCGTTCCACCGTCCGCTTTTTTGAATTTACCTGCTCGCTTTCGCACTGCACCGGTAAAGGCTCCTCTCTCATACCCGAAAAGCTCACTCTCCATAAGAGTTTCAGGAATAGCCGAACAGTTTACCGGCATAAAGGGCATTTCCGATCGGTCACTCCTTGCGTGAATTGCCCGTGCAACAAGTTCTTTTCCCGTGCCGCTTTCACCTGTTATAAGTACATGTACAGTATCGCTTGATGCAATCCGGTCGATCAAACTATTTATTGTTGCAGCAGCTCTACTCGATCCGAGAAACCTCTTTTCACTGTACAGATCTTTCAGTGTTTCCTTCAAATGCAGATTCTCATTGTACAGATTGTAGGCTTCAATAGCCCGCTGTACCGTAATAACAAGCTCTTCTCTGCTGAAAGGTTTGGTGATATAATCGAAAGCGCCGTTTTTCATTGCGGAAACGGCGGTTTCTACTGTTCCGTATGCGGTCATGATAATTACTTTTGCCTCTGTTCCCCTTCGCTTAACTTCACTCAAAAAAGCGATTCCCCCCATACCGGGCATTTTCAGGTCAACGAGTATAACGCTGAACCTGTTTTGATTCGTAAAGGACAGAGCCTCTTCTCCAGAGTATGCCTTTTCGACGGAGTAATTCTCCTTAGTAAGAATATCAGCAATTATATTCGCCTGTATCTCTTCGTCATCGATTACCAGTATCTTACTCATCATTATCCGATACCACGGGCTGTTTTATTTCAACAGGGAGCTGAAGAACAAATTCAGCGCCCTTATCACCATCACTGCTGAGAGATATTTTCCCTTGATGCCTGTGTACAATTTCCTGAATGAGAGACAGTCCCAATCCGAACCCCTGTTTCTTGGTTGTGTAAAAGGGATTGTATATCTTGTGGACCATGTCTTCAGGTATTCCTACGCCATTGTCCGATATACGCACTATGACATGTTCATTTTTCATCCTGCTCGATGAAATTTCTATCGTCCCTCCTCTCGGCATTGCCTCGATCGAGTTAATGATTAAATTTGAAAATACCTGCATCAATTTGTCACGATCCGCATCGATAAGAGGAATATCGGGGTCTAAGTCTAACCCTATTCGGACTCCCTGTTTTATGCATTCCGGTTTGAATAGAGATACGGCATCATTGACGACGCTGTTGATACTTTCTTTCTGAAAATTGTATACGTGTGGTTTGGTAAGCCTGAGGAAACCTTCGACAACCCTGTTTATTCTGCTCAGCTCTTTCTTCATATTCTCAGATAGTTTGTAGAACTCGTACCTTTTTTCAGGATTATCCGGGCTGAGGTTTTTTTGTATGTACTCTGCAATCAGCCCGACGGTGTTGATAGGATTTTTAATTTCGTGTGCAACTCCCGCTGCAAGGTTCTTCGTGAACTCCACACTATCAACAGCGGACCTCATTTCCTCCCGTTCGCGGATATCTTCTTTCAGATGTTCAAGAGAATTGCACAATGAATTTAAAGCCGTACATTTGAGTTTTAGTTTTTTTGTATCAAAATGAAGATCGCTGTCAATACCTGGAGAATTCGTAAGCTGAAGAATTGATTTTGTAATCTTCCTCGTTATATATATTGACAGCGAAACGAACAGCAGCAGGGATGAACCGAAAATCAATAGTACATGATTCCTGAATTTTTGAATAATTGCCAGTGCATACGGAGTATCAAGCATCTCCTCTGCCAGGGAACGGTCTTTGGTAAGCACGAGGACACTTCGGATATCACCGCCCAGTATACGGTTGAACATACCGCTGTAGTCTAAAAGTTTTTCGTATTCACTCTGAAACGCCCGAATACCTTTTTCCGCTCTCTTTTCAAGCATGAAAACCATGCCAAGATCAACCACAAGGAGGATAAAGAATGCGGTAAGTAACTTATTTCTGATACACATTTTCTTAAACATAGGTTATCACCGAGTATTAAACAGCAATTTTTATACCCAATATTTAATTAAATCCATATACTGTATAAATAATTATATTACTAAAATTATATTTTTAATAAAATTATCCATGAACAAACACCCTCTCTTGTGCTAATAATTATAGCCGGTATACTACTAAAAATAGGGCATTTATACCCTATTTTTCAAGTAAAATCGTTGCTTTCTGAAAATGTTTGGGTAATTGTGATGCTTGATCTGCAGTTTCGAAGTAAGGAGAAATTACTGATGCTTTTCCTTATCAATTGACGGACAGCAACACGCCTGTTTCCCCGACAAGCTCAATAAACTTTCTCGCATCGTTTTCAGAGCCCACGACGGTGCCGTAGTGCATGGGCACAGCAACACCTGGGTTGATGAGTTTTACCGCCTCAGCCGCTTCTCTGTAATCCATCGTATAGGTTCCTCCAACCGGGAAAAAAGCGACATCTGCCTGTACATCCTTCATTTCGGGTATTCTGTCGGTATCGCCGGGAATATAGTATGAAATCCCATCAAGCCTGAAAACATATCCATTCCACTTTTTTTCCTTCGGGTGGAATTCCTTATCGATGTTATATGCGGGTACTGCCTTTATGTTGACCCCACGGACTGTAACTGTTTCAAAGGGTTCGAGCCCGATTACCTCTCCTGCTGCTGTGTGCAGTGCATCCATGCAATCCTTACTGGATAGTATCATGGTGTTTTCATCAGTGATTTTTTTTATGTCTTCCGGTGAACAGTGATCAAAGTGACTGTGTGTGATAAGAATTATATCAGCTATTTCGTTTTCATCGATTTGATAGGGATCCGTGTAAATAATTACACTCCTCTTTATTTTAAAGGTGGCATGCCCGAGAAACTCGATACCCTCAATTAGTCCGCTATTCATTGTTCCCTACCCCTGTATTTAAAGTATCCCACCGGATTTGATTTTATGCATGTTTGACTACCGGCCCTTTTTCAAGCGACGAACTGGCCTTTACCTGTGCTCACTCTCTGGCACGGATTAATCAGTCGACAATTCCTTTCTGCAGCGCAACCTTTCGTGCGATATCATAGAGATCGCTCAACTCAAAAGGTTTTTTAATGCATGCGTACACACCGGATTTGTACAGCGCCTCCTCATCGAGAGACTCCCTCCCGGTGATAAATACTATCTTCACCTCACTGTTGTTTTCCAGAATCTTCTTTGCCGCTTCCACACCACCCATTTTCGGCATAAGGTAATCCATAAAAATAAGATCAAAGGGTTTTTCTTTCGCAACACTCAGACCAAACTCTCCATCCTCTGCGAGTGTCACCCTGCACCCCTTCTTGTCGAAAAAGTAGTAAATGGTATTCCGTACGTACTCTTCATCATCAACAACAAGAATTTCCATATCGAGGTTATCAATATGCGCATACGCCTGTTTGGATTCCGCTCTCTCTGCTTCCGCCGTTGCAGCTGTAATTCTCTGAACCGGAAGCTTCAGTGAAAACAAAACTTCTCCATTTCGCGCTCTGTCGACCTGTATTTCTCCGCCATGGTTATACAGGATCCGATTGCAGATGGAAAGAACATTTCTATTTTCAATTTTTCCTTCCTTGCTGTCCATCTTTAAAACCGGTTGATTAAAAGCGAAAACTCTCTGAAGTGAAACAAAGTCTTTCTCATCGAGTACATAGCCGTTACCGGTGCACGTTATGCATGCTTCTCCTTCATGACTGGTCAGTGTCAGGGAAAGGGATTGTTTTTCCTTGAGGTTGCTCACAACGTCATTCATAAGATTGAAAACAACCTGAACGAGTTGATCGTAATCTCCCTTGACTTCTGCATCTCTGTTGATTTTCTGTTCAAACTCTATCTGCTTTGTTTTTATCTGGGTTTTCAACAGATCTGCAGACTCTCTGATAACTTCCTGCAAAGATACTGGTTCGAAATTGGGAGTTTCTATACGGAGGAAGGCCCTCAGGTTTTTTATTTCATGCCGAACCCGGTATGAGGAATCAAGAACAACTTTAAAAGAATCCTGAATGAATTTTTTATCATCGGGATTGAGCTGGGCCAACTCCGCATAACCCTGCATACCGGTCAGAATATTATTTATTGCATGTGCAGTTTCACTGAGAAGTTTTTTTGAAAATTCAGATGAGGTGCCGGGTTGCACAGACCCAGCATGTCTTGTAATCCACACGTATTTATACACGGAATAGAGCACCTGACCGAATACCGGCAGCGCAAGACTCAGTGGAAGGCAGGCATCGATACGCATATCATATCCAACAGCTTTGTCCTTTTCCGTTGTGAGAATAACGAGGGAAGGTTTGTCCCTACCGCTCTTCAGTCCGGTCAGTTCCTGTTTTATTTCTGAAAAAAATTCATAATCACAAAACAGAACACAGTCAGAAAGCTGGGTCACATAGTGTGCTGCCTGCCGGGCGCTTTCAACAGCAACCGGTTCATAGCCGAATGACTGCGAGAGCTCTGTGAAAATCTCAAAATAATCGCTGTTTTTGTGAAGCAGCCGAGAAAAAACGATCGATTTTTTTAAATCCATATACTTCCCCACCCCATGATGTGCATTCTAATTGTAAAACAGACTTCTT
>Ga0315554_1000435_pt1 | contig 24533 bp, 24 predicted proteins | sample SalMarSW160370MG_FD_202114 | JGI IMG/M metagenome (GOLD analysis project Ga0315554, IMG submission 202114) | Salt marsh sediment microbial communities from the Plum Island Ecosystem LTER, Massachusetts, United States - Salt Marsh Sediment SW1603-70 ...
TGTACTTCGGGGATGTATTCAGCTGTATCGACGCGGCCGTGGCCGGCCGCTGGGAGGAGAAACACCGTTGGCCGCGTTCACGCTGAGGGGCCGCGGGGTGATCCCCGGCATAGTGGAAGGCGAGGCTCTGGTCTGTCCCAAGAGCATCACCGGCTGGGGTGGCATCGACCCACAAACAGGGATCATCAAGCAGTATGATAACGTCAATCTGGGAAAGTCCATCATGGGCAAGATCCTGGTCATGCCGGGGAGCAAGGGCTCCAACGGCTGGTCCTGCTATTTCGGCGCCGCCCGGGTCACCGGTGCCGCTCCCATGGGCTGGATCTTCACGCGCATCGACTCCAGCGCCGGCGTTGCCACCACGGTCCTGCAGATCCCCACGGTCGTGGACTTCCCGGAGGATCAGGACCCCTGCCGGCTGATCTCAAGCGGCGACCGGGTCCGCCTGGATGGCCGGACGGGGGAGGTGGAGATCTTCAAGTCCGGAGGTGTAGGCTATGAGTCCGGTTGAAGGTAGAGCAACGAAGGACAATTCAGCCGACGCGCTGCCTCCCCGTCTCTGTGTGTGCGGGGCCGGCAACGCCGGTGCGGCCATCGCCGCCGACTGCACCTTGAGCGGTATGGAGGTGGCCCTGTTCGAGCTTCCCGTGTTTCGCGCCAACCTGCAACCCATCCTGGACAGTGGCGGCATCACCCTCACCCCGGACTCCGACCCGGTCTTCGGCAAGACCGGCTTCACCCGGCTGGCCCGGATCACCACCGATCCGGCCGAGGCCCTGGAGGATGCCCGGGTCATCATGATCACGGTTCCGGCCATGTACCACAGCGCCTTCTGGGATGTTCTGGCGCCGCATCTGGCCGACGGACAGATCGTTCTGTTCAACACCGGCTATTACGGCTGCCTGCGCCATGCTCAAAAGCTCGAGCCATGGTGGAGATCTTCGCCACCATGCTGGGGGAGAGCTACTGGCAGCGCGGGGTTACTCCGCAGCAGCTCGGCATAGACGGCCTGGACACCGAGCGGCTGCTCGCCTACGTGATGGAGGGCAGCTGATTCTACATCCGGGGAGCCGGGGGTTGTCGCTCTGGTTCGTAGAGGAACATCTCCGGCAGCCCAAATCGCCGCGGGTGATTCTGCCCAAGTTGTGGGTGCGCATTGGTAAAGTAGGTGAAGGTGTATAAAAAATCCCTCCCAGAAAGGCTATAATAGCCCAACAAATCTGATCTGGGAGGGACCAATGAATACGTCATTCGTATCACAGCATCTTGAATATTTCAAGGACACCTACGGGCTGAAGATCGCCAACGCGGAAGAGCTCTTCGAGACCCAACGCAATCTGCTGGAGTACCTGATATGCCTAGGTCGGGAACTGGAGAACAAGATGTTCGAAGAGCTAGGCAAAGGCTATGAAGGACCCACCGTCGAGAGGGACGGGCGGAAGTACAAGTTCGTCGACTACCGGCACAACACCCTGCACGGACTGTTCGGCGAGATCCACTACCAACGTGCCTATTATGTCAGTAGCCAGGAAGGGGGAGGAAGTTGGATTCCGCTGGACGAACAGCTGGGCATCGAGAAGCGGCACACGCCGGGGCTGAACTATTTCCTGAGCACCTTCACGGGGCGGGAGGCCTACCAAGAAAGTCTGAACCGATTCCACGAGATCTTTCGCCCGGACGGCAAGGATCTGGTGTCCATGCGCAAAGCCTTGGATATGGACTACGTCTTGGGGGATCGGATTGAAGAGAACCGACAGCAGGAGATCCAGCAGGTCTTTGAGAGTGGGGACTCAATGGAGGTGCAGCGAGAGATCGAGGGCACGATGGCGGTGTCGATCGATGCGACGAAGGTGCGGGAGAAACAAGGGGAGTATGTAGATGATTGCGGCAGGAAGAGATACGAGATTGGCTTTCGGGATGCGAAGATTGGGGTGATTTCCAAGGCGTGTTGGGACCCGAGGCGAGCGGAAGCCTACTGTAGTGATAGCAGCTATGTGGGAGGGATCGAGCACGCCGATGAGTTCTTCCAGCGGGTCTGGGTGGAAATGAACCGGCGGGTGGCCGATGCGGAGAAGATCCGGATTGTCTTCCTGGGCGATGGAGCGAAGTGGATCTGGGATCGGGTGGGGGATCTTGCAAACCAGTACAGCGTTTTTGTTCTGGACTTCTACCACGCTACCGAACATCTATCGGCGAGCTGTAAGGAGCTGTACGGCGAACAAACCGAGGAGTACTGGCGGAACTTCAATCGGTGGCAGGAGTCGTTCTGCGAGGGCAAGGTAGCAGAGGTGATCGCAGAGCTAAAGCAGATCCGTGCCACCTGCAAAGGAAAGAGGCGCAAGCTCGTGCAGGATGAGATCAGCTACTTCGAGGACAACCAAGATAGGATGCACTATGACCGCTATCGAGCGATGCACCTACCCATCGGCAGCGTAACGGTGGAAAGCAGCTGCAAGAACGTGATCGGAGCTCGGATGAAGCAGGGTGGGATGACCTGGTCGGAGTCCGGGGCCGAAGGGATGCTGCAGATCCGCACCTCGCTGGCCAGCGAGCGGTTTCTGCAGGACTTCCGGCACACCCTCAGGAAAGCCGCGTGAGCCCTCGTGTACCTACTTTTTGAAAGCGCTCCCCCAAGTTGTTGCCATTTTTATGTTTTTCTGGTAATATGGGAATATGAAAACGACTCTAGAGCTCCCGGATGAAATCATGCGCGCCGTGAAGGTCCGCGCAGCCATTGAGGGAAGGAAACTGAAAGACGTTGTTGCCGAAGCTCTCATAGCCGGATTGCTGGTAACAGGGTCTGCGCTGCACCCGTTAGAATATATTCGGGTGGAAACGGATCCCGCTACCGGGCTACCGGTGGTGGTTGCAGCGGCGGATGCACCCGGATCAACAATGACGTTGGAAGAGCTCAAGAACCTGCAACAAGATAGCCAATACCGTGAGGATCTCCGCCGTGCCGGGATTTCTATTTGATTCCAACCTCTGGGTCGCTGTTACCTTTGCGGCGCATCCGTTCCATGACCCTGCAGGGATACAGATCAAACAATCATCGCCGAGCCGTCCGCTCTGTAGATTACGGGCGATTGAGCTGTCTTCGCTGCGGTTAATAACCACTCCAGCTGTTCACAGAGCCTTTGGGGTGCCCCACTTCTCCAATACAGAAGCGATCGCCTTCCTTACATCGCTTTTTCATAAAACCGAATGTCTGGAGATAGAAGAACCGGAACGTACACGGGAATTGTGGCTCCGTCTTGCTGATGCCGAAAGCGCTTGCCCGAAGGTATGGATGGATGCCTACCTGGCTGCGGTGGCCATCCGGGGCGGACTCGACTTCATCACTTTTGACTTGGATTTCCAAAGATTCGAATCCCACGGGTTGTCGCTGACACTACTCAAGAGGGAATGAACACGCCCCACTGAAGCTCGACTTAGGACACCTCGATATACACAGACGACGGCGTTAATCGCTTCTGCCGAAATCCTCGGTGCGCCGTAGGTTCGCACACTCGGGGTGATCCGGGGGAACCGGAAACAGTTTTATCAACCGCCGGCCGAATCTACGTTGTGCTTGGTATTATCAGTGATCAAGTCTATACTCGAAAAAGTGAAGATTTCCGAACAACGATAAAGGTACCATGAACCAAGGTGCCGGTAAGGTGACAACATCCGATGAATAGAACCGGAAGCTTTGGAAAAATCATCGATTTCGATCTGACCAATCGAAGCATCGCTACCGGCGAATTCAGCGAAGAGATGGCCCTGGAGACTCTCGGCGGCTTCGGGTACAACATGCACTTTCTCTACACGAACCTCGAAAAGGGTACGGACCCGTTGGGACCGGAGAACATCATGATCGTGAGCCTGGGGCTACTGACCGGCAGCGCGGCGCCATCCTCCTCCCGGGTGCACATCAACGCTCTGTCGCCTCTCTCCGGCCTGATCGGCAGCTCCAGCGTGGGGGGCTTCCTGGGTGCGAAGCTCCGGTCGCTCGGAATCACGGCGCTGATCATCCGCGGTGCCGCGGCAACGCCGGTTTTTCTGGTCATCGATGAAATGGGTGTACGCTTTGAAGACGCCCGGGATCTCTGGGGTTTGGATACCCGTCAAACCGACGCCGCCATCAAGACGCTGCTCGGCGACCAGAAAGCGGAGATCCTCACCATCGGCACGGCCGGGGAGAACCGCGTCCGCTATGCCTGTATCATGGCGGGGATCGATCATTCGGCCGGTCACACGGGCATGGGCGCGGTGATGGGTTCAAAACTGCTGAAAGCCGTCTGTGTCCGGGGCGGAGCGCGGGGAGAAAAAGCGCCCCCGGAAGCGATGCCGGTCGTGCGGGAATACATAAAGAGTATCCGCGACAGCGTCTCCCGCTACCGGGACTATTCCCAGCTGGGCAGCGCCGGAGATGTGCTGGAGCTGAATGAGATGGGACTGTTGGGCACCCGCAACTACCGTTCCATGCAGCTGGACGGGGCCGAGCGCATCGACGGCAGGAATTTAAAATCCTACGTGGTGCGCAACATCACTTGTCCCCGCTGCGTAGTGCATTGCAAAGCAGAGGTCGAATTGAAGGAGGGCAAGTACAAGGGTTTTCGGGGCGGACGCCCGGAGTACGAGACCGTCATCGATCTGGGCGCCCTTTGCGGCCTCACCGATCCCGAGGCGCTCATGTACCTTTCCAACCTCTGCAACATCCTCGGTGTGGACACCATCTCCACGGGCTCGGTCATCGCCTTTGCCATGGATCTGTACGACAGAAAGAACCTTTCCATGGAACAGACGGACGGAATCGATCTAACCTGGGGCAATGCCGAAGCCATGGAACAGATCATGAACGCAATCGCAACACGGGAGGGGATCGGGGATATCCTGGCGGATGGAGTCTTTCGGGCAGCTCGGAGAATCGGCAGGGGGGCTGAGAAATACGCCTACCATGTAAAAGGCGTGGAACTGTACGGCTCCGATCCCAGGGGAATGATGGGTACCGCCCTGTCCTATGCGGTGAGCATGAGAGGAGGAGACTTCACCAGCGTGTATCCGGTTCCGGAGCTCCGCTACACGCCGGAGCAGGCGGAACGGGAGTTCGGAACCCGACAGGCGGCGGACCGGATGGCAACGGCAGGCAAGGGTGCCCTGGTGAGGTACTGCTTGATCGTGAGCTCCATCATCGATTCCCTGGGAATCTGCAAGGTGCCGGCCCTGACCATCGCGGGCAACTACGACCTGGAAAAAGAAACACGGTTGGTACGGGCCCTGACCGGTCTGGAGCTCACCAAGGAGCGGCTGCTGTTCATCGGGGAGCGGATCGTGAACATGGAGAAGCTCTTCAACCTCCGCTTCGGTGCCACCTCGGAACTGGATACCCTGCCGGAGAAGTTTCTCAAAGAGCCGATCGGGGAAGGTCCCTCGAGCGGAGCCAGGGTGGACCTGGAGCCGATGGTCCGGGAGTTCTACCGGATCATGGGTTGGGACGAGCAGGGTGCGCCCCTGGCGGAAACACTTGCCGCTCTGAATCTGGCTTGATTCCCCGGCAGCCCGGCAGAATAGACCCCCAGTCCCTTACCGTCCCTCCGGTCCTCCACAACCAAATCCTGTACCACTGTGTGTGCTCCTCAGGAGGCCAGCCTCTCCAGTGCCTCGGCTACCTGATCCTTGACCTCGATCTGCCCCGCCTTCCGGGCGGCGGCCGACTTTTGGTGTCCCCGGTCCCCGGGAATGGCCACTTCGCTGCGGCCTTCAGCCGGCTTCTGGCGGCGGATCTGCGCGCACATCTCGGAAACCTCACTCTTGAACGCTACAGGATCGGTGAAGCTGGCGATGTCGACGGCGCAGACGAATCCGCCGCACTCCGGGGGATTCCAGCCGGGGGTCTGCCGGGTGCTCAGCAGGCTTCACACCAGGGACTCAATACGACTATCCCTGAAGAGTTGCGCAAGCCCACGGCGGCCATGCCGTTCTTGCGGGCCCGGCGCTCCAGCTCGTCGTGAATGTACTTGAGCTTGAGGGCGGGAGCCAGGTTTTGGAAATCCAGCAGCAGTACGCTCTCCTTGTCCGCCTCGACCTCGAGCTCCCGATTACCGGCTTCGGCCCAAACCTTGATGTCGGCAACCGCATCCTCCAGCGGATTCATCCGAGGTGCCTTGCGCAGATGGGCTTCCAGAACCAGATCTGCGAAGTAGGCCGCCTCCTTTGCTGAGACCACCTTGGCCGCGGCATCCTGCAGCTGCTTCTCGGTCGTTTCAATCCTAAGTTTCATAATTGGCCGTGAATATCTCCTCCTCTGATGCCCCTGGCACCCGTTTTGAGGATACTATACCACAAAACCGCTGGCGTAGCAGTTTTCGATTCGGCCGGAAGACCGTTGACTACCCGGCGGTTGCGGACAAATCACCCAGCCCGGTTCCGTTCCACGAAGGCGTCGATCTCCGCCTCCAGGCCCGGATCCATGGGCGGTCGCTCGTATGAGTCGATCAGCTGCAGGGCTTTTTCTTGGGCCAGGTGCACCGCTTTCTTGCGCCCGGCCGCGCTCCACTGTTCGTATGTCAGCGACTGGAAGATGCTGTCCACGAAGAACTCGGAGCGGAAGTTCTCCAGTGTGTGCGGGTGTTCGATATAGTGGCCGCCCGGCCCCACTTCGGCGATCACCTTCACGGCCAGGCGTTCCCGGGTCGGATTCATAGGTGTGAGGAATCGTTTGGCCTGGCCGATGAGCTCCGCATCCAGCACAACTTTGGCCAGGGAGGCACCCGCGTAGCTGCCCAGAAGCCCGCAGGCCGGCAGGAATTCAGGTCCATTTTCCAGATCCGAGAGGATGTGAAGCATGGCCTGGGCCCCGGCCTGGAAATCACAGGACGGCGCGTCTGTGATCCCCGCTCCCCCACGGCAGGCCAAACCGTAGGAACGAGCCAGCTGGACTCCGGCCCTTTCAATAAGGCGGGCCTCCGCCGAACCGAATCTCGGTGTGAGGGATTTCATATCGGCGCGGCCCCCGATCGAACCGTAGTACACGGGGCTGCCGGGACGTACCAACTGGAAGAGGACCATAGCGGCGAGGTTTTCACAGTTCTGCTGCACCACCAGACCGGAGAGGGTACAGGGCCCGGTGGTTCCCGCAATCGGCATGGAGGCGATGTTGCAGGCGATGCCGCAGCGGGCGTACTCGATCAGGTCTTCGCAGTCTTCGGCGAACATGGACAGCGGGGATTGGATGATCGCCGTAGACTGGCCGAAGGAGCTGTTAAAGTCCGACCGCCGGGCCATTTCCTCCCGGGTGGTGCCGTAGGCCATGGCCACGAAATCGATGTGATGGCGACTGGCATACAGGTACGGCTTATCCACGTACTTCACCATGGCCTGCCAGGCCGCCAGGTAGACATTGTCGGGTTCTACATCCGTGGGGTAGACCAGGGGTCCCCAGTGTTCCAGTTCATCCATCATCTGGCACAACTTGCTCGCCGCAATCAAATCCTCCAAGGTGCCTCTAAGGATGGACCCGTTCGCCTGGATCATGTTGACCGCACCTCGGCCCAGGCCGAAGGAGCTGACCCCCGGTTTGATCAGGAGGTTGTGCTTCGGGTTGCGGGCCAGGATGGTGAAGCTTTTGGGAATACTCGCCAGGACCCGCTGGATCTGCCTCTCGTTGAAGTAAACCCGCTGTCCTTCGATACGAAACCCGTGCTTCCTGAAGATCGAGAGCGCGGTTTCCGAAACGAAACGGAACCCCGTGTTGGCGAGCACCTCCAGCGTAGCTCCGTGGATTGCCGAGACTCCCTGCTTGGAGAGGGGGAACTCGGTACCGCTAAAAACGGGTGTGCGCTCCGGATTCGCTTCCCTGTCGTGCAGCACCCTCTTCATTCCCTTCATTCCATAAACCTCAGGATTTCTTGTCGGACAAACCCAGAATGTAATTTACCTCCTCCGCCGTCGAATCCGGCAGGGGCGTTCCCGCAGCCTCGTCCAACAGGGCGATCGTCTTCTCCCGCACCCGCTGGCCCAGCGTCTTGGCTCCTTCGGCCTTCCAGCCGTCGAACCGCTGCCGGGCGAACAGGGAGGATTCCCAGTACTCCCGAAAGTGTTCGATGGTGTGATTTTCGGTGAGGAAGTTTCCCCCCGGCCCGACGCCGTGGATGACCTCCAGAGCGAGATTCTCCGCATCGATGGCGAAGCCCTCCTGGAACCGCCGCAGCATCCCGATCATCTCGCAGGTGAACACGATCATCTCCGGCGAATTGGCCAGGCCGGCCTCCAGGTAGCCGATGTCATGGACCAGGTTGGTGCCGCTCTGCAGTGCGATCATCGTGGAGAACAGCGCATCGCTGGCCGCCTGCTCGTCGAACACGCAGCTGTCCGAATGTCCCGCGTACCCCCAGCTGGGCAGGCCGTAGAAACGGGCCATGTCCGCCACGCCCAGGCGGGCCAGCTGAAACTCCGGGGCTCCGTACACGCTGATCGATGTTCTCATGTCCAGATGGTGGAGCCCGCTTCCGAACACGAAGGGCGCACCCGTACGTTTCAGCTGGTGGATCACCAGGCCGCTCAGGACCTCGGCGGCGCTCAACGCCAGCCCGCCGGCGATTGTGACCGGGGCCGTACCGCCCATCATCGGTGCGGGAGAATGCAACACCGGGATGCCGCTTTCCGCCATTACCAGCAGCTTTTCCAAAGCGGTCCGGCTGTGCTGCAGCGGTGTGGTTGGCTCCGAGTACAGGAGCAGAGTCGGGTTCAGACGCAGGCGTTCTTCGCCTCCGGCTACGGCGGCGGCCGCCGCGATGATGCGGCGACAGTCCTCCCCGTCATCGCAGACGAACACCACCGGCTTCAAACAGTTGCAGATCAGGGTGGCGAACTGTGTCCGATAGGTATGGGTCGGGACCTCAGCGGGGATTCCCGCCGACATGAGGAAGGACAGATGCGGCAGAGCGTCGGCCAACTCGAGAACGGACTTCATATCCGAGAGGGTAAAGGGCCTGCGCTCGCAGCTGCGGGGATCGAGGTAGTAGGGACAATCCGATCCCAGTCCGAAGCTGACGTTGCGCTCCTGCAGTGCTGCGCTGATCTGGTTGCCGCCCCGCTTGCATAGAACAACCCGGGAGGGCGGCTGCTGCAGCGCCCATTCCACCAGAGCCGGCGGAATAAACACGAGGTTTTCCTCCTGGACCAGGCAGCCGGCCTCGGCCAGAAGGCGCAGGGCTTCCTCGTGAAACACCCGTACGCCCGTCCGGCGCAGTATTTCCAGGGCGGCCTGATGGATCTGCTCGCACCGATCCGGGTTCAAAAAACTGAGGTGGGGTTGAATCATGCTGCTATATTCTCCTGACAGCCAGACGGTTCAGCTGGATGCGAATCGACATTTTTTCAGGTTTCAGAGTATAGCGACGGCATAGTCCGTTGTCAAACCGGGTGATTCCGTATTGCAGCCTCTGCAGTCGATTTTCAAAGGATCCCTGCCGTTTTTCCCGATGCCGCTCCCGGCCGCGGTGATTCTGGTCTTCCTTCCCTGCCTCAGCCCACTGCTGCCCGGGGTGTCTTAGGGAGGGGTTGGCGGACAATGTCCACCCGTCACCGCTTCCCGGTTAATAATAAACGCTGTTCGGGAAAAACGGCTCGAAAAAAAACTTGATTCCACGGGGTGCATATAGTAGTATCGAGATTATTCTCATTATTGGAGGTATCCATGGCAGCAGGAAAAAGGGAGCTAAGACGGCAGCTCGGCGTTTTGGACGTAACCGCCATCACAGCGGGAATCGTGATCGGCGCCGGGGTATTCGTGATTACCGGAATCGGGGCCAGGTATGCCGGAGCCCTGACGTGGGTGTCCTACGCGATCGGGATCATTCCGGTGATTCTGGTGGGACTGAGCACGATTTTCCTCAATTTCCTCTACCCTGTAGAGGGAGGGGAGAGTTATGTGTATCCGACCCGCATTGTCAGCAAGCCTCTGGGCTTTTTGTCGGGATGGGGTATGTGGCTGGCGCTGATCGGCCCGATCGCCATAACAGCCCAGGCCTTCATCTCGTATGTGAACGCCCTGCCGAACATCGGCGTGCAGATCCCGATAATATGGGGTGCTCTGGTTATTCTGGTGGTGTTCTTTGTCATCAACCTGTTGGGTGTCAGGACCGTTTCGATCGTGCAGAATATCCTGTTTCTGTTCATGGTCGCTGGCATGGTCATCTACATCATCTGGGGTCTGCCGCACATGAGAGGTGCCAATATCCGAATGGGAGCACCGATGGGATTTGGCGGCGTGATGAAGGGAGCTTCGCTGCTGATCTTCTCTTACGCCGGGCTTACCCTGGCAGCCGACCTCGGTGAAGAGGCCAAGAATCCGACCAGGACCATCACCTGGGGTATCATCCTCGGCGCTCTGGTGCCGGCGGTGCTGTACGTTGCCTCAGCCTTCGTGTCTACGGCTATCATTCCCTGGGAGCAATTCTCCGGCTCGGATGCGCCCTATGCAGCAGTGGCCTCCTCATTTATGGGACCTTTCGGTGTTGTGTTCATCGTGATCGTGGCCTGGGCTGCAATTCTCTCCTCCCACAACGGCGAACAAGCGGTCGGTGCCCGTGTGTTTTTCGGGCTTTCCCGCGACAAAATCTTCGGCGGCAAAATTGCCGGTATCAACCGCTTCGGCATACCCGCCATCGCCTTGATCGCCACGGTGGTGATCGCCGGTATCTTGATCGTAACCGGTTCGATCCAGTTGGTCGCTGAAGTAATCGTGGCCATGTTCCTCTACAACTGGATTATTACCCATGTAGGCGTCTTGATGGCGGCAAGGAAGTATCCGGACCTGTACGGCAAGCTTCCGGGTATGTACGGAAAGAAGTGGTTCATGGTTTTTCCCGTGATCGGCATCATCGTTTCTCTCTACCTTCTGTATCTACAGGGGTGGAGGGCGTTGCTGTACTTCGCGATCTGGATGGCTGTAGGTCTGGTTATCTATCTGATTCGCTATTTCTCCAAGAAAGAAGAGATCGGAAAGATGATGAGCGAATGGCCGCGGGAACGCTACTTCAGCTAGATCCGGGTTGCCGTGCATGGAACGTGCACGGACGATTCGGTGTAGTCGAGAATCAGGAGAGCCGCCCGAAAGGGCGGCTCTCTCTATTCAAAACTCGATTCGCATGCCCGTGCGCAGCGGAGTAAATCGTTCACCGAAAACTTTGTACAGTTCGGCCTGGGCGCGAAAACCCGTGCAGTGGCCCGCCAAAACGGAGCCTATTTTCAGCTGCTGCAGGGCTTTGACCGTCTTGATGATGCGCTGCGTCGAGGCTTCGACCAGATGAAAACCGCCGATCACCGCCTCGATCGGTTGCTGGTCCGTCATCTTTTTACACTGGTGGCAGATGTTGACCACCCCGGCGTGGCTGCAGCCGGTGAGTATCACGGTACCCTTGTCTCGGATTCGAGCGATCAGTGACAGGTCGTCGGGCATCGTGTCCTCGATGATCTTCCCCCCCTCTATCGTCTTTAGAGCTATACCGACCTCCTCGAAATCCGTTTTCCTCTCTATCTCGCCGCTGGTAAAAAGCCCGGGTAGAAGCTGAAGGGATTGGCGGCTTTCGTAAAGCCTGCCCCCGGTTGCGGTAACTTTGTCGCGGCCATCGCCGGTCATCACTCCCACGTGTCTGAGGAAGGGTTCCTCCACGAAGTTCAGTCGAAACAGGTCGGGGTGTACGACCACCGGTACATCGTTGTTCTGTATCGAATCAAGGATCCGGACCAGCCCTTGAGTATGGTCATAGTGACAGTGTGTGATCACGATCGTGTCGATCAGCCGGGGCTCAATGCCGAGAAGCTTCATGTTCGCCAGCAGCGCCTCCGGGTTCTGGGCTACATCGACGAGTATATTTCTCGTGTTCGAACCGCTTCGGGCTTCGAGAAACAGTGATATTCCATGTTGGCCTAAAAAGGGACTCTCGTAGAGCACGGAGTCTTCTGCCACCACCGTAACGTGCAGGCTGTCCAGTTCCCCCTGTTTGTTCATCTCGATCTCACCTCTCTGTCAAGGATGGATTCCGGTGCCTTTATACGGCTCACCCGGGGGAAAGTCAAGGAAAGATTCGCCTCATCGTCCCGTGAGATCCGAAGTCTATAGATTTCATATAGTGAGAATTGAACAACACCCTGTCACGGCGCCACGGTGTTTGGATTTGACATCGGTGCGAATCCATCCTATAATACGCTATTGCATAAAATGAAACGGCGTTGCGTAATTAGCGATGATGATCGCCTGAGACGTCACCGCGGCAGTTGAGGCGTTCGGCGCGCGAAAAGGCGGAAGGAAGCGATGCGGCTACGAATGTTGAGTGAGGAGCAGACCAAGACGATCTACGGTGCGGCCCTCCGGATCCTTCGGGAGATAGGCATGAACGTTCGGGATCTGGATACCCGCAGACGGCTGCTGCAGGCCGGCTGCCGGGAGGCGGAAGATGGGTACATCCTCTTTCCCGATGAGCTGGTGGATCGCTGCCTGTCCACGATTACGAATCACTTCACCTTGTGGAATCGAAACGGCGAGATCGCCGTGGACACCCGGGACGCGGTTCCCCACTTCGCTCCGGGGCTGAACTGCATCACCATCCACGATCACCGCAACGACAGCCACAGGGAGTGCCTGCTCAAAGATGTGCGGGAGGCGGCCCGGGTCTGCGAGCGGCTGGAGAACTTCGACATGGCCAGCGGTTTGGGAAACCCGGGCGATGTGGAGCCATCCAAACAGGCTCTGGAAACCGTGAAGTCGATCGTGGATGAATCCGTAAAACCTCTGCCCTTCATTGCCCACGACGAGGTGGAGGATGAGGAAGTCTGGAACTACCTGGCCGAGGTGGCCGGAGGCTGGGACGCCCTGGCGGCGAAGCCCTTCGCCCTGGACCTGACAGGCCCGTACTCTCCCCTCGAGCTGGGAGAGGAGGCCTGCCGGCGCCTGCGCCACGCCGCCCGCCGGCGCCTGCCCGTGGTCTGCTATCCCGCCATGATTCCCGGCACCACCGGCCCCGTGACTGCGGATGGGGCGATCGCCCAATCTTCGGCGGAGATCCTGGCCGGTCTGGTGGTGCATCAGCTCGAACAGCCGGGAGCTCCGGTGATTACCGCTTCGGCCATCCTGCCGATGGACATGCGCAGCGGCGGCATCGCCTACGGCTCTCCTGAGTATATGATGGTCGGCATCGGAGCGGTTGACCTCTTCGACGATCTGGGTGTGCCGACCTGGATCGGGGCGGGCTGTTCGGATGCCCACATCGTGGATGCCCAGGCTGCGGCCGAGGCCGGTGCGAGTCTGTATCTCGCCTCCCTGGCCGGAACCTCCTTCATCCACAATCTGGGCTTTCTGTCCGCGGGCAAGAACGGGTCCCTGGAGATGCTGGTTCTGGCCGACGAGCTGGCGGGTGGGGTGAAGCGACTGGCCGCCGGTATCCAGGTGAGCGACGAGTCGTTGGGCGTGGAGGTGACCCGGCGGGCTGCCAAGGACCATTCCTTCATCATGGACGAACACACAATTCAACATATGAGCCGGGCCATGTGGGAACCCAAGCTGTTTCGGCGTACGTCCCTCGAGAGCTGGGCCGGAAGCGGATCCGCGCCGCTTCAGAAGCGGATCCGGGAGAAACTCGGGGATCTGCTGGATAGATAAATCCGTGGGATTTTGGCTGACACGGGTATCGAGGCGAGAGAGGAGAGGAGTGCAGAAGCGATGCTGATCGTTGGAGAACGGATCAACACATTTAAGAAGAGGGTCATGCGGGCCTACGAGGAGAAGGACACCGAGTTTATCCGACAGGAAGCCCTGCGCCAGGCCGAGGCCGGCGCCCAGGTGATCGACATCAACGCCGGTTCGGATATCGACGTGGAACCGGACAATATGAAGTGGGCCGTGCGGGTCGTTCAGGAAGCCCTGGATCTGCCCCTGTGCATCGACAGTCCGAATCCTGCCACCATCCGGGCGGGCTTCGAGGTCTGCAAGGACAAGCAGGCTGCCTGGGCCAACTCGATAACCCTGGAGAAAGAGCGGGTCGACAACATCCTGCCCCTGGTTAAAGAACATCGATGTCCGGTGATCGCCCTCTGCCGCGATGAATCTGGGGTCGCCCAGTCGGCGCAGGAGCGGGTGGAGGTGGGTAAGAAGATCGTGGATGCGATCGATCGCTACGGCATCGACCTGGAGAAGCTCTACCTCGATCCCATGATCGAGCCCCTGAGCGTGCGCTCCGACGGGGGGATGATGTCGGTGCACACCCTGTTGGGGTTGAAGAAGGAACTGCCGGAGATCAAGACGATCATCTCCCTGAGCGGCATCTCCTTCGGTCTTCCGGAGCGGAAGCTTCTGCACCGCAGCTTCATGCCCATGCTGATGTACGCGGGCCTGGATGCGGTGTTTCTCGATCCCTTGGATACCCTGTTGATACAGAGCGTGGTTGCCTCCCAGGCGCTGATCAATCAGGATGAGTTCTGCATGAACTACATCACGGCCAGCCGGGAGGGAAAGCTGAGCTCGTGACGGTGTTCGGGTGTCCGGGGGCATGAAAGCAAAGCTGTCATCATGGGAGGAGAGACGAACTCATGAACAAGGTGACCATCTCCAGCCTGCATAAGAAAAAGCAGGGGGCTGAGAAGATCACGGTGCTTACGGTCTACGATTATCCTTTTGCAAGCCTGGCCGATGAGGCGGGGATCGACTGTCTGCTGGTGAGTGATGTTCTGGGGCAGGTCGCTCTGGGCTTCCAGTCTACGGTGCCGGTCACCCTGGAGCAGATGGTTCACCACACCAAGGCGGTGCTGCGGGGGAGTTCCCGAGCCCTCGTGCTTGCCAAGATGCCCTTTCTCTGCGGGGCAGGGGATTTTCAGAGAGCCCTCGAGTCCGCCGAACGGTTGATCAAGGAAGCCGGCGCCCGGGGCCTGGAGGTGGAGGGAGGTCCGGAGATTCTGCCGGTTGTGACCGGGCTTGTTCAGGCCGGGATCCCGGTCATGCCCCACATCGGTGCCACCGTGCAAACGTATCTGCGCAGCGGAGTCTTCAGAACCCAGGGAACCGACGGCGCCCGGGCCAAAGCCCTCGTGGACCTGGCCCTGGAGCTGGAGGCGGAGGGCGCCTTCGCCATCATGTTGGAGTGTGTTCCCGCCGAGGTGGCGGAGACCATGAGCTCGATGCTGAAGATCCCCGTGATCGGGATCGGGTCCGGCCCGAGCTGCGACGGCCAGATCCTGGTGGCCCAGGATCTGCTGGGCTTGTTCGACCGCTTCGTGCCCAAGTTCGTGAAGGTGTACCGGCAGCTGGGGCAGGAGGTTGGGGCGGCGTTTCGGGAGTTCCGGGAGGATGTGGAGAACGGGACCTTTCCCGCTTCCGAACACAGCACCTCGATGGAGGCGCGGCAGCTGGCGGAGATGAAACGGTTGCTGGGGGCGGAGAAGTAGCATGGCCATTTCGGTGAATCAGAGGATAGCTGCCATCCCCTACGGGGATCGGAAGCGAATCATGGAGCTATGCAGAGGCCGGGAGGATCTGATCGACCTCATGACCGGCAATCCCTATCAGCAGATGCCTGAGTGGATTCGCCGGCGGACCACGGAGCTGTTCAACTCCGGACCGATGCGCTACACCCACTACTGGGGGATGCCGGAGCTGAGGCAACGGCTGGCTGAAAAGCTCCAGGCCGAATGCGGGATCAGCGCGGATCCGGAGAGCGAGATCCTGGTTACCCACGGTGTGCAGGAGGCTCTGTACGTGGTGATGCGTACCCTGCTGCGGCCTAAGGAGGAGGTGCTGATCCCCTCACCCCACTATGCCAACTACCTGCTGAATACCGTGGCCTGCGGTGCTGAGCCGCTGTTCGTACCCTTGAGAGAGACTGGCGGTTTTCTGCCGGAAGTAGGTGATTTGGAAGCGGCGCTCAGCGAGAAGACAAGGCTCCTCATCTTTTCCAATCCCAACAATCCTCTGGGCGTCACCTGGCCGGACAGTACGATCGAAGAGCTTGCCGATTTTGCCCGAAAGCACGATCTGCTGGTCGTGGTGGACGAGATCTATCGGGATTTCGCGGAGCCCCGCCCGCCCCTGAGCATAGCCTCACTGCCGGGGATGCAGCAGCGGACCTTCACGTTACAGGGTTTCTCCAAGAGTTACTTTATGATGGGCATGCGGATCGGTTATCTGGCCGGTCCCGAGGAGGTGATGCTGCACGTCAAGCAGCTGCACTACCTGATCATGCTCTGCCCCTCACGCATCGCCCAGTACGCCGCCCTGGCCGCCCTGGACTGCCCGGCCGATCACCTGGAGCCGATGCACCGGGAGTACCGGGAAAAGCTGCGGATTCTCTACGAAGGGATCGTACGTATCCCGGGGGTGAGCTGCGTCGAACCGAACGGCTCCTTCTACGTGTTTCCTAATTTCTCCTGCTTCGGATTGAGCTCGATGGATCTGGCGGTGAAGCTGATCGAGGAGGCGGCGGTCCAGACTCTCCCCGGAACCGAGTTCGGACCGGCGGGGGAAGGGCACCTGCGTCTGTCCGTGGTCTCGGACCGGGATCGCGTAGAGCAGGGGGTGGAGCGTTTGCTGCGTTTCGCCCGGCAGAGGAGCAACCGGCGTGGGCGGTAGAAAGGTAAGCGGTAAAACGGTGAGCAGCGGCAACGAGTTCCTCAAGATGGCCTTGGAGAAACTCGAGACCCTGCGCGGGATCCGCAGGGACATCCATCGACACCCCGAGCTGGGGATGCAGGAGACCCGCACCGCGGCGCTGATTGCCGAACACCTCCGGAATCTGAGAATCGAGGTGGAAACCGGGGTTGCCGGTACCGGAGTCGTGGGCCTCCTGCGCGGCAACCCGCGGGGAAAAACCGTGGCCCTTCGCGCCGATATCGACGCCCTGCCCATGCAGGACCTGAAAGGTTCCTCCTACGCATCCGAAACGCCGGGGGTGGCCCATTCCTGCGGTCACGACGCCCACACGGCGATTCAGCTGGGGGCGGCCATGCTGCTGAGCGAAAGGAGAGACGCCCTTGCGGGCAACGTCAAGTTCATTTTCCAGCCGAGCGAGGACACCCTCCCCGGCGGTGCGCTGCCCATGATCCAGGCGGGCGTGCTGGACAAACCCAAGGTCGATGCCATCTTCTCCCTGCACCTCTATCCCCAGTTCGAGCAGGGAACCGTGGCGGTCAAGAGCGGCGCGGCCAGCACCTCTTCGATCAGTTTCACCCTGACGATTCGCGGGACCGGCGGCCACGTAGGCATGCCCCACAAGGTGCTCAACCCGCTGCTCCTGGCGGCCCTGGTCATGACCAACACTCAGAGCATGCTGCCGAAGAATCTCGCCCCGGGAGAACCGCTGATCCTCGAGTTCGCCTCCATCCACGGCGGCACGGTGGGCAACATCGTACCTCCCGAGGTTGTTCTGAAGGGGGGTATCCGGGTCTCCTCTCCCGAGCTGCTGGAGCAGCTGATACGCCGTTTCGAGACCCTAATCCGCGGGGTGGTGGAGCCGGCGGGGGGGAGCTACAAACTGGAATTGCAGAAGGGCTACCCCACGATCGTGAATGAACCTCAGCTGGTCAGACTGTGGAAGAAAGCGGCGGAAAAGGTCGTCGGGGAGCGGCGGGTGATCGAATACGACAAGATCATGACCGGAGGGGATGACGCCGCCTTTTTCCAGCAGCGGATTCCCGGCGTGTACTGGTGGTTGGGCATCGCCAATGCCAGGGAGGGTTTCACTCAGCCGCTGCACAGCCCCCACTTCGATTTCGATGAGGACGTGCTGGCTGTCGGAGCAGCGGTCCAAGCCCAGGCGGTTATGGACTTCCTGGAAAGAGAACGATGAGGCTGGGGCAGGTAAAGATGTTGGTGCGGGGGAATGGGAAGATCAGAGCAAAACGATCAGCAAAATGGTCAGGATTGACAGGCTGCGGATGCATATTTATACTTGGTGATCTGGGTGAAGCACCGTGGTCTGTAGCAACGAAGATAAATGAGTGAAGCTATAAAAGCCAGAATCTCGCCTCTTCACTGGTTGAGGCAAAGGGTATTCCTCTTCCGGCACCCCTGGATTGACATTGTCGAGTATGTGGCTCTGATCGCCTTGATCATCTGGTTGATGTCGATGAGCACGGCGCGCCTGGGCTACTACTGGCAGTGGTTCCGGGTTCCCAGGTACCTGTTTCAGATCAAAGACGGGCGATTGATAGTGGGCAAGTTGATCCAGGGTTTGTTCTTCACCTTTCGGATCTCCGGGGTCAGCCTGTTGCTGGCTTTCACCGTTGGCCTGACCACCGCCCTGGTCAGACTGTCCGGTTCTTTCATGGGCCGGATTCTCTCCAGGGTGTACCTGGAGACGATTCGCAACACCCCGTTGATCGTTCAGATCTACCTGATGTACTTTGTCATCGGCCCGATCCTCGGCCTCGGGCGCTTCGGCTCGGCGGTCCTGGCCCTGACGTTGTTCGAGGGAGCATACCTGTCGGAGATCTTCCGTGCCGGCATCACCTCTCTGCACAAGGGACAGTGGGAAGCGGCCCACAGTTTGGGACTGAGCGGTTTCTATACATACAGGGATGTGATCCTTCCCCAGGCCATACGCCGGATCCTTCCCCCCCTGACCGGTCAGGTCATCACGCTGATCAAGAACTCCGCTCTGGTCAGCATCGTATCCCTCAGCGATCTGGCTCTGAATGCGAAAATTATCGCAGCGGATACCTTCCTGACCTTCGAGATCTGGTTTACCGCGGCGGCCATCTATCTGGTGATTACCGTAGCCCTCTCCACGTTAGCCTATTATTTGGAGAAACGATTCAAGATCCTGACCTGATGCGGGAGCTATGAGAATGGGCGAGAAAGAATTGGGTGAACATATCATCGCGATCGATAGTGTCAGCAAGACATTTGTTGGAGGAGTCCAGGCCGTGAAGGACTTTTCAGCCAAGATCCGCCGCCGGGAAGTGGTCGTGATCATGGGTCCTTCGGGATCGGGCAAATCGACTCTGCTGCGCTGCCTCAACGGTCTGGAGGAGGCGGACAGCGGCACCATCGTCGTAGACAACATCCCGCTGGACGACAATAGGATACACCGCCTCGAGATCCGCAAAGAGGTGGGCATGGTGTTTCAATCCTTCAACCTCTTCCCCCACCTCACCGCCCTGGAGAACGTGAACCTTGCCCAGATCCGGGTTCGCAAGAAGAGTCGGAAAGAGGCAACCAGGTTAAGCATGGAGTTGCTCAACAAGGTCGGGATTTCCGAGAAGGCGGGCAACTATCCGGCCCAGCTGTCGGGAGGTCAGCAGCAGAGGGTGGCCATCGCCCGCGCCCTGGCCATGATGCCCAAGGTGATGCTGTTCGACGAGCCCACCAGCGCCCTGGATCCGGAGATGATCAACGAGGTGCTCGACGTAATGAAAAACCTGGCCCGGGAGGGCATGACCATGGTGGTGGTAACCCACGAGATGGGATTCGCCCGGGAGGTCAGTGATTGGGTGATCTTCATGGATGAAGGTCAGATCGTGGAGACCGGAACCGCGGAGCATTTCTTCAAGAATCCTCAGGAGGACCGCACCAAGCTCTTCCTGAGTCAAATCCTATAACGGAACGGAAAGGAGGTGTGAGATCAGTAACAGCAGCGACAGGGTATCAAACCACTCTACAAAATCCAAAGAAAGGAGAAGGATATGAAAAAGAGTGTGTTCAAGGTATTGGTAATTCTCGTAATGATCGTGGGTATGGTGGGCCTCCTGGCCAGCTGTGCCCGGGCTCCAGAGGAAAAGGCTGAGGCCGTTCAGGACAACCTGATCGACCGAATCGTCAAGCGGGGCGTCTTGAAAGTCGGGCTGGACATCTTCGTGCCCTGGTCCTTCAAGGACAAGGACGGCAACATGGTCGGTTTCGAGGTGGATGTAGCCACCAAGCTGGCCGAAGACATGGGTGTGGAAGTGGAGTTCGTGCCCACCGAGTGGTCCGGCATCATTCCCGCCCTGCTCACCGGCAAGTTCGATGTGATCATCGGCGGAATGGGAATCACCACCGAAAGAGCTCTGAAGGTCAACTACTCGATTCCCTACGAGTACAGCGGCATGGACTGCGTGGTCAGCCGGGAGATGCTTCCCGGAGCGACCAGCCTGGAGGATCTGAACAAGGAGAACATCATCATCGCGGTACGCATGGGCGGCACCCCCACCGCAGCGGCCAAGAAGTTCACCCCGAAGGCCCAGTTGCACCAGTTCGACAGCGACGAGGCGGTGATTCAGGACGTGCTCAACGGCAACGCTCACGCCGCGTTCTCCTCTTCGCCCAAGCCTGCCTACTGGGCGGTGGATTACGCCGACAAGGTCTACCAACCCCTCAAGGGTGAGCTGTTCACCAAGGAACCCTCCGGTTTCGTCGTGCCCAAGGGAGATCCGGATGCGATCTTCTTCTTCAACGCCTGGATCCGAGACAACGAGGATTGGTTGAAGGATCGGTCAGACTACTGGTACGGCACCAAGGATTGGGAATATCTGCTGCCGGAGTAGAGCCAATTTTACAGATCGAATCGAGCCGCCCACCCTCATCGGTGGGCGGCTTGGTTCACCTGGAGCATGAATCTTGATCGCCAAGAGAGTTCGGTTTCGGCCGATTGATGCCGTCATCATAGTGCTCGTCATTGCCCTGGGTGTGTATGTCTACTGGCGTATCGCCTACGGCCTGGAGTACAAGGGAGACTGGTCGGTAATCCCGCGTTTTCTGGTCCGCCGGGACGCGGAAACCGGCAGGCCGGTGGCCAACTTCCTGTTGATCGGCTTGATAACCACTTTGAAGCTGTCGATCTGGGCCTGTCTTTTGGCCACGATCGCGGGCTTCGTCATGGGATTATTCCGGACCAGCAAGAATCTGTTTCTACGCCTGGTGGGCCGGACCTACGTGGAGTTGATCAGGAATCTGCCTCCCCTCGTGCTGATCTACATCTTCTACTTTTTTGTCGTGGATCAGATCATGCCGCTTCTGGGTGTGGAGGCCTTCATTCGCAGCCGCCCGGAGAATGTGAAAGCCATTTTGGCCGTACTTTTCGCCCAGGAATCGCTGTTTGTCCAGTTCGTTTCGGGTGTTATTACGATCGCCTTTTTCGAAGGCGCCTACATCACCGAGATCGTACGCGCCGGAATCGAATCCATCGAACGGGGGCAGAGTGAGGCCGCCTATTCCCTCGGCCTGTCCTGGTTCGACAAGATGCGCTTCATCATCATGCCCCAGGCGATCCGGCGCGTCCTTCCTCCACTGGCCAACGAGTTCATCAACACGATCAAATACTCCTCCCTCGCCTCGGTCGTTTCGATCCAGGAGCTCACCTACATGGGCAAGCAGGTCCAGGTGGCCACTCGCTTCATCTTCGAACCCTGGATTACCGTGGCCCTCATGTACCTGATCCTCACCTTGAGCCTCTCCCTGGGCGTAAGCCGCCTGGAAAAGCGTATGAGCCGCAGCGACTAGCGGGTCCAGCACTTGAGCCTCGGATTTACGCGACTCACCCGAGTATCGGTTCCCCCGCAACTGCAAGGGCAGGCTTCACCTCGACCCGGTATGTATTCCTCATCGCCCTGGCTGCGATCCTGCTGGCCGTTTTAGGTGCGGTGTTAACGATACAGTTTTGATGGAGGGGGAACTGAACCCAATGCGATCCCAAATGAGATTTCTAAAAGCCTCCCAGCTCGCGGAGTTGCGGGAGCGGGTGGCGATGTTTCTTTCCGAGCGTGGCGTTGAACTGCAGCACCCTGGGATGCTCGCAATGCTGGCAGACCTGGGCGCCCGGGTCGACAGATCTGGTGATCTGGTTCGCTTTCCCCTGAAGCTGCAGGAGAAAGCCCTCCAGTCCGTACCGCGGGTTTTCTCGCTGGCATCGCCTGCGAAGAGTGAAATATCGGCTTCCAGTGCAAGCAATCCTCTATTGCCCATACCTCACCCGCAGGGCGGCTTCTACGTCTGTACCGGCACCGGCGGCCGGGGATATTTGGATCCGGAAACAGGAGAGTACAGACCGTTGAAACTCGCGGATGTCCACACCTGGGGGCGGCTGGCCGGAGCTCTGGAGCACGTCGATCTGTGCGCCTATCCCACTCCCACAGATGTCCCGCCGGAAACTGTTGATGTCCACTCTCTCAAAGCCCTGCTGCAGAGCACGACCAAGCATGTTTGGATCCAACCCCATACCGAACAATCCCTCCCGTATCTGCTCGAGCTTTGTGCTTCCCGCGCCGGGGGCAAAGAGAAGCTGAAGAGCTATCCCCTGGCCAGCATCATCGCCTGTTCCCTGACTCCCTTTCGCTTCAAGACTATGGATATCGAGGTGATCCTGCAGGCCTGTGACTACGGGTTGCCGGTGCATGCCTCGAGCCTGCCGGTAATCGGCGGCACCTCACCGATTACCACAGTCGGAACCGTGCTGACGGCTGCCATCGAGGTGGTGGCTATGGTCATCATGACACAGCTCACAAAACCGGGGCATCCCGTATTCGCTCTGGCTACAGCCCTGAGCATGGATATGCTGAGCGGCCGGGCTATCAAAGCCTGCCCGGAAGCCATTCAGGCCAATGCCCTCGGTGCTCAGTTCCTCAGCGAAGCCTACGGACTGCCCGTCCATACAGCCGGGCTAACCAGCGATACCTTCGATACAGACGGCCAGGCCATGGTGGAGCACAGCCTCTATGGCCTCATGGTGGCCGCGGCCGGAGCTACTATTCTCGGCCGGGCGGGGGAGTTGGAGGCGGCCAAGACCTTAAGTCCATTACAGCTGATCGTGGATGATGAGATCGTCACGGCCCTACAGAGACTGCGGCAGCTGCATGGCGAACTAACTCTGGAAGAGAAATCCACAGCCTGGGAGGATATCCTGGCCGTGCGTCCGGGTGGACACTTCCTGGAGACCGAGCACACGCTGCGGTATTGCCGGGGGGCTTTTCAACCCAAGCTGTTTGTCCGCCGTACCAGGGATGCCTGGAGCTCGGCGGGAGGGGGCACTCTAATCGATCGGGCCAGGGAACGCAGCCGGGAGCTATTGGCGGGGGCGAGAGGACCGGAGATTTCCGCAGGTAAAATCGAGGAAATGGAGCGTATCGTGGCCGGGGCGGATCGAGCCCTGGCTCAATAGGAGACTTCGATGTCGAGGGAAAAGGTAATCTGGGGTGTTCCCTCCTTTTGGATCGAACGGTTTCCCCTCTACTATGGAAGGAACAGGGGCTTTTTCGAGAAACGGGGGATCGATCTGGAGATTCGCTACTACTGGGGCGGGCCGGAGCTTGTCGCGGCGGTTTCAGCCGGCGAGGTCTGGATCGGGGAGATGGGGCTGCCCCCCTTTCTCAAAGCCTACGCCGACGGACTGCCGGTTCGGGCGATCGGTTCCAGCACGATCCAGCAGTTGGATCACTACCTGGTGGCTGGCCCGGAGATCTCGAAGATGACGGATCTGCAGGGGCGGCGCCTCGGCATCCTCTCGCTCGGCAGCTGCGACGACTACTTTGCCCACTCCATGCTGAAGGCTTCGGGATTGGATCCGGATGCGGATGTGACCCTCGTCCCCCTGGGATCCGCCTACGGGGATGTACGCTGCTTTGCACCCTCCCCCGTAGCTGACATTCCCAAAGTAGATGCGGGATTCTTAGCCGAGCCCTTCGTAGCCCGGGCCGAACGGCTCGGCTGGGTCCGGATTCTGGCGGCGGTTCGGGACTACTTTCCCAGCTACCAGTGGGGAATCATCTTAGCCCGTGTTGATGCGCTGGAGCGGAAGATCCGGCTGATCCGCAGCCTCATGGCTGGTTTTCGGGAGTCCTGCCGTGGGATTGTCGAGCACCCAGAAGAGGCGGCCTCCATCGGGGCTCAGGTGTTTCGGATTCCCAAGGAGGATTTCCGCCGTGCCCTCCTGCGGGATCTGGAGCACTGGGAGCTGGACGCCCGGCTCGACATTGGAGGAATGGAGAACTGCCTATTCGTTCAGAAGGAGATGGACTGTGTGCCCGCCGATCTTCGGCTCGAAGGCATGATCGAGCAGCTGTGAATAGGCTCATTAATTGAATCCGGTATACCTCCTCTGCACCACCGCCTGGTAGATGGCGTTGACGAAAGTGATGAAGTCGAACACCGGCTTGCCGGTAGCCTCCTGAATGTCCGCGGCAAAGGGAGGCAGATCACTGCATTCCAGCAGGAGGGCTCCGATATCCGGGTTTTCCTGGACGAACCCGGAAGCGATCTCCACCACCTGTCTGCCCAGCAGGTCGACATCCAGGGTCGTTCGGGTTCCTCCCATGAAGCAGGCGTAGAACTCGGTGGAAGCTTCCAATCCTTCCACCACGTAGGGAATCGAATCATCGATGCCGACTGGCTCCAGAAACTCCCGGCTGAGCCGTTTCTTGGAGGCGGTTAAAATACCCACTTTCCGTCGTTTGCCGATCATCCTGCCGATCAGGGGAACCAGCAACAGGGGCGAGGAAAACACTGGGATCTCCACCTCCTCGGCCAACACCTCCTGGACTACTGAGAAGAAGCCGCAGGACATGACCACGGCACGAACTCCGTCCGCTTCCAG
>Ga0315554_1000436_pt1 | contig 24461 bp, 19 predicted proteins | sample SalMarSW160370MG_FD_202114 | JGI IMG/M metagenome (GOLD analysis project Ga0315554, IMG submission 202114) | Salt marsh sediment microbial communities from the Plum Island Ecosystem LTER, Massachusetts, United States - Salt Marsh Sediment SW1603-70 ...
TTGTGGTTGTTGCGGCTGTTTTTATTGATAAACGCTTCCAGTTGCTGAATCCGTTTCTCTTGTCCTTCAAGTTGCCGCTGTTGTTTATCGATGAGTTCTTGTTGGGTTTCGATCTGAGCTCTCAGGTTGTTAAACAAATCTCGAATATGGAAAATGAAGGAAAGGACCGCATCGGGGCCGGCCTTATACAGAGTAAGGATTTGCTCCCTGGTGATGTTGAGAATATCTTTTTTCTTTGATCCCCCTCCCATTACCACAAATATATCAAAGATCGAAGGTGCTGTCTAGACTGTATGATCTTTTATACACTTCTCCTCAGACAGCTGAATAGTTACGAATTAAATAATAATTGTGGAACGCGTACAGTTGCCGAAAACCGAGAGGCCGGGAAGCTTGAGCAGTTGTTCTCGGGGAAGCTGCCTTGAGGGGTAGAGAGTAGATACGGAGAAAGGCCTTGAGTTGGATACCCTATCAAGCTAAAAAATATATAAAGCGATATAGGCTATATGCTCCGCACGACGGACCGCCAGAACCAAGGACAAGTGGCCGTATATGCCCGGGGGCGCCCAGCCGATCGCCACCGGGGCTGGATCCAAACTTCGTGTAATCCCTTATCTATCTCCCTGCCTGCTCCAGGGGATACTCTGCCCCCCGGACTTTCCGGTCCTCCTTCCAGAGATGCATTTCTTGAGCACGCACAAGGTCGCGGGGCGCAATAATAGTAGTGCCCGGCGGGATCTCGTTCCCAAAGCAGAGGCTGCGCGATGTTATGTCCCCGATCACCGCGAAAACTACGGATTCTGAGCGATTCCCCGGTGAGCGCCAGTTCAACGAAGTAAGGTTGAATCACGGAGGCGATCGACCGATCTTTGCTAGATGGGCGAGGATTTCCTTGATCTCATGAGGGTCCTGAATAATCGCGACAACTCTCATCTGTGATCCGCATCGAGGACAGACCATCGGATCGACTTCATAAACCTTGGCGATCAGGCGTGCCTATATGGCTCTCCGCTCGGCCGAGTAGAGAGGTGGATCGGCGTCCGGTATCTGGTGCTTTTCGTGCGAATCCTGAGCATCGGCGTGCTTCTGCTTCCAGCCCTCCGGCGCATGGGCAGCCACATACGATTTACGGCTCCACTTGCCCCTGCCGCGGGAGGAATATGGCCCGTACCACCTGAGAAAGTGTACGCCCTTGGGAGGCAGGTGCTGGGTGAGAAGGACGATGAAATAGGCCGCCGTGAAGAGCTTGAGATTCTCTTTGAAGTACTGTCTGTAGGAGGTGTGGAAGAGGACTTTTCCGTGGAAGCTCTCGAAGCTCACTTTGCCAAGCGAGATCGGCGGACGCGCCAGGTATTCGACGAGGCTCTCTCGCGTCTTTGAGCTTCCACCTGGCAGCACGAATCATACTCATCGAAGTCTATCCACATTTAGTCTATCCACATTTCTCCTTCGCCAGTTAAAGGCGTGGGGGGATCAACGGGAAACTCAGTTGTTACGCCACTAACATACATAGTTGATCCAATCAAATACTCCCATTTCCCCGTTGCATCCACCACGGGGCCGTTAGATAAAAACTTAAAGGTTTTAAAGCTCCATACTCCCGCTTGAATTGACGTGATCGTTCCCTCATCAGTCTCGATGACCCATTCTTCCCAGTAGAATTCCCAAATCCGTTCGCCTTCAGGAGGATCAGGCTTGGGATAATCAAAGTTTGCACCAATATTATTGATGTCGAATTCTCCTTCGATGTCTCCGTCAATCGTTCCCTCCCACGTGGGGAGTCCGGGGTCCCAATTTAGAGATATCGAAATATCACATCTGATTGCCTTTGTTTCAGGCTTTCCCCCACTCCATAAATTTGCTACCACAATAAGAAACAAAAAAGAAATGATAAGAATAAAAAATCTCTTTTTCATAAAATCCTCCTTGTATCATTATATTTAGTTCCTTGTCCGCTTTCATGTTCGCACTGGAGAACGTTTTGAAGGTTTCTTCGACTGCCTCTCTGAAAGCGTCAGATTCAGTAGTTGTTGGGCCCGAGGCACATCCGACCTGTACGAGAATCGCTCCCACGAGGATTTATAAACAAATCTGATGTGGTGGTTTCATTTTTTTCCTCCGTCCTTTTAAATTTATTTTGTTAAAATCTAATAGAAAGGTGTTTCACAATCGTTTCATAAAGCGTTTCAAAAGAGATTTCCGATTAGATTTTTTGCTTTTTATTTTCAAGTTTCCAATATCTGCAGGGTGCAAAGGCGTGATTGTAGGTGTCCGAACCGATCCTTGTATCCCATTAAGTGGGTTTAGATCTCTGGTCTGATCCAGAAAGCAGCAGAGGAATAACAGGCTTCGGCAAAGAGCTACCGTGTAGAATATAAACACACATAACAGCTTTAAGGTGATTAGCGAAATACTTCGCGATTGTAAGAGAGATGTTTGCCAGGTCGGCGAGGGTCAATTTCCAATGTGGGGGTGGGGGATCCGATACCTGACAATATTTAAAAAGAGCTTTTCCTTTGGATAAACCCTCACTTGTTCAAATAGGTTGTTCAGTTATTCAGGCTAAGGTAAGTTTTTATGTATAATGCGTTTCAAGCCATAAAACAGCGCGATACGTAACGTCAGCAGGGTAATGTCTGTAAACTCCTGTGCAAACAAACTATGAAAATGGCGTAGCCGCGGTTAATATTGGTTTAAAATCAAAGATTAACCAGGAGGACTACGCCAATGGAGAAGGTACCACCTTCAAAGAGACTGAGCAAGGAGATTGAGGAGGCGCTGTCAGGGCTTGGCAGAGAAGAAGGAGATTTGCTCGAGGTCCTGATCGAAAAATCGGTGAAGATGGTAATGCAGAGGATCCTCGAACAGGAGGTCAGCGATTACCTGGGACGAGGATACTTCGAACGCAACCCTGAGAGCCGCCGAGGGTATCGAAACGGCTATGAGTCAAAGAAGCTCAAGACGGCGGAAGGGAAGGTACCGTTGGAAGTTTCTCGGGTGAGGGGATCAGGGCAGACCTATAGATCGGAGTTTCTGAATTATCCTCTTCATAGTCCCACATCAACTGGAACTCATTCTGACATTCATCTATTATTGAAGAGTATCTATGATTAGTGGAGGACAGTCATAATGTATGTCGTGAATCAGAAAGACGTCACCAAGAAGCCGCTCAACACCCCGCTTTTCACCGGCTCGGATGTGACGATACAACAGTTGATTCCGGATGATGGTGGCGAGTTCGACATGAGTATCGTCAACTTCGGAAATGGTGTGCGGAACAAGTTCCATATGCACGAGAACGATCAGATCCTTATCGTGACCGAGGGCACGGGGTATGTCGCTACCGAGAAGGAGAAACGTCGGGTAGAAGTCGGAGATGTCGTCCTGTTTCCGGCAGGCGAGAAGCACTGGCACGGTGCCACTGAGGATTCCGCTTTCTCGCATATATACATCAGGCTGAAAGGTAGCAAAACCACCCAACTGGAAGAATAGATCGGGCGCGACCTAAACCGATCTATCAGCTCGATACGCCTTCCTACTGATCAATACCCAAACTGGCGGGAGTCACCCGACTACCAATCACCATATCTGGGAAATTGGAGTGGCTGTGCACCTTACTGTATATTCATCTTTGTCTTGGCAGCTCTGCCCCCCGTTGTTCCCAGCGCCGAGATTCATTATAACGCTGGATCAGTTTTTCGGGGCAGGTCAATCAATGAAGCCGTAAAAACAATGTGACCGGATAATTGATCATTTTCTTTGCGGATATGGCATATATGGCACGCTTTCCGTCTAAATTTCTCTCTCACAGCATATATGGCAAGTATAGAGCAGCTTCACACGGTAGAAGTCACTGGTTCAAATCCAGTATCGCCCAGATAAATACTCTATTGGGGAAGTGTGCGGTCCCAGTCAACGACATTTACCTGAAGCTCAATTTTGACCACAACTTCCTGCATATCAACGTGTATTTCTCGATTTAATTCAGTAACTACCGCAGGAAACGTCGGGAACGCGGGCATTTTGCGGACGTCTATGTGGTGTAATACAATCAATCTTACCAGCAGATTCTCTCGGCATGACCGATTCTCTAAATCTGTACGTGGCCGTCATGAACGCAGGAAGAAATTCTCCGGTCAAGCCGCGGCCGGAGTGCGTATTGAACGTACAGCGTGGGTTTGCCTCTTGGCCTTCCTGGCGCTCGTCGCTTCTGGTTCGGCCTTCTCCCAGGCCAACTCGACTCCGTTGTGCCCGACTTCGGACTATCGCTTCGCGGCGCCGGGCCTCGTCGATCTGCGTGAGGGTACGATCGAGTTCTGGGTTTCGCTTGTACTCCACGAATCGTCTTCCGAATACGCTGCCGATCTCTCTTTCTTCGGCTACAGGGCTCCGAACGGGGACGAGCTCCTGGTAAGGCAGGCGTCCACTGGAATCGTCTGTGCCCAGGCAGTGATCGGCGGCGTCTACATCAGCGCCTACCGCGATGACGCATCCGTACGGGAATGGAAAGCCGGTTCGTGGCACCACGTTGCCTTTGTCTTTTCCGAGCGGCAAAACTTCATGCGGATGTACGTTGACGGGCAAGCTATGGGCGACACGAATGAGGGCCTCTATCGCGCGCCGGCCGAGGGGGCGATGCGCTTTACACTTGGGAATCCGATGTACGCGATGGACTCGGTCCGCTTCACACGCGAAACTTTCGACCCTGGCCGTGTCGCCTCAGAGGCTGCTCGGCCCGCCCAGCCCTCCGCTTCTGAGGTGATTTTCCCCCTGGCCGGCCTGTCGGCCGGGGACCAGATCACAATCGCCGCGGGCGCTGCCCGTGGATCCTTAGTCTACCTGGGTCCTCCCCTTGCGAATGCGGAACCCGATTCAGCCCTGCTGCCCGCCGGTTCCACATCGGTGCACCTGCGGAGGAGGAGCTGGTATAAAGACCTACGTTGAGTTGCTCAGGGTCTTCGAGAGCGGCGAAGGAATCACAGCAGAACACAGGTATTACGGCTGGTACGCTGCAAAACAAAGGATTATGATATCGGGGCGGCGCAAGAGCTCCTCGTGCACATGTCCCGCGCGCTTCCCTGGAGTGATCTATGGATGATTCAACTTCGTTTCACTACTTGGTTCAAATGTTATTACACATCACATATACTTAAACGCATAATCAGCATGTCGTACAGATTCGCAATCCTAAATAGCAGGAGGGACAGATCATGGCAGAACCACTTGATGCAGTGATGGCGATCCACAATGCCTTCCGACGCGACATGAACGGGATCGACGCTGCGGCGCTTGACTCGGCGCGAGGCAAACCGGGACTCTCGCCGAAGATCGAGCGCTTCCGATTTTTCAACGAAGTGCTGGTATGGCATGCCCAAGGCGAGGAACTGGCCATCTTCCCCGCACTTGAAGGGGTTGCACCTTCGGTTGCCGAGGCATACGAGAGAGATCACCGAGGCCTGGATGCTGCATTCGGCGCTTTGAGCGCTGCAGTATCTGCAGGCGATGTATTGGGTACGGCGCGCGCCACTGCGGCATTCAAGTTCCATCTCGACCTTCACCTGAGAAAGGAAGACGTACACTTGTACCGCCTCATCAGGGAGCGCGTGCCTGCGCCCGATCAGGGCAAGGCAGTCGGCATCATGGCAAGCACTGTGCCACAGGACCGCTTCCCGGAGCTGGTCGCGTGGATGTTCCCTTTGATTGGCCACGACGACCGTGAGAACATGACCCGTATCTGGCAAATGGTGATGCCTCCGCCAACATTCGCTGTAGCCAAGCAGCTCATTCAAAAGGCGATAGGCAATGACTGGGCAGAACTCACACGGCGAGTCCCTGCATTGGCGTAAGGTGTAGCTGAATGGCCTTCATCGACGATAAACACGACAGAGGTCCCAATCCGTGAGTGGCTCCGCGGACTACCGTAGCAGTTGCTTAAGATTATTCATTATTCTCGCCGCGGCGTTCATCGCCACCTCCGCGAACCTTTCCTGTCAAAGTTCGCCGGCGCCTGTTTCGCCTGGTTGGCAAGACTACGTTGGTCAACTTGCCAAGGTGTCTGACACGCCCGCGGACCCTGATCGGGTGGTTCCTTTGATCTGTGAGTATCGCGGTCTGGTCGAAGAGGTTTTTACCACATTGGTTCGAACGCCCGCAGAGTGGTTTGTCCTTGAACGGGGCGGCGCCTTGGGAGAAATCGACGGCGAACCGTGGATTATCGGCTCCTCCGACGGCAGCGAATCCTACGTTCCTTACTACCGAACCGATCCATCGCTGTTGCGGCTGCAGCCGCGGTTACACTACGACCTGGAGTTTGACTACCGAATCATCGACAAACCCGACGAAGGATTCGAAACGATTTTCTACTCACCCCTTGGCGGCGCGCAGAATAATTGGCTACCGGGGGTGATGATAACAGGACCGTCAGGTAGCGAGGGACGAGCCAAACTACACGTGCGCACAAACAAATTTACCGACTACCAGGTTCGATGGAACGTGATTGGCAGTGGGACTATCGCGATACGAAACATACGCGTGAGTGAAAGCTCAAGCGGCAAAGTGGTGGCTACCGATTCGGGTTCTCATACCACGCAGGGTCCAAGTACGGCACTGAATATATCGGGAGCTTGGACCACCGAGGTAGGCAGCGACGGTGAAACCCGTTTGCTGTTGTCCGGCCCGGCGACCATTTCCACCGATCCCGACCGGGTGCGATTGGCGCCGGGGGAGCCGGTGTTGATCGAGTTTGCCTACACTGTAATCAAACGGGCCGATGAGTTGGGGCGTGCCTTTGTAGCGGTTGCCGGCCGGGATGGGGCGCGGATGGGGATCCGACTTGACAGCAGTTGCCCGGATTCAGGAATCTTCGTCGGCGGCGGCATGACGGGACATGCCAACATGCCATACCTGGTAGGTTTTGAACTGCGGGAGGGAGCTGCTATTGCTATAAGCGGGCTTCGTATTCTGAAGCAAGAACCGGTCGACGCCGATTCCTCCATCGATCCTTCAGCCGCTCTCGCCGAGTTGCGTTTCCCACGACTGGGCAACTATCAGCAGGGTATGCCGGAGTCGATTGCGGACAACGGATGCGGAACGGCAGTGGGTGAGGACGAGTGGATGTCAATTGCTGAGTGTGAACGGCGTCTGGCCTTGTTCGATGTAATAGCCGGGTTAGCTGAACTCGTGACCAGTGACGATCCCGCCTTTGTCCGGCGGATCCGGCGTCTAAATCCACAGACCGTGTTGCTGCCCTATACGATCGCTCACGAACAGGGCTGGAGCGACTCTCCTAATCCCAACGGGGTGTTCCTCTCCGCCTTTGACGAATACCGAATGGGATTGGACGACAGATGGTGGCTGCGAACAAGTGAAGGCAGTATCGTCGAGGAGCACGACTGGCCGGGAATACGAATACTCAACGTGTCGCCCTATTGCCCAACGAATGGAAATGGTCGAGTGTATTTGGATTACTACGTCGACCGCGCAGTCGACGTACATCTTACCAACGGCACGTGGAACGGATTGTTTGTTGACAACCTATTTGCTCGGATCAATCCCCACATCCCACATTCCTTTGAACAAGCTCTCCTTGACGCCGACTACACGTTGGACGGAAAGCGAAACGAAACGCTTCCGTGGATACACGAGATGACCGCGGCAGCGTCGGCGCAACAGATGGTGGCTTTAAGACAACGCCTGGGGAATCGTGGTCTGATAATCTCCAACTCTTGGGCCATCCCGGACCGCCCGCTTGCTCCTTTTCTCAATGGTTTCGTCTTTGAGAACTTCAACTACCCGTGGTACCCCAACCGCACCGTAGAGTCGTTTTCAGAGGCGGGCTGGAGCCAATCACTGGGTGTCTACCGCGATCTGGAGAGGTCTTGCCGCAAACCAACTGTTTTGATTCTGCACGCGACGGGACTCCACCAGGAGATCGTATCGGCATCGCGGAGCTACCGAGAACCGACCCCAACCGACATTCGAATACAACGGTTTGCGCTCGGGACCGCACTAATGGGAGATGGATTCTACGAGTACGATCTGTTTGACGCTCGCAGCGCTCCGGTGCTGTTCGACGAGTGGTGCGTGGATCAATCGGGCCGCACCATTCACGGTCCCGAGGGAAAAGGGTGGCTCGGCATGGCACTGGGGCCGGCTGTTGAACTGGTCAGTGAAGAACGACTCGTGGCCGAGCTAGACCGACTGGTTACTCTAAACTCGGCCATGACCGACCGTTTCCGAGTGGGTGGAAGTCAAGTGCTCGACGACGAGCCTCGCCAATTGATCATCGTGTTTGACTGGGAAGTAACCGAGACATTGTCGGTGCCCCTTGGCATTAGGGCGGTTCACGGTACCAGCACCGATCAGATCTGGATAAAGGACCCCGTGGTAGGTGCAAAAGGGCACGAAAGAATCCACGTGACTCTAAAACCTGGCGAGCGAGGAGTCTTTGAGTTTGACCCGACTGACGGCGGCAAAGTGGTTCTCAGCAATCTGCGTGTCGTTAGCGCGTACGCGGGTGTTTTTCGTCGCGACTTTGAACACGGTATCGTATTGGTCAACGCCACACGGGAGCCGAAGAGCATACAAATAGACCGTCCAAGAGTGACCCGCATCCGCGGCGTATTGGACCCCGGTACGAACGATGGTAGTGCCGTGGTCGGAGAAATTACTATTCCAGCCGCAGACGCGATCGTGTTGAGGGCTGACTAGGAAAACGAAACGGGGCATCACAGAACTCAGCTCTTGGAACGACGTTCATAAATAACATGTTTGCGGCCTCCCCGGGTCAAGAGACAAATAAATTCCTAACGGTATATTTTATTTCCTATCTGCAAGATGAACGCTCGTTCTTCTATCTCCATCAAGCTGACTGGGATTCGAAGATAGGGGTTCGTGACAACGCAGTTAGCATCAATTACGTATTGAGGATCATTCTCCAGGTGCCATATGACGTCTTCCGTAACCAAAAGCCGACCGTATCAAAGCGAAACTCTGTGTGTGGCACAGGCTCAGTTATTCAGGTGGATCGGCGCGGGGTAGACCGCGAAAATCGAATCACGATAAACCGCAAAAACTCAAATCGACATGACACATCCAAGAACAGAGACCTGAAAACGATCGCTGTACTTCTCGCCAATGTTATGAGCTATCTATGTAACTATTACGGGAGAAGTACTTATCGCGCTTTGCGTCAGAAAAATTTATTTTTTATAACCTTTTCCTTGCAAAAATTCAAAAGAAGGCATAAAATTTCATTTTTAACGATTCGGTGCAAGTAGTTTTCAAGGAAGGAGAAACAGGTATGGGTGATAAGGGAAAAAAAGATAAAGGCAAAAGGGAACAACAGAAAAAAGCCAAGCATAATCCAAAGGAAAAACGGAAATTAAAAAAGGAAAAGGAGAAATAAACGCTTAGTGCTGTCCGGTGACCTTAAATCAAGCACGGAAGTTGTGTGCTAGTTGCTATAAGAGACAATTCAAACCATCGCAAATGGCGGCCTAACACATATAAGACCTCAAATTGTCAAAAGACAAAGGTTTCCCTGACGACCTTTTTCATTGCCGATCTACAGGATGAACGATCATTTTCTATACCCCCGAAACTGACATGGGTTCGAAGATTTTGGTGTAGTAATGCCGTCTACACTAAACACATAATCAGGAAAGCCGAGCGCCAAAGAACAATATTATAAAACGCATTTTAGTTAAGGTTAGGGTAAGATAACTGAGAGAATATTACCGGGCAGTGAATCACTGATTAGTTTTAAGAGACTGGAGGCTTACTTATAATGAACCGGGTATGCTTCAGATTTGCTAAAACCGACTGTCGATAAAATGTCGCATAACGACGGTATCATTGGCATACTAACTCCATTATTTTATGTTTGATTCATCCTAAAGTAAGTTCTTATCATTCAGCATATGATTAGGCAGGAAAGAACAGCAAGGAAAGGAGACTGAATTATGTGGAAAAAGAAAGAGGAAGAGAAAGAGGAAAGTTTGTTGAAGGAGTTGTGCGGAGATGATGCAAAATTATATGCTTGTCTCAGTAATTATTTGTATCTAAATCCATTAACGGCCATATCCAAAAAGGATCTCGATATCCTCACCGAGGAGGCGGAAAAAAGCGAGAACTTTAGACCGGCAATGGATAAGGCCATTTTCGAGGCTGCCCAAAACCCGGGGGAAAGGGAAAGATACATTAAAGTTATTGAAAACCTCGCGTCGAAGACCTTGCACGCGACGGAGAAAGAAAAAGAAAAGGTAGAGAAGGAAGGACTCACCGACCGGGCTGCTTCCCTTGGGAGAAGAATCGAATATCAGAAATTTATGAGCGAAAGAGCCGAAGACATAATAAGCGTAGCTTCCAAGTTCTACAATGAGAAATTGGTGGAACTGGGAGAAAACGGGAAAAGAGAAGCGAGAGAAAAAGAGAGACAAAAAGGTGAAAGGGAAGAAAGGAGAATAGGGGAGCTGGAAAAGGCGGAGCGAGAAGCAAGAAAAAAAGAACGAAGAGGGATGGGAAGAGAAGAAAAAAGGGAAGCTAAGAAACAAGATAAAATAGAAGGGCTGGCGGCAGAGGAAAGGAAGGAAGCGAAAGAAAAAGAGAGAGAAGAAGGTGAAAGGGAAGAAAGGAGAATAGGGGAGCTGGAAAAGGCGGGGCGAGAAGCAAGAAAAAAAAAGAGAAGGGGGAATTAAATTTTAGTCCCAACCCCAAAAGTATTGAGTTCTCGGTGTACAAGTTTCTCGTCCATCATAATACCAACCGCACAAATTTTTTAATTGTCGCTGATCAATCGGACCGAGAGATCAAGCTTCAGCATGTGCAACTTGCCAGGAACTGCATGGTTCAAATGATACACTTCGAACAAATTTATGATCACAGTTTTATAAGGAGACGGCACAACCTTGTTGGGGAATTGTTGAATTTCCTCAGGCGTGACATTGTTGCTGAATTTTTCAGTATTTCCGTGGTCGATAATGGTTCTTCAGTGATCATCCGTTCCTCCTGCAGACCAGTGTCTAAGACGTGGAACAGATTTGGTTTCGCTCTTCAGGCGTTTATAATGAATCGGTAATTGCCGGAATAGCGAATACGAAATACCTGATTTTCCGAACGTAGAATCCCCTCGCCCCGGATTTGTCCTCCTACCTGGTGAAACGAGGGGCGTGAGATCCGGAGCAAGGAGGACATCGCATAGGCTGACAGAATCGCTAACGATACTTGGTACCTGAAATTTGAAGGCGGGAAGTTATCGGTTGCCACGCCCCGCAGAACCACATTATATTAGTAAAATACTAAGGTTAGGAAATGACGATTGACGTTTACACCGGTCAATTAGGTCAACGTGGATATTTGCGGAACGCTAGCGCACCATCCTCCATGTCTCATAGCTTCGGATAAAGGAGAAGGGCATGGGAAAACGAACGCTTCGTTTCGGTACTGTTTTCACATGTTTGATTTCTAGCCCGCCTTATCGCAGCCTCCGAAGATCTTACCGACCATGGCATGCTAAACCTCCAGAAGCTCATAGAGGCGTTGGTATATGCAGTGCTGAGAGTCGAAGCAAAAACCTATCGCCATGCTGGAACAGCACCCCGATGGCGGCCCGATAGAAGCGATCGATCAGTCGGCTGAACTCCTGGGCTCTAATCCCCTCCGCCAGTGCCGTGGAGCCCCGTACATCCGCGAACAGAAGAGAGGTGTCCACCGAAACCCTCGAAGGGGTAGGAGCAGATGCGGCAGCAGGGATCCCTGGGCAACAGTCGTGCCATCCGTCTCAAGAAGGGCGCCTCGAACCAATCCGCTACATGAGCGGACAAAGACCGAGAATCGCGCAACTGGAGGCGCTCCTGAAAAACACCGGAACCACGGCTTTCCTCATCATTCGGGATGACGTGATTCTATACGAGCGCTATTTCCGCGGCTATGACCGCGTTTCGTTCAACACGTCGGCCTCGGTTTCCAACATGGTGCCTGGACAGCAGGAATCACTGGTGGGGTTATCAAACCGGCGATGGATCGAACGACTTTTTTGCCCTCGGGATCCTGGGACAGTTTATCTTCATAAGCCCGTCGAATCGCTTGATTATCGTCCGCATGGCCGAGGATTGGGGTGCGGTTGATTAGTGGCCCGCCGTTTTTCGGGAACTAGCGGAATCTGCTCAGTAGATAACAGCCAGGGGTGTGGCGGACAGCATCGGCTCTATACCGTCCGGGCCGACGACGAGTTTGAGATTCAGCGAAAGCCCCAGCCATTCCAGGACGGAAACGTACAGGCCGCCCTGGACGCTCAGTGCCTCCGACAGTGAATCGGTACCGGCTCCCAGGTACAGCTGCAGATCCTCTTTCACTTGGAAGTTCACCGCGACTCCTCCATGAAGGACCGGATAGAACTCATCATCCTCCATTCGGCCGCCGAATCCGCCGATAAGCAGGCAGGACAGCCGGCCGGGATCGGTGAAGATGTCGACCAAATCGACCTTCCCCTCCATGGCAGCAAACGCGTCTATCCATACGCCGTGAAGTGCAACCCCGAACTCCAGCCAGTCCCACGGCGCGTAGCCCAAATACACGACGGGAAAATCAGAGTCGTAGATCGTGTCAGACTCATCGCGCACGATGTCCCCACCTACCGCTATCGTGATCGATTTCGGATCCACGTCCTTCATCAGGTGGGTCCGGGTAATTGCGGTTTCCGGCACTCCGAAAGCGTAGGAGAGAAACGCAGGGGTTAGAAGTAGAAAAAGAAGAAAAACCGATTTCTTGTCCATCCCGAACCTCCCATTCCTATACAATCAAGTATACGCAAACGGATCGTGGACGCAACCTATAGGCCTGTTCTTATGCAGTAATTTCCGCGGCTCTTCGCTGGTAGCGGTCGGTTTGGTCACTTTTTAAGCTGAAGGACAAGCAAGGGAGCCGCGGAGATCATAGGCTCTACCCCCTCCGGGCCGATCGCGAGTTTAAAATTGACCGAAGCCCCCAACCATTCGAATGGGGCGAGGTAAACGCCCGCCTGCAAGGCCAAAGCGCTGGCCACCGAATCACTGCCCGCCCCCGCATACAGCTGCAGCCACCGGGCCACCCGAAAGTTCACGGCTGCACCGCCATGAAAGAATAGAGGATAATCCGCGTCCCCTGGACGCCCGCCGATACCTCCCATCAGAAAGCAGGATAGACGGGTGGAATCGGTAAAGATTTCCATCAAATCGATCTTCACGTCCACGGATGGATAAAGTGCCAAGGTCAAACAGTGGACGGCAAGTCCGGCCTCCAGCCAGTCGAAAGGCGCATAGCCGAAATAGCCGAAATACGTGTCGCTCAGGTATGCCGCATCTTCCCCGTAGGTCTCCAGCCCGATTCCGATAACGACAGTCGACTTTTCTATGTCTTTCATCAGATGGGTTCGCGTAACCGAAGTCTCCTGGTTTGGAAACGGGAACAACGAAATCACGGGTACGACAAACAGGAGGGTAAGCACCAATCTCGTTTTGGTTGTCATCGTCTCAGCCCTCACTTCCAATTATATATCAATCCTGCTTCATTTTGCAGCGATCGACGATCGCCGCGATATGGATCGCCGTGGTGTCGATGTAGTGGAGGCTGAAATCCTCCGGCTTCAGGAGCATGGGAAGCTCCGTACAGCCCAGGATCACCCCCTCGACCTCCTGTTCCGTTTCGATACGCTTCAGGATCCGCAAGAATCCCGCTTTGGTTTCGGGTTTGATGATGCCGAACTCGATTTCCGAGAAAATCTTGTCCTGGATGTACTCGATCTCCTCCTGATTCGGCACGAACACCTCGATGCCCGCTGCCCGAAAGGTGTTCTGGTAGAAATCGGATTTCATGGTAAACCCAGTACCCAGCAGGCACAGTCTGGAAGCATCCAGTTGCAGCGCGTGGTCACGGGCAGCCTCGACGATGCTGAGCAGCGGCAGGGCCGTGCCCTGCTGCACCTGAGGGAATACCCGATGTGGCGTGTTGGAGGCGATGGCGCCGAAGTCCGCTCCGCCTCGCCTGAGGATCTCGAAGCGATCCACCAGCATCGCCGCGATCCAGTCCCAACCGCTGTCTAGGGCCTGTTCGGTAAACAACCGTAGATCCACGCTTTCCACGGCGATCTCCGGGAAGCCGAGAGTCGCATAGGTGGGCTTAAAAGCATCGATGATCCCTCTGTAGTAGTCTACGGTGGACTCCGGTCCAAGGCCGCCGATGATCCCGATTTTCTTCATGTCCGTGGTACCAACTTCATCGCGCCAGCTGCCGTGCCGTCTTGACCAGGCTTAGGAATTCCCGTCGATAGCCCTCGCGGTCCGGCCCCCATCTCTCCGGCATCTTTGGTATCGTCGGCGACGTCCTCAGTCCGAAGGATGCAGTTCTCATAGTCGATCAGCCTGTAGGAATCGACGATTGCCGGGTTGAACTCGATCTGGATCTTTACGTCGTTGGCGATCGTAAAGAGGGTACCCCCCAACTCAGCGACCAGGGCTTTGCGCGCCTCCAGCTCATTATCGATGTAGGCATAGTTCCCATTCCCCGAGTCCGCCAGGCTTTCCATGCGGCTGTCCTTGTAGTTGCCCGTGCCGAAGCCGAGCACGGTCAGATAGACCCCGCTGTTCCTCTTCTCTTCGATCAAACGGACCAAAGCTCCCTGACTGGACACACCTACGTTGAAATCCCCGTCAGTTGCCAGGATGACCCGATTGTTGGCCTTCGGATCGAAGTAGTGTTCGGCCACCTCGTAGGCCAGCTGGATGCCCGCTCCTCCGGCGGTGGAGCCGCCGGCCTCGAGTTTTTCCAGGGCGGCAATAATCGTTGGCTTCTCATCCCCGGCTGTAGAAGGCAGAACCAAGCCGGCCGCCCCGGCGTACACCACGATGGCCACCCGGTCCACAGGGCGCATCTGTTCGCTCAGCATCTTCAGACCCTTCTTGAGAAGGGGCAACTTGTCCGGGCTGTCCATGGAGCCGGAGACATCCACCAGAAACACGAGGTTGTTGGGAGGCAGTTGCTCCAGGGCGATCCTCCTTCCCTGCAGCCCTACGTGGAGCATCATATGTTCCGGGTTCCAGGGACAATCGGCCAGTTCCACCGTGAAAGAGAACGGTACATCCGGGCCGGGATCGGGATAGTCGTAGCTGAAGTAGTTGATGGACTCCTCGATGCGCACCGCGTCTTGGGGGGGAATTTGTCCGTTGTCGAGAAAACGGCGGACATTCGAATAAGAGGCGGTGTCCACATCGATGGAGAGGGTGGAAAGGGGATTGTCCAAGGCGCTCAGGAAGGGGAGCTCTCCGATCCTGCTGTACTCCTCCGTGTTCCATCCTTCAGAGGATTCCAGGAACATCGGCTCCGCCTCCGGTTCGGCTTTGGCCATTTTCGCTTCACCGTAAAATCCCATCCCCGACATGAGGCATCCCGACAAACCAACAACCGCCGTCAGTACCGTAACGACCGCGATTTTGCAGTATTTCATGATTCCCCCCTTTGTAGTACAAGCCACCCAGGTGGACTCGACTTCCCTTACGTCTATTGTAGTGATTAAAGAGGCCGATGCAAGGGATAATGTGCGGGTATCGGGTTCTACCGATAGATCTCTATGTACTCGACATAGGAAACGGAGCTCTGCCCCGTATCATCGGAATCGTTCATAATGGCTAAACCGGCCATGGTCGGTGGGTTTTCCCCGAAGACCCGCCGGTAGTCCGCCAGGACGTCGACACTCTCTTCGATCCATCGTCCCTTTTGTTCACCCCCCATCTGGAGGAAGATCATTTTCGAGCGGGACGAGTAGGGGTTGGTCATGGTGGGTTCGGAACTGAAGTTGCTGGCCCACACGTAGTTGAGGGCGCTGTGCGGGGGATACTCCCCGTAGCGGCGTTTGGCTGCTGCGTACTTGAGTCTTTGCAGCGGATCTGCGCGCTCGGGATCGTACTGGAAGATGATATAGATCCGGATCGGATAGTCATCCCCCTCTTTCGCCCGCGCCTTATTTACCCGTTCTCCCGTGTAGACATTGTCCACCTTCCAGCGCCAGCGGATCTTCGGGTACCGGTAGACATCGAACCGCCCCGTGAAGATCAGACCGGAGGATGAGGCGCTGCTTTCGGCCTTCAGATAGTGTGACTCCCCGTCCGTTTCGATCGAATAAAGGGTGTGGTTCGGGATTTTGGGGAATACGAGGGGTTTCCAGTTTTCCAGGTCGGTGAACTCCTCCCGGATATACGTTTGGTTGTCCGTGGCCGGGAGTGAAGAGGATAGCAGCAGGAACAGGGCAATAAGCAGGCCCTCAGGTTTCCCGAACAAGCTTCGGGCTCCACGACCCCGCTGACCCGCTGCGGCAATGTTGCTCAACACTTACCCCAGGGCTGATTCAAGCGCCACCCGCAACGTTTTGTATATTATTAAACCAATCATAATTAAAGTATAAATATTTTCTCTCCTCAAAGCCAATAAAAACCGCATTCGACAACCGATGCAGGGAATTGCAAATACGGCCCCGCCACATTAGGATGGGGGCATTATGATCGACCTGGAAACCATCCGCTCTGCCCGCGACCGCATCACTGCCTACGTGCATCGCACCCCGATTCAGCGCAATCGCACCCTCAGTGAACGGCTCGGCACCAATGTGTATCTCAAGCTCGAGCTTTTCCAAAAAACCGGCTCCTTCAAACCCCGCGGGGCGTTCAACAAGATGCTCAGCCACCTCGACGAGGTTCGCAAGACCGGCGTGGTGGCTATAAGCGGCGGGAATTTCGCTCAGGGCGTCGCCTATGCCGGGAGCACGCTGGGTGTGCGCACCCTCATTATCATGCCCAAGAACACATCCCGGAACTACCTGGAGGCAACCCGGGAGTACGGCGGGGAGATCGAGCTTGCCGACAGCATCACCGATGCCTTCAAGCTGGCCGACAAGTACGGGAAGGAGGGGTGGAGCTACTTCCACCCCTTTGACGATCGAGAGCTGATCACCGGGCACGCCTCCATCGGCGTGGAGCTCATCGAGGATGTTCCCCAGTTGACCGACTTGTTCGTGAGCGTCGGTGGAGGGGGATTGATGGGGGGAATCACCCTGGCAGTGAAACAGCTCAAACCCGAGATCCGGGTATGGACCGTGGAGACCGAAGGATCGGATACCCTCGGTCAGGCGCTGAAGGCGGGCCGGCTGGTCCAGATCACGCCAAAATCTCTGGCCAAGACCCTGGGTGCTCCCGTCGTTTCCGAGGATGCCCTGACCATCGCCCGTCGGTACGGGCATCGACACGTGGTTGTTTCGGACCGGGAGGCCTATCTGAGCTTGCGGCTGTTGATGGAGCGGGCCAAGGTGATTACAGAGCTGGCCGCCTCCTGCACCCTGGCGGCGGCCGAGCGGGTGGCCGATTCGTTCTCCCCTGAGGATCACGTCGCCCTGATCCTCTGCGGCGGCAACCTGTCCACGGACACCCTTGGGGAGTATCACCGTCTCTTTGCCGGCTGACGCCGGTTTGAGTCCGTCGCACGCTGATTCAGGCCCGCCCCGTGTTTCAGGCCCCCGGCTGCTGTGGATGGTAAGGGCGGCGACTACTAAAAAGAAACTGGAAACAGAGCACCGAAACCCACGACGAAGGAGCGATTCGGCACTGCGTAGGCATCGCCGTTTGCCCAGGAATCATCCGAGGTGCTCCAGACCACGGTCCTGTACGCTGCGGTGAGCTCGAGCTTGACATTGCGGTTGAGGTGATATAGTACCGACAGGTAAGGTTCGTGCTCGTAGAGGAAGGTATCCCCGAAGTTCAGCGGGATGTAGAACCCGTAGTTGAGGGAGAAGTTGAGCAGCGGTTCCCGACTGCGCAGGAGGAAGTAGGTCAATCCCGGACGCACCAGGAGTGATTGCTGGCCGTTGTAGAGGTTGTATTCATAACGGTTTTTCACGGCGAACACCCAATTCTTGCCCGGTAGAAAATCGAAGAGGAAGCGGGGACTGGCATCCAGGATCAGCACCTGCTCGGTCCTGTTGCGGCTGTCCACCCATTCCCACCAACCGGGTGACGGCTCGATCCAGTCGTTGTCGTGGCGGGCTCCCTGCTGTATGCGGTAAAAGGCGCCCGCCTTGAGGTTCTTGAGCAGCCTCACGTATGCTCCGGCGGTGAGGGAACGATAGCGAAACTCGAGATTCGTATCCTCGAACCGACCTTCCAGCTCCACGAGAGGATCGAAACGACCCAGATCCATCAGCAGCGAGGTGCGGCTCTCCAGCTCGATGAGCTCGCCGGGGTCGGTGGGTATGTGGTTGGCGGATGCGCCAAAGGCTGCAACCACGAGCACGATCGCTGCCATCAGCAGCACATGGGTAGTCTTCATAGCGATTTCCTCCTTAATCGTAGTCCTGATCCAGCAGGTCGCTATAGGCCTGCTCCAGATCGGTCCGGTCCTCAACGGCTCCTGCCGCTGGATCCATGTTCCAGTTCAGCTTGCGGGTCCAGGGGTAGCGCTGGGGGGAGGTCAGGTTCGTGCCTCCCAGGATGTTGATTCCCTTGCCCTCCTCCACTATCAGTGTGTCCCGGCTCTGGAGGATCGCCACCTCCACGCTGCCGGTGTTCACGCAGACCCAGACGTCCCGGTGCCTGTCGATTTGCCGGCCATATGCCACGAAGAACTCCGTTCCCCGCACGCCCATCACCGCCGTTTCCGTTTTGACGGAGAATCCGCTGATCAACTGCCTGTTTACCCGGGAGAATACACTCCCGGAGGACAGCCGTACCGATACGTTTCTGCCCAGACTGTCCAGGGACAGGGTCGTGTTCTCCCGGAGCTTGATCTCAGCACCGTCGACCAGGCTGATCACGGCTACTCCATCCCCGGCGGTTTCGATCACGTCCCCTTCTCCTACAGGCATGCCGATCTCAGCGGGCACCACTTCCGGGTTGCGGTGTACCAAAACCTGGCCGTAGGTGTACACGACATCTCCATCGATCGCCGTACCCTGAGCCGCAGCGACCAGAAGCCAAAGAACGACCGAGAGCAAGCTGGTAATAATTCGTGTTTTCATAGGTTTCCTCTGTTTTCCTTTTTTTTAATCCTAACTAATTTAATAAAGTATATCAAGTAAAAAAGAAAAAAACGCAGGCGTTCGTTTCCATTTAAACCTTTTCCGGGTGGGAAATTATGAAAAATTACCGATAAATGAAGTGTCATGAGCATCCGCTTAAAAATCGTATTGATAGTCCTGCCTCTGATCATTACCACCCTGCTGCTGACCGGAGCCTCCTCCTTCTTCTCCGCCACCAACGCGATCACGGGAATCGCCACGGAATTCCTGGGTTTCAAGGCCGCGGAGTTCCAGAAATACGCCGAAAGCCAGTGGCTCCTGCTGGTGGAAAACAACATGACCGAGAGACCGGCGATGGTGGAGGCCACTCAGGCGGCCATGCAGAGTTACGCCAACAGCATCGTTCGCAGCAATACCGAGGTCATCTTCGCCCTGGACGGCGATCTGGAAGTAGCCATGCAGACCGGAGAGCTGACAGTCGAAGAGAATGAACGGGAAGCCCTGCGGCGGATCGTGGAATCGCGGACCGGCGACCTGATCACGCCCCGAATATCGGGGAAGGAACGGGTGGCCAAGGGTTTCTACTTCGCGCCCTTCGACTGGTACATTGTCGTATCCGAGCAGCGGGACACCTTCTACAGTCAGGTCAATCAAATCACCCAGCGGACCGGCATCATCCTGATCATCGCCATCATCCTGGGCGTGGTGATGGTGCTGGTTTTTGCCGGTTACCTGACCAACCCGCTGACCCGGGTCGTCCAGGCCATGGAGAAGATCATCTCCACGAACGACATGTCCGGTCGGGTGGAGGTGGAGTACAACGACGAAACGGGCAAACTGGCCCACACCTTCAACATCATGGTGGGTGCATTGGAAACGGCCTACAAGCAGATCAAGCGCTATGCACTGGGAGCAGCGGTAGCCCAGAAAAAAGAACACAAGATCCGGACCATGTTTCAGAAATTTGTGCCAGCTGACGTTATCGACCAATTTTTCGCCAATCCGGAGAAGATGCTCATCGGAGAGAACAGGGTGATCTCCATCCTCTTTTCCGACATCCGCAGTTTCACCAGCATCTCCGAGCAGATGATGCCCGATGATCTGGTCAGCTCCCTGAACCGCTACTTCACGGTCATGGTGGACATCATCGCAGCTCGGGACGGTACCATAGACAAGTACATCGGAGACGCGATCATGGCCTTTTTCGGAGCCCCGGCACGCCACAAGGATGACGCTCTCAACTCGGTGCTGGCCGGCATTGAGATGACTGAGGCGTTGGGGGATTTCAACGCTCATCAACGTGAACTCGGCAAGCCGGAGTTTCGCATCGGGGTGGGCATCAACTACGGGGTGGTGACGGTAGGCAATATCGGCACAGACAAGAAGATGGACTACACGATCATCGGCGACATGGTGAACCTGGCCTCCCGCATGGAAGGGTTGACCAAGAAGTATCAGCAGCCCCTGCTGATCTCCGAAAGCCTGCACCAGAAAGTTCACGAGGAGGTCTCCTGCCGCCTGATCGACACCGTGGCGGTGAAGGGCAGGGCCAAGGGTGTCAAGATCTACTCGGCTAAAAAAACCTTGAACGAACAGGAAAACAAGGCCTGGACCCTGCACAACACGGCGATGGAGCACTACTACCAGAGGGAATTCGACCAGGCGATCCGCTATTTCCAGGACGTCCGGAAGATCTTTCCGGACGACTATGCCTCACAGCTTCTGATCGATCGCTGTCGCCAGTTCAAAGCAACACCGCCTCCCGCGGACTGGAACGGCGTGGAGATCATGAAGGAAAAGTAGGTGTAGATTAAACAACCCGGAGTCGATCATAGAATCGGGATACCATACGTGAGTGGGTTATTTCAGCGAGCTCTTGAAATCCGCAGCCATAACCAGGAAGACCCGGGGGGAGAGGAGTTCCCTCTAGACGAGAGCTCTGGTATCTCCAAGGAGGATCAACAGGAGATCCTCCAAGAGATCGAAAAGGTCTCCCAGGAGAGCCGGATCTCAGTCACCCCAGAAACCATGGCCATCAAGGCCGTGAAGAAGGGATTCCTGTTTCCGCTCCTGGTGAACATCCTCTTCGTCGCGATTCTGGCCGGCGGCGGCTTCACCCTCTACACCCTCTTCCAGAGAGGAGAGACCGTGTTGATGGAAGAGGGCGGTGCCATCACTTCGGCGGAGGGCAGGCTGATCGAAGAGCTGAAAAAGGAGTCCGAGGCCGCCCTTCAAGCCAAGAACCGGGAAATCAACCAGATCCAGGTCCAGCTGCAGGATATCGACAAACAGCGACAGGAGCTGCAGTCGAACATGGACGAGAAGGTCGCCGCCCGGGAGGCTGAGCTGCGCAGCGCCCTGGAAGCCGAGTTGGCGGTGGAACGGGATCGACTCCGTGCGCAGGGGATCTCTGAGGCGGATATCACCAGCCGCTTGCAGGCCATGGAATCGGAGAAAACGACGGAATTTCAAACGGAACTGGAAACCTTCAGGCAGCAGGCCGAGGAGGATCGTCGGCGCCAGGAGGAGAACCTCAGAACGCTTCAGCAGGAGTATCAGCAGAATCTGGCCCAAGCCGAAGCGGACCGCCAGCGGGTCCGGGAGGAGGCGGAGACCCGGGAGGCTGAGCTGAGGACTCAGCTCGACGCCCAGGCTGCGCAGCTGAATCAGGCGACCCTGGAAGCCAAGGCGGAGCTGAACAAGCTGGCCGCTCAGCAGGAGAAGCAGACCCTGGCCGCAGGCCAGCTTACCGGTTTTTACAGCCAGGTGAAGGAGGACCTCCAGGAGGGAGATTACGACGGCGCCCTGGAGGATCTGGAGGCGATCAAGGAGTATCTGGACGACCCCTCGGTGGCCACCCTGCCCAATATCCTGCAGCGCCGCGAGATAGAGCTGTTCGTCGTGGATTCGATCAGAAGCATGGTAGAGGGGCAGATGCAGAAAAGCGAGGCGGATACCACCTCCCTGATAGCATCAGCCGACCTGCTCAACACCATGAAGAACCGGGTAGTCGAAGGGGACACCCTGTTCGGTCAGGGGAATATCCCCGCAGCGGAGGCTAAATACCGGGAAGCGCTCAACCTGATTCCGGAGATCAACAAGGCCCACGCCTACTTCCTGGCCAGGGGGGATGATGCCGAGCAGGCGCGCCGGCAGACCCTGCGGAATTTCCTTGGGCAGGCGGAAACCGCTTTCGGGCGTGGGGACTACGCCTCCGCCCTGGACAGCTACACCAAAGCCCTGGCCTATCTGCCGGAAGACGCCGCCACCGTGGAGAAGATGGTCAGCCAGGTCCGACGTTCCGGCTACGAGCTGGGGATCGCCCAACTGCGGCGCCGGGACAGCTCCAACGCGGCCGGGCCTCTGGCTTCAGCGGAGCTGCTCTACAATCAGCAGCAGTACAACGACGCCATTCTCGGCTACATCGATCTGATAGGCAGTTATCCCAACAGCACCCAGGTGTCTTCCGCAGTAGAGGGGATCCGAAAATCCGTGCAGGCCCTTGAAGAACAGACCCGGGCCCGGGGAGCCTTGAGTTCTGAGAGTGAGGCCCTCACCGCCCTGCAGAGCGACATCGCCGGGCTGGAGGCGAGCCTGGAGGAGAAGAACGGCCAGATCCGGGATCTGCAGGCCCGCCTGGATGCTCAGAGCGGCGATTCAACCGCTCTGGAACGGAGCATCGAGGAGAAGAACCAGGAGATCGCCGCCCTAAAAGAGGAGATCGAACGGACCCGCTCTGCGGCCGGCGCATCCGCTTCCGAGCTGGAGGAGCGGGTCAACAGCCTGACCGATGAGCTGGAATCCAAAGTCGCCCTCACCGAAACCCTGCAGACGGAAAAGCGGGACATGGAGGAGGAGATCACCTCCCTGAACAGCCAGATCGAACAGATGGAAGCCGAACAGGCAGCCATGCTCGGAAATCTGGAAGAGGAAATGCAGAAGAAGATCAACCGCCTGGAGAACGTGGAACGGCGCTACAACAAACTGGTAGACAACTACAAGGAGTACGCCCGGCAGGAGGACGCCCTGGTGGCCGCTCAGGGAGAGAGAGGGCTGGTCCAGAGCAAGCTCTATCTGAACACCTTCCTAAGCGCCAGCGAGGAGAGCTTCCCCGGACTGTGGGACCGCATCAAGCGCTACGACGAGGCCTTCGAGAAGGCCGGCCGGGCCAGCGCCGCTCAGGATCTGAGCGATATCCTCTTCGAGCTTGCCGTCCGGGACCGCCCCGAATCCCGCGACCTGTTCCTGGAGTCCGAGAAGACCCGCTACCGGGATGTCCCGGAAATGGTCGATTTGATCGACGATCTGCGGGTTCTGATGCGGGAGTAGGGAGTCATCCGGGGGCGCAGGCAGCCCTGCCCGCGCATGAAACAACCATCAGTATTATTGAGGCAAGTGACGTATTTACTTACTGGAGCTCTTTCAGCCGGTCCGTGGGCAGGATGTACACGTAAAAGTACAGTTCATCCTCTTGATCGCGTTCCGTCATCATGGCGGGCAGCGTGAACACGGTGTGGGGCACACCGGGCGGACCGCCGAGGTAGATCTCGTAACAGAAGTGTAGACCCCCCATCAGGAAATCGTACTGCTTTTTCCCGTGGCTGTTGTACACATAGCAGCGGTTGTTCTCAAAGCTGAGCAGGTTCCCGTTCGTGAGGGCGGCGTCGATGCGGCGGTCCATGTCCACGAGTGGTTCGAGCAAACCCGCTGCATCCCACCTGTAGTTCTTGTACTTGTGCTGGGTCTTCGAGAAGTAGCTGAAGAAACTCAAATCCAAAGACCAGACGTGGTGGTAGAACCCGTTCTCAACGTCGTCGGGAAAATTGAAATCCAGGTTATCTCTGTGCAGGGCCGGCGCAGTAGGATCGATTCCTCTACTCGGATCGGTGGGGTAGAAAAATTCAGCGAAATAACCGCCTCCGCGGAACTTGCAGAAGATGAACTGATCATCGGAATTTAGTGCATCTGCCGCTGTCATCGATGAACCGATAACCACGGGCACTTCTGTCAAGTCAGGATCAGAAACATTTTCTGCGTTATAGTTGTCGAAGACGAAGTCTCCAAAATTAGGCAATCCGCTACTGTAGATGTCCGAAGAACGGATTTCCCACGTTTCTGGGTCGGGTGGGATAGCCGGAGGAGGAGGGTACTGGATCACCCGCAGCTGATTGTTCCGATAGTCCTTTGGTTCATAGCGGATGAAATTGAGCAGATAAGGAGATGTGAAAGGTGCCGCTCCCTTCACGGTCTCGGCAAAGTAGTTGTTGGAATCGGGGTCATCGTTGTCGATGCCCTCTCCCCATCCACGCTGAAAAAAATAGTTTTCAGGCGGGCCTCCCATATACTCCACGTAGGATAGGTCAAAGGATCGTTCATCCACAGACACGATGAATCCGTTCTTGAACTCGTTCGGGTCGAGCGGGAGTCC
>Ga0315554_1000438_pt1 | contig 24433 bp, 13 predicted proteins | sample SalMarSW160370MG_FD_202114 | JGI IMG/M metagenome (GOLD analysis project Ga0315554, IMG submission 202114) | Salt marsh sediment microbial communities from the Plum Island Ecosystem LTER, Massachusetts, United States - Salt Marsh Sediment SW1603-70 ...
GAAGCAGAATGTGAGAAACGATAGGCCGATCATCGGCATCTACAACGTTCAGCACGAAGGCTCAGGAGATATGTATGACAAAGGGCAGCTCGTTCTGAATACACTCAGGAGTGTCATCAACAATGACTCGTTGTGGTTTGCCACGCTGCACGGCCTTTTCGAGAGCTTCAAGTATCAGACCGTCACGGCTGACGATATCTTCAACACCATCAACAAGATAACCCGCACGGATTACACTTACTTTTTCGACCAGTACTTCAGGTCCACGAAGATCCCGGCGCTACAGGTGATGACGGCGAAGAGAGGCGATACGGTGACGGCCCGGTACCGGTGGATTGCGGACGTGCCGGATTTTCGGATGCCGATCAAGGTCACGACTGCAAAGGACAAGTACGAATTCATTTATCCGACGACGTCCTGGCAGACAATAACGCTGGGTGACATCGCCCCGGAGGATTTCAAGATTGCCGACGACCTCTTTCTCGTCGACTTGAGGTTGCGCTGGATTTACCTCGATCCCAGACTGCCGATGCGATGATTCCACCGATGCTTAATCAGACGACCGTATGAAAAGGAGATGACCATGTTCCCGACCAAGATTTACGTTCAGAGGAGAAATGCTCTTAAGAAAAGAATCAGCTCGGGGCTCCTGCTCTTCCTCGGCAACGAAGACAGCCCGATGAACTATCCGGCGAATACGTACAGCTTCCGGCAGGACAGCACGTTTCTCTACTACTGGGGACTCGACGATCCGTCGCTCGCCGCCGTGATCGACCTGGACAACCGGAGGGAGATCATCTTCGGCAACGACCCTACCGTCGACGAGATCGTCTGGACGGGACCACAGACCTCGATCAAGGAGAAGAGCCAGAAGGTCGGCGTTTCTGAGGCGATGCCGTTGAGCAAGCTGGAGGAAATTGTCTGGGCGGTCGTGAGGCAGGGGAGAGCCATCCATTATCTGCGGGCATACCGGCCCGAGAATATTTTGAAGCTCGAGCGACTCCTGGGGATTCACCCGCGGGTGGTTAACGAGTACGCATCGAAAGAGTTCATCCGCGCCGCGGTCGAGCAGCGCTCGGTCAAAGCCAAAGAGGAGATCGAGCAGATTGAGCTTGCCATCGACATTACGCGCCGGATGCAAATGACCGCGATGCAGATGTCGAAGCCGGGAATGTACGAGCGGGAAGTGGCGGGGACGATGGAGGGGATCGCCGTCTCAATGGGGGGAAATCTCTCGTTCCCGATTATTTTCTCGATCCACGGCGAAACGTTGCACAACCACTATCATGGCAACAAGATGAAGGCCGGCAATATCGTCGTGAACGATTCCGGTGCAGAGTCACCGTTGCACTACGCGGGCGACATCACCAGGACGTTTCCGGTGAGCGGCAAGTTTGCGGCGAAGCAGAAGGAGATCTATCAGATTGTCTTGGACGCGCAGCGCAAGGCGATCGGCATGGTCTCACCCGGCGTGAAGTTCAAGGATGTCCATCTGATGGCCGGCAAGGTCCTGGCGGAAGGACTCAAGGACCTGGGGCTGATGAAGGGAGATATGGAGGAAGCAGTGCAGGCGGGCGCCCACGCCCTGTTTTTCCAATGCGGGCTCGGTCATATGATGGGGCTCGACGTGCACGACATGGAAGATCTTGGCGAAGAGTACGTCGGGTACGACAGTCAGACGAAACGAAGCAGCCAATTCGGATTGTGCTATCTCCGTCTTGCAAAGCCGCTGCAGCCGGGCTACGTCCTGACCGTGGAGCCGGGAATCTATTTCATTCCGGAGCTCATCCATGCCTGGAAGGCGGAAAAGAAGTTCGCTCAATTCGTCAACTACGACGCCGTTGCGAAGTACGAACGATTCGGAGGGATGAGAGTTGAGGATGACGTGCTCGTACTGCAGAAAGGGAATCGAGTGCTTGGCAAGAAGATACCGAAGACGATCGCGGAGGTTGAGGCCTTGATGTCCCGTTGATGGGGCACGTGCAAGATGATCTCGTCAGCGACTTGTGGTTTACCCAGGTAAGTGTGTATGGACGGACTCACTGCAGAATAGACGGAGAATCAAATGACGGAACATCCGACGGAAGGACGTGAATTCAAACGTGGTCTCGGTTTGCTCGACTCTGTCATGATCGTGGTCGGGATCATGATCGGGTCGGGGATCTTCATCGTCAGCGCCGATATTGCGAGGACGGTCGGGTCGGCCGGCCTCCTGCTGCTGGTGTGGCTCGTGACGGGCGTGCTGACGATGATCGCAGCGCTCAGCTATGGTGAGCTCGCCGTGATGATGCCTCAGGCGGGAGGTCAGTACGTCTACCTGCGCGAGGCATACAATCCGCTCGTCGGATTCCTGTACGGCTGGACGTTCTTCATGGTGATTCAGACGGGGACGATCGCAGCAGTCGCGGTGGCGTTCGCGAAATTCACGGGGGTGCTCGTGCCGTGGGTGAGCGATCAAAATGTTCTCTTTCATATCGGTGGTTTGAAGATCACGATGGCTCAGCTGACGGCTGTCGCTTGCATCGTCGTCTTGACGGGAATCAACCTGAAGGGATTGAGGGAGGGGAAGATCGTTCAGAATATCTTCACGTTGACCAAGACCGCCGCCCTCATCGGAATCATTTTCCTGGGCCTGTTCGTGGTGAGAAACCACGAAGCGATCGCGGCGAATCTCGCGAACTTCTGGGCGGCCACGTGGACGCACATCCAAAACGACAAGATCCTTTCTGTAGAGTCTCTCTCCGGCTGGAAGATCCTCGCCGCCATGGGTGCTGCGATGGTCGGCTCTCTCTTCGCGGCCGATTCGTGGCACGACGTGACGATGGCCGCTGTGGAGGTGAAGGACCCGAAGAAGACGCTTCCCCGAAGCCTGGCGATCGGCGTTGCCCTCGTTACGGTGCTCTACGTTCTGACGAACGTTTCCTACATCCTTCTCCTTCCGGTCGTTGGAAGCCCAGATGCGGCGGACGCCGCGGGACGTGGAATTCAATTCGCTGCTTCGGATCGTGTCGGCACGGCTGCAGCCTCAATGATTTTCGGTGACGTAGCGACGGTGATTATGGCGTGCCTGATCATGGTCTCCACGTTCGGGTGCACGAACGGTTTGATTCTTGCCGGAGCTCGACTCTACTACGCGATGGCGAAGGATGGCTTGTTCTTTCGGGGTGCCGGCGAGCTGAATGCCAATGCCGTACCGGGCTATGCGCTCGTGATCCAGGCCGGGTGGTCGATCGTACTATGCTTTTCAGGGACATACAGCGATCTTCTTGACTATGTCATCTTTGCCGTGCTGGTGTTCTACGTCCTTACGATCATCGGCCTGTTTATTCTGAGAAAGAAACGTCCGGACGCCGACCGGCCGTACAAAGCGTTCGGATACCCCGTGCTTCCGGGCCTCTATGTTCTCATCGCCGCCGCCATTTGTGTCGATCTTCTGGTTTTCAAACCGCTCTACACGTGGCCTGGCCTCGGCATCGTCCTGATTGGAATTCCCGTCTACTATCTCTGGACGAAGTATTCGAAAGGAAGTCGGAGCCCGCAACCGCAGTAGGAAGAGGAGGTTGTAGCCACTACCACCCGCGGCAGGGGCCTCCAGCATTGCCGGATTGCAGCGGTGGTCAGGGCCGTTCTGGAGGTTGCGCCATTGGAACCTGCCGCCGGGCATTGCCCAAGAAGGAGTTGAGATATGAAAAGAGTGACGATCATTCTGTTCGTTCTTACCGCCGTCACCCAAGTCATACCGAGTGCAACGGCATTCGGACAGGCGGATGCCAAGATGGCTCTTCGCAACAAGGTTTCGCTCAAAGCCTCACCCTTTGCCCTCGAAGACGTTCGGCTGCTGGATGGCCCGTTCCGTGATGCCATGCTCCGCGACCAGAAATACCTGCTAAGTTTGGATCCGGATCGGCTGTTACACATGTTTCGCGTTACGGCCGGACTCCCGTCCACAGCCAAGCCTCTCGGCGGATGGGAAGCCCCGGACGTGGAGTTGCGCGGACACAGCGTGGGTCACTATCTGTCGGCCTGCGCACTGATGTACGCGAGCACCGGTGATGTCGGGTTTAAGGAGAGGGCTGAGGCGATCGTCGGCGAGCTGGCGAAGATACAGGAGGCGATGCCTTCGCGCGGTTTCCATCCAGGCTATCTGTCGGCGTTTCCGGAGGAGTTTTTTGACAGGGTCGACGCCCGCCAGCGCGTGTGGGCTCCGTACTACACGATTCACAAGATCATGGCCGGTCTGCTCGATGTGTATCTGATGTGTGAGGACCGCCAGGCACTTGACGTTGTGCAGAAAATGGCCGACTGGGTCAAGTTCCGCGTTGACCGGCTGACGGAGGCGCAGCAGCAGCGCGCGCTCGGCACCGAGTTTGGCGGCATGAACGAAGTTCTGGCGAACCTCTACGCCGTCACGGGCAATCCTGAGTACCTTCGGGTGGCCCACAGGTTTGACCACAAGGCGCTTTTCGATCCTCTCGCCCGCGGTGAGGATTCATTGGACGGCCTCCATGCGAATACGCAGTTCCCGAAGGTGATCGGCGCGGCGCGCGAATACGAGCTGACGGGCGACAAACGCTATGAGAGGATTACGGACTTCTTCTGGCAGCGCGTCGCCCTTCACCGGTCGTACGTCATCGGAGGCAATAGCGACAATGAAGCGTTTTTCCCTGTCAAGGATTTCTCCAAACATCTAGGCCCAACGACCACCGAGACCTGCAATATCTACAACATGCTCAAGCTGACGCGCCACATCTTTGCGTTGACGCTGTCCGCGGAGGCGATGGATTTCTACGAGCGCGGATTGTACAATCAAATCCTTGCATCGCAGGATCCGGCATCAGGTATGATGACCTACTACGTGCCTCTTCAGCCCGGTGCCTTCAAGACTTTTTCGACTCCCTGTGAATCGTTCTGGTGCTGTGTGGGAACGGGCATGGAGAATCACGCCAAGTACGGAGCGTCAATCTATTTCCACGACGAGCAATCACTCTATGTCAATCTCTTCATCGCTTCGGAATTGAATTGGAAAGAGAAAGGACTGGTGGTGCGCCAGGAGACGCGATTTCCCGAGGAGGACGTGACGCGGCTGACGCTGACGTGCGAAAAACCTCTCCGGCTTGCGCTAAAGATTCGGTATCCGTCGTGGGCGCTCTCGGGGATGGAATTAACGGTGAACGGCAAGCAGCAGCCCGTTCGGGGGAAGGCTGGTTCGTACGTGAGTGTGGAAGGTGAGTGGAGGGACGGCGACATAGTGCAGGTCCGCATGCCCATGACATTGCGGATCGAATCCGTGCCGGACGATGCAACGGTGGTCGCGCTGTTGTACGGGCCGATTGTGCTCGCCGGTGATCTGGGCCGCGAAGGCATGGATGCTGTCAAGCAATACGGGCCGAGCGCGCCGCAGCTGGGAAGGCTGAAGCCGATGGAAGTCCCTGCCCTCGTTTGTGATCTGAAAAGTGTGTTGGAGCACGTGAAACCGGTGCCGGGACTTCCGCTCACCTTCAAGACGGAGGGCATCGGTCAGCCGCGGGACGTTTCACTTGTCCCGTTCTACCGCCTCTTTGAGGATCGGTACACTGTCTACTGGAAAGTCTACTCAGACGAGGGTTGGGAGAAACGGAAAGCGGAGATCGCTGCTTCAGAAGCGCGCTGGAAAGGGATTGAGGCTCGCACGGTCGACGCCGTTGACATCAGCGATTCTCTCAGTGAACGCGCCCATAATCTCCAAAGTCAGGCGGCGATTGAGGGATATTCTGAAGGGAGGAGATGGCGCGCCGCGCGCAATGGGTGGATCAGCTACGACCTCAAGGTTGTCGGCAACAAGCCGATGAGCCTCGTTTGCACGTATCGGGGGAGCGGAGGCCGCAGGCATAGTTTCGACATCCTTATTGACGGCGAGAAGATCGCAACAGAGAACCTCCTCTACCATCCGACCGAATCATTTGACGTGGAGTATCCCCTTCCGGCGAAGCTCACGCGAGGCAAGCAGAGTATTTCGGTGAAGTTTCAGGCGCTCCCGGAAGCGATTGCGGGTGCTGTGCTTGATGTGAGGGTTGTTCAGTAGCCTCGGCGGAATGAGCGTCTCGGGCGATCCAGACCCACGCACCGGTGCTCGTCTTTGGCAAGAGTGAGAAAGGGATTCTCGTGCGCTTACTCCGGCGGGCTTGGAAGTGCTTGCTTTTGCGTGTACGTTCACGCATTTTTGATGTCGGGGAGCGGCCGGAGACTCAGCGGCCGGCGCCCGATTCTCGAAGCGCACGTCCAGAATGATGTCGATCAAAGACATAGCGACAAAGGCGCGGGTATCCGTCGGCACGGTGGACCGTGTTCTGCACAATCGGGGGCGGGTCTCGGAGAAGACGAGAGTCCGGGTGCAGAAGATCATATCGGACCTGGGCTACCGGCCGAACATCTACGCCCGCAATCTCTCGCTCGGAAAGGAGTTTCGTTTTGGCGTCCTGATGCCGAAGCTGTCGCAAGATAACGGCTACTGGAGCGTGCCGGCCAAGGGAATCGACCGGGCCGGGCGTGAGCTGCAGCCGCACAAAGTGCGTGTGGAGTATTTTCATTTCGATCGCTACTCCGAGCGATCATTTGAACAATCGTTTCAGAGGGCGCTGAAGCTAAAGCTCGATGGGATGCTTATCGCCCCGGTCCTGACGCAGGCGGCGGAGCAGCTCATCGCAACGATCCCCCAGAACCTCCCCTACGTGTTCTTCGATTCGACGGTTCCCTCAGCAAAGTGCCTCTCGTTCATCGGCCAGGACCCGTTCCAGAGCGGCTTGCTCGCAGCTCATCTGATGAAGAACCTGATACGCCAGGAAGGGAGCGTCGCCATCATCAAGGTCGTTCCGGGCGATTTTCATATCAATGAGCGGATCAGGGGTTTCCTGTCCGGTTTGAATGGCATGTCTCGCGTGAAATCCCGGATCTATGAAGCGGACAGCCACGGTGGGGAAAACGCTTTCCGTCGTACTTCGGCTGCCATTCTCTCCGACAACAAAGATCTTCGAGGGATTTTCGTAACGAACGCGTGGACGCACCCCTTTGCCCGTCATTTGAATTCGGCGCCGGCCCGGGGGGATACCTTCGTCATCGGCTACGATCTTGTCGGAAAAAACCGGGAGTATTTGGAAGCTGGTCTCATCGACCTTCTCATCAGCCAACGGCCGGCGATGCAGGGATACGAGGGAATATACTGTCTGTACGAACGAGTCGTATTGCGAGAGGATGTTGAAGTGAAGATTATGGTACCGATCGACATTCTCACGAAGGACAACCTTACATATTATCGAGACTAGTGCCGTTTCCACAAAGTGATCTTGTGTTTATCGATAACGCGACTGCCAATGGAAACGAGCACTACTGCCTTTTTGGAAAGGGCCGAGACAAGAAACAGAAGATTTTCCCGCAACCATAAAAGACTAAAAACAGCGGGATCTCCCGCTTCTTGGATTCCGCTCCGAAAGCGGGATTCTGGAAAGCGGAACCGTACAGCGGGACTTTTTAGAAGTGGCACTAGCTGAGCGAGCGCACATGAAAACCGGCAACTACGTCATCGGCGTCGATTTTGGAACGGACTCCGTGCGATCCGTCGTTGTTGACGCCGCGGACGGAGCAGAGGTAGCAAGCGCAGTCTTCGCCTTCCATCGGTGGAAGGAGGGAAAGTATTGTGATGCCTCAAGAAACCAGTTCCGCCAGCACCCGCTCGATTACGTCGAGGGCCTCGAGTACACGATTGAGAAGGCGTTGCAGGAAGCGCGCGCCGGCACGGGAGCCAACGTTCGCGCGATCTCTGTCGATACGACCGGATCGACTCCGGTTGCGGTGGATGAACGCGGGACTCCGCTAGCATTGCTTCCGGATTTCAGCGAGAACCCGAATGCGATGTTCGTGCTCTGGAAGGATCACACGGCCGTGCAAGAAGCCGGAGAGATCAACGCGCTCGCGAAATCCTGGGGAGGGGCCGATTACACGCAGTACGAAGGGGGCGTTTACTCGTCCGAATGGTTCTGGGCGAAAATCCTGCGCGTCCTTCGCGCCGATCCAGCCGTCCGAAAAGCCGCCTATTCGTGGGTCGAGCATTGCGACTGGATACCGGCACTCCTCACCGGAAACACCGATCCGCGCAAGCTCAAGCGGAGCCGATGCGCAGCAGGACACAAAGCGATGTGGCATGAGTCGTTCGCTGGTCTGCCTTCGGAAGAGTTCCTCGTAAGGCTCGATCCCTTGCTGGCGGGGCTGAGAGGGCGGTTGTTCGAACAGACCTACACGAGTGATGTTTCCGCCGGCACGTTGTCGCCGGAATGGGCGGAACGTCTCGGACTCGGCACATCCGTCAAAGTGGGGGTCGGAGCTTTCGATGCCCACATGGGCGCCGTCGGCGGTGAGATCACGCCGTACGTCATGACCAAGATCATGGGGACCTCCACATGCGATATGCTCGTTGCGCCGCGGAATGATCTGAAGGATCATCTCGTGAAAGGTATCTGCGGTCAGGTCGACGGCTCCATCATCCCGGGGATGATCGGGCTTGAAGCCGGTCAGTCAGCGTTTGGTGATGTGTACGCTTGGTTTCGTGATGTCTTGATGTGGCCGGTGGAACACGTTGTCGCTCGCAGCAAGCTTATCGATCCGCACGTGAGAGAGAAGCTTGTCGAGCAGGTTTCCGAAAATCTCATTGCCGAACTGTCGGAGGAGGCAGCCAAAGTACCGATCGACGAATCCGGGATCCTTGCTTTGGACTGGATGAACGGAAGAAGGACTCCGGACGCAAACCAGCTCCTGAAAGGAGCGATTAGCGGGTTGACCCTTGGGAGCGATGCACCCCGCATATTTCGGGCGCTCGTCGAAGCGACTGCTTTCGGCGCCAGGAAGATCGTCGAGCGGTTCCGCTCTGAGGGCGTCCGTATAGACGGTGTCATCGCTCTTGGGGGCGTGGCGAAGAAATCTCCGTTCATCATGCAGATCGTTGCAGACGTCCTCGACGTGCCGATCAAGGTCCCGCGGTCGGAACAAACGTGCGCCCTGGGTGCCGCTATGTTCGCCGCGACCGTTGCAGGCTTGTACCCGACGGTCGAAGACTCGAAGAAGGCGATGGGGAGTGGTATCGAGGTCGAATACCAACCGCAGAGGGCGAACGCTGCCAAGTACAAAGTTCTCTATGAACGCTATTTGAAGTTCGGCGAGTTTGTGGAAAACGAGATCTTGAATATGAGGAGAACCTCATGAGTTCCCTTCAAGAGCTAAGAGAGCGCGTGTGGCGCTGCAACAAGGAACTGCCCCGCGTCGGATTGGTCGTTCATACGTTCGGGAACGTGAGTGCGATTGATCGGCAGGAAGGTGTTGTCGCCATCAAGCCCAGCGGCGTCCTCTACGACGATCTGAAGGTCGACGACATCGTCCTCGTCGATCTCGACAACAAGGTCGTCGACGGCAAGCTGCGCCCTTCCTCCGACACGAAAACTCATACGTTTCTCTACCGAAGCTTCCCGGATGTCGGTGGGATCGTTCACACACACTCCACCTATGCCGTTGCGTGGGCCCAGGCGATGAAATCGATACCGATCATGGGGACGACTCACGCAGATCTTCTCGCTGCCGACGTTCCGTGCACCGAAGCCATGACCGATGAAATGATCAAAGGCGACTACGAAGAGGAGACCGGCCGACAGATCGTGAAGGCGTTTGACCGGTTATCATATAAAGAGATCCCGATGGTCCTTGTCGCGTGCCATGGGCCGTTTACCTGGGGGGAGACACCCGAGAAGGCCGTGTATCACAGCTTGATGCTGGAGGAAGTCGCAAAGATGGCTTTGCTGACGCTGGGGATCAATCCGGCGGCACCGCGGTTGAAGGAAACTCTCATCGAGAAACACCACTCGAGAAAACACGGACCCGATGCATACTACGGGCAGGAAAAATAGTGATCAGGAAAGGGCGAGAGCTATGAAGAACATACCGAACGTCGTTGCGGGAATCGTCGCGGTGAGCAGAGATTGCTTCCCGATCGAACTTTCCAGGAAACGGCGGCTGAAGGTGGTCGAGGAGTGTAAGGCGAAAGAAATACCCGTGGTGGAGTTGGAAACGATCGTCGAAAATGAGGGCGATGTCGTCAAGGCTCTGAACGAAATCCGGGAGAAGAAGATCAACGCTCTTGTCTTGTACCTGGGCAACTTCGGTCCCGAAGGCCCGACGACGATGCTCGCTCAGAGGTTCGGCGGCCCTGTCATGCTCGCGGCCGCTGCCGAGGAAACAGGGAAGGACCTTTTCGACGCGAGAGGCGATGCGTACTGCGGTCTCCTGAGCGCCTCCTACAATGTCGGTCTGAGAAACCTCAAGGTCCACATCTCTCGGAATCCTGTGGGGTCGGCCGCGGAGGTGGCAGAGATGATCCGAGATTTCATCCCGGTTTCGCGGACCATCCTCGGGGTCAAGCAACTCAAGATTTTCTCTTTCGGCCCCCGCCCTTATGATTTTCTCACATGTCACGCTCCGATTAAGCCTTTCTTTGATCTCGGCGTCGAAATCATGGAGAACAGCGAGCTCGATCTGTACGACCTCTACCTTTCGAAGAAGGGCGACTCCCGTATCAAGTCGGTCGCATCCGATATGGCCAAGGAGCTCGGCAAGGGGAACATGTATCCCGATCTCATGGAACCCCTGGCACAGTTCGAGATCTCGCTTCTCGATTTCATGGAGAAGAATCTCGGTGCTTCCCAGTATGCGGTATTCGCCAACAAGTGTTGGCCCTCGTTCGAAAAGTACTTCGGCTTCGTGCCGTGCTTCATCAATTCGCGCCTTGCGACCCACGGCATCCCGATTTCATGCGAATCCGACATTTACGGCGCGCTCAGTGAGTATGTTGTCACGTGTGCAACGGATTTGCCTGCAGCGATCCTCGACATCAACAATACGGTACCGGAGGACATGTACCAGGAGTCGCGCGATGCCGTGGGCAAATATGCCAAAGATGATCTGTTTATGGGATTCCATTGTGGCAACACCTCGTCCGCGTGCATGGCGACGTTTTCGATGAAATACCAGCTTATCATGCATCGGCTGATGGAGCCTGGGAAGGAGCCTCATATCACGCGTGGCACGCTTGAAGGGCAAATCAGGCCCGGCGAGATGACGATGTTTCGACTCCAATCGACGCCGGATTCGGAGCTCAAGGCGTACGTCGCTGACGGGGAAATCCTCAACATCGACCCGAAGTCTTTCGGATGCATTGCAGTTTTTGCTGTGCAGGAAATGGCGAGATTCTATCGGCATGTACTGATCCAGAAGAGATTTCCGCACCACGCTGCCGTGGCCTTCGCCCATTCGGGAAGGGCCCTGTGGGATGCGGTTCAATTGCTTGGGGTCAAGGACATCTCTTTTAACCGTCCGGCAGGAGTTCTCTATGACGGCGAAAGCCTCTTTTAGTTCGAGTTCTGGGTATTTTCCAACGGCTTTGTTGATGATGCGATGATCGGAGTTCGCCTCCACGGTCCCAAAGACCTCAGAGTTGAGAAGTTATCTGATCCTGCTAGGCCCGGACCAGGAGAGGTGCTTGTGCGTGTGCATGCCGCAGGCATCTGTGGCAGCGACCTGCACACGTACCTGGAGGCACGAATAGGTGACACAAAGCTGCGCGGACCGCTGGTTCTTGGGCACGAGTTTGCGGGCGCAATCGAGGCCGTCGGTGAAGATGGCTCAAAAGAGCACTTGCTTTCGCTGGAGCCGGGAATGCGCGTGGCCGTTGACCCCGCCCAGCCCTGCGGTCACTGCGAGCGCTGCAGGGAGGGAGATCCAAATCTCTGTCTCCATCTCCGCTTCTGTGGTCTCTATCCGGACAACGGATGCCTGAGCGAAAAGATCATGATGCCCGCTGCCTGCTGCTTCCCGCTGCCGAGGGAGATCGACGACGAGGCAGGCGCTCTGCTGGAGCCTCTTGGGGTTGCCCTCCACGCTGTCGATCTCGCCAAAGCTCGTGTTGGCGAGTCGGCACTGGTTATCGGGGCTGGGCCCATCGGGCTCCTGATCGTTCAGGCGGCGAAGCTGGCCGGAATGGATCCGGTTTTTGTTGTCGAGCCGCTTCCCTGGCGCTTGCATCTAGCGGACACGCTGGGCGGCGTATCGATCGATCCTTCCCTCGGAGATCCGGTCGAGCGCATGAGGTCTGCGACGAACGGGCGAGGGGTCGATGTGGCGTTCGAGGCGGCGTGGGCAGACGAGTCCGTGCAGCTTGCCGCGGAATCAGCTCGGCCCGGGGGCCGGCTGGTGTTGGTCGGAATTCCCCGTGAGGATGATCTCACGCTGAAGCACTCGACTGCACGGCGGAAAGGTTTGACGATCCTCTTCTCGCGGCGAATGAAACACATGTATCCGCGTGCGATTCGGCTTGTTGAACGGGGAGAGATCGACGTGAAGAGGTTGATCAGCCACCGATTTCCGTTGAGCGAGACGCCGCATGCTTTTGCCCTCAACTCCGAGTATCGGGATGAGGTTGTGAAGATCATGATCATAGCTTGAGTTGTCGACGGAAGGGTTCTCAATCGCAAGTGTGAACTACTCCGGAGGACTGACGCAGATGAGACATCAAGGACAGTTGCTTATATCAATTTTCATGGCCGTCGGCGTTTCGCTGGCGCAGCCGGCAGGTGGAGCAAAGGACTACCCTCTCAAGCCAGTGCCGTTCAACACTGTCCAGATCCACGACGGCTTCTGGTCGCCTCGGCTGGAGACCAACCGCACGGTGACCATCCCGCATGATTTCAAGGAGTGTGAGGAGACGGGCAGGATCGATAACTTTGCAATCGCTGGCGGCCTCCAGCAAGGGAAGTACCGCGGCCTTCAATTCAACGACTCGGACGTTTTCAAAGTGATCGAAGGAGCGTCGTATTCCCTTGCCATACATCCTGATGCGGAATTGGAAAGGTATCTCGACGATGTGATCGCGAAAATCGCCGCGGCGCAAGAGAGCGACGGGTACCTCTACACACCGCGCCGGCTCATACGAGATGACTATCAGCCGCCGGGAGGGAAGGAGCGCTGGGTGGGGATCAAGGACGGCAGCCACGAGCTTTACAACGTCGGGCATCTCTACGAAGCCGCCGTCGCACACTATCTCGCGACGGGAAAGCGGTCGCTCCTCGACGTTGCCCTGAAGAACGCCGATCTTCTCTGCGACACGTTCGGACCCGGGAAACGCGGCGAGGTCCCCGGTCATCAGGAGATCGAGATCGGCTTGTCCAAGCTCTATCGAGTGACCGGCACGGAGGAATACCTGAAGCTTGCGAAGTTCTATCTCGATGAGAGGGGAAACGCAAAGGGTCACGAGCTCATGGGTGAGTATGCGCAAGATTACAAACCGGTGCGCGACCAGGAGGAGGCCGTGGGACACTCCGTGCGCGCCGCGTATATGTACTCCGGGATGCTCGACGTCGCGGCGCTGAGCGGTGATGACTCCTATGTGAAAGCACTCGATCGGATCTGGGAGGATGTCGTCGGAACGAAGATGTACATCACCGGCGGCATCGGAGCAACCGGCGGCAACGAGGGCTTCAGCCATCCGTACGTACTGCCGAACCTCAGCGCCTACTGTGAAACGTGCGCCGCGATTGCCAACGCCCTCTGGAACGAACGGATGTTTCTTTATCATGGGGACGCCAAATATCTCGATGTTCTCGAGCGAGTCATCTACAACGGATTCCTCTCCGGCGTCTCGATGGCCGGGGACAAGTTCTTCTATGCGAACCCGCTCGAATCGTTCCGCGGCGCCGACCGCTCCCCTTGGTTCGAGTGTGCCTGCTGCCCGCCCAACGTCGCGCGGTTCATCCCGTCGATTGCAGGGTATATCTATGCTCGGGATGGGACCGATCTCTACGTCAACCTTTTTGTCGGCAGCGAAACGAGCCTTTCCCTGAAGACAGGGGCTGTCCACATCAGGCAAGAAACTCGATACCCATGGGATGGATCTGTAAGGATCACGCTGGACCCTGAATCGTCCGGGGGGTTTGGGATGAAGATCCGAATCCCGGGCTGGGCTCAGAACCGGCCGGTCCCGAGCGACTTGTACTACTATCTTGACAAGAACGATGAGAAAGTGATCATCAAGGTGAACGGCCAGCCAACGACCTTCACTCTGGACAAGGGCTTCGCCTCGCTTCATCGCGTCTGGAGAAAAGGCGACGTGGTCGACATCGATTTTCCGATGCCCGTCAGGCGCGTCGTCGCGAACGACAAGCTCCGGGATGACCGGGGCAAGGTCGCCCTGCAACGCGGCCCCATCGTCTTCTGTATCGAAGGTGTTGACACCAGGGGTGGCAATGTGCTCAATCTCGTGCTCCATGACAATGTCCCGCTGCGGACGGAGTTCCGCCCGGACCTGCTGAAAGGGGTCCAGGTGATCCAGGCTTCTGCAATTCCGACTCGCCGAACGCTGGATGGGAAGGTCGTGGTAGGTCAGGAGCAGGGCTTTGCCGCGATCCCGTACTATGCGTGGGCCCATCGTGGCCTGGCTCAAATGAGTGTGTGGCCGGCGCGCGTGGACGCATCCGCGCGCCCGTCACCGGCGCCGACGATTGCCTACACGGGCAAAGTCTCCGTTTCCGGAACGCGGAGAGCCGACGCCATCAACGATCAGCTCGAGCCTCAAAGCTCGAACGATCACTCGATTCCTTTCTTCCACTGGTGGCCGCGCAAAGGGACACAGGAGTGGGTGCAGTATGACTTCAAGAAACCCGAAACAGTTTCCAGTGTCGAAGTCTATTGGTTCGATGATACCGGCGTGGGGGAGTGTCGCGTGCCGGCGGCGTGGCGAGTGCTGTATCGGGAAGGCGATCAATGGAAGGCGGTGAACGAAGCTGATTCGTACGGAGTGGAAAAAGACCGCTACAACAAGACGACCTTCTCGCCCGTCACGACCGACGGATTGCGTCTTGAAGTGCAGCTCAGTCCGGGCTACTCGGCCGGTTTGTTTGAGTGGAAGGTGGAATAGGAAGAGCGCGATGGTCGCGCGGTCTCGTTGCTCGGAAGCGATGCTGTTGGGTGACAGGAAAAATTGCCGTAAATTGGGTTTGAGATGAGGTTTCAGAGCTGCAGCTCGCTGTGATTGGTGGAACGACGTGACGGACAGACGATGACGGGGACGGTTTTCAATATTCAGCGGTTTTCCGTGGATGACGGGCCGGGCATTCGAACGACCATATTCCTGAAGGGCTGTCCGCTCCGGTGCCAGTGGTGCCACAATCCGGAGTCGATCTCCCCGAAGAAAGAGTTGATCCTGCACGAAAATCGTTGCCTGCGTTGCGGTGATTGCATGAAGCTCTGCAAGAACAATGCGATCATCAGTGAGGATGGGAAATTCGTCACGCTCAGGGAGTTCTGCCTTGCCTGCGGCACGTGTGTTGAACTCTGCTACGCGGAGGCTCGCGAGATCGTCGGCAAAGAGATGACGACTGATGAGGTCATGGTGGAGATCGAGAAGGACGTGGTCTTTTTCGACGAATCGGGCGGCGGCGTCACGTTTTCCGGCGGGGAGCCGCTTCTGCAGCACGAGTTCCTTGTCGAGCTTCTGGAGGAATGCGGCAGAAAGAACATCCACCGGACGGTCGATACTACGGGGTTCACCTCGCCCTCGATCCTTGAGCGCGTGAGCCGGTCGGTGGATCTTTTTCTCTATGACCTGAAGACTCTCGATGACGAAAAGCATCAAGCCTACACCGGCGTTTCGAATCGGCTTATCCTGGAGAACCTCCGGCGCCTCGCCGAATGGGGGAAGAAGGTGATCGTGCGCATTCCGATCCTCCCTGGCATCAACGACGATCCCGAAAATGTCCGCCAGACGGGCCTTTTCGTTGCTTCGCTGGGGAATATTAGCGAAGTTCAATTGTTAGCGTACCACAAAACCGGCATCGAAAAGTATCATCGACTTGGTGAAGAATACAAGCTCGAGGAGGTATTGGTGCCATCAGCCGAGCATCTCGACGAGATTGCCCGCGAGCTGAGAAATCATATTCCGGTAGTCACTGTTTGAGGTGTGAGGATGAACGATCGAGTCAAGAAACTGCGAGAGCAAAGTATCCGGGCTGTCCCACAACTATCACCTGAGCGAGCCGTGTTGGTCACGGAGTTCTATCGGCAAGCGGGATTCCTCTCGCCGCCGATGAAACGTGCGCTGGCCTTCAAGGCAATCATGGAAGCCAAGGAGATCTGCATCAATGAAGGGGAGTTGATCGTGGGGGAGCGGGGACCCGCGCCGAAATCGACTTATACCTACCCCGAGGTTTGCTGCCACAGCCTGGAAGACCTGGAGATGCTCAACGGCCGGGAGAAGATTCCGTTCAGGGTCAATGACCAGACGAAGGCGATTCATCGGGACAGCCTCATCCCGTTTTGGAGAGGCAGGTCGATGCGCGACAAGATCTTCGAGGAGATGACGGACGAATGGAAAGGAGCTTACGAAGCGGGCGTTTTCACGGAGTTCATGGAGCAGCGAGCCCCGGGACACACGGTCCTGGACGACAAGATCTACCGGAAGGGAATGCTCGACTTCGAGCGTGAGATCGAAGCGCACCTCAGGTCCCTTGACTATCTCGCTGATCCGGAAGCGTACAAGAAGCAGGAAGAACTTCGAGCGATGCTTGTTTCTGCGGATGCCATTATCACGCTTGCCAATCGTTTCGGGGATAAGGCGCGCGAGCTGGCAGCCCGGGAGAGTGATCCGGTTCGCCGCTCAGAGCTCGAAGCAATCGAGTCGAATTGCCGGAACGTCCCCGCCCACGCGCCCCGAAACTTCTGGGAGGCGCTGCAGGCATACTGGTTCGTCCACTTGGGCGTGATCACCGAGCTGAACCCCTGGGACGCGTTCAACCCGGGCCGTCTCGACCAGCACCTTTATCCTTTCTACAAACGAGGGCTCGAGGAGGGGACGTTGGACCGCCAGAAAGCGGAGGAGCTGCTCCAATGCTTCTGGGTGAAGTTCAACAACCAACCTGCCCCGCCGAAGGTCGGCGTGACGGCCGCGGAAAGCTCAACGTATACGGACTTCGCCAATATCAACAGCGGGGGTCTTCGCGCCGACGGGAGTGACGGAGTCAACGATTTGACGTATCTCATCCTCAATGTGATCGATGAAATGAAGCTCGTGCAGCCGAGCACGAATATCCAATTGAGTGTGAAGAACCCCGATGAGTTCCTGGAGCGCGCGTGCAAGATCATCCGCAAGGGGTGGGGCCAACCCTCCGTCTTCAATGCAGACGCCGTGGTCGAAGAACTCCTTCGCCAGGGCAAAACGATCGAGGACGCCCGGAACGGAGGGACGAGCGGCTGCGTGGAAACCGGGGCGTTCGGCAAGGAGAGCTACATCCTGACCGGCTACTTCAATCTGCCGAAGGTCCTTGAGGTCACGCTGCATAACGGCATTGACCCTCGGATGGGAAAGAAGATCGGCGTCGAGACCGGCGATCCGCGGGACTTCAGCTCGTTTGATGATTTCCTGAATGCATTCAAGCGGCAGCTCAAGTATTTTATCGATGTCAAGATCCGCGGGAACAATGTGATTGAGCGCCTGTACGCGGAATACATGCCCGTCCCCTTTCTTTCGATCCTCATCGATGACTGCATCGCGAAGGGGAAAGACTACAACGACGGCGGGGCTCGGTATAACACAAGCTATATTCAGGGGGTTGGCCTCGGCACGATATCCGACTGCCTGATCGCATTGAAATACCACCTGTTCGACGAGAAGACGATGCAGATGTCTGACCTGCTGCGCGTCCTGGAATCGGATTTTGAGGGCTTCGAGAAAACGCGCCTTCTTCTTATCAACAAGACGCCAAAGTACGGCAACGACGACGACTATGTCGATGACCTGATGCGCACGGTGTTCGAGGAGTTCTACCGCGATGTTAATGGCCGTCCGAACACGAAAGGGGGTGTGCACCGGGTCAACCTTCTGCCCACGACGTGCCACATCTACTTCGGCTCCGTCACCAGCGCCACGCCGGACGGAAGAAAAGCGTGGACGCCGCTCTCGGAGGGAATCTCCCCGGTCCAGGGTGTGGATCGCCACGGACCGACCGCGGTTCTGAAATCGGCCGGCAAGCTGGACCACGTGAGCACGGGCGGGACGCTGCTCAACCAGAAGTTTACCCCGCAGCTACTTCAAACCGACAAAGGCATTAACAACCTGGTCCACCTGGTCCGTTCGTACTTCACGCTCGGCGGCCATCACATCCAGTTCAATGTCATCACTGCCCAAACCCTGCGCGATGCCCAGGCGCATCCTGAAGAATACCGGGACCTGATCGTCCGCGTCGCCGGATATAGTGATTACTTCTGCGATCTTGGAAAAGTCTTGCAGGACGAGATCATCGCACGAACAGAACACCAGGGATTCTAGTGCCGTTTCCATTAAGTGATCTTGTGTTCTCGAAAAATGGGACCGCAACTGGAAACGAGCACTAGTGCCTTATTGGTAAAAGCCGAGACAGAAAACGCAAGACTTACTCTTAGAAGTGGCACTAGCTCCATTGCCATCGTTTTCCTTCCGGGAAATGGAGATACTCAACGCGGCATTCCTCCAGACCGATATCGAGAGATGGGGATCTACCGGCACCGGCAAAGGGTTCTTCGAACTCTGCCGGAACTCGCCTCAAGCGGTGGCACACATCCAAGATCTACCCCACTCGGAGATAGACCATGAAACGCACGCTTCTCGCTATCCTTGCGATATCCCTTTTTGAGTTCGCTTCAGCACAGCAGGATGAAACAGACACACTCCAGTACAATTATCCTACGGTCGTCGTCACTGCGCCAAGGATGACGCTGCCCCTGAAGGAAATACCCTTCTCAACGAGCATCGTCCCTCCCGAGATTCTTCAGGATCTTCCCCGGTCCATCTCGATCGATGAGCCTCTGGAGCTTGTCCCCGGTGTCAAAGTGGACAATCAGGCGAACGGAAGCCGGGTGCACCTCTCGATCCGTGGGCAGGGGATACTCACGGAACGGGGGATTCGGGGAATCAAGATCCTGCTCGACGGGATCCCGATCAATGATCCGACGGGTTTCGCTCCCGATTTCTTTGACGTCGATCTCAACACCGTCGATCGGATCGAGGTTCTTCGCGGACCCGCAGCTTCCATCTACGGTGGGAGCGCGTCGGGAGGAATCATCAATATTATCACTCAAAACTCCCCCAGTACTCCGCTGTTCGGCAGGGCATCGGCTGAATTCGGCTCGAACAATTTCTGGAAGGGGTTCGGCCAGTTCGGAGGGAACGTCAACGCTGTGAACTACGGAGTCTCGTTTTCCAGGACGATGGGCGACGGCTACAGAGTGCATACGCATTTCTGGGGTGACAACGTCTACGGGAAGGCCAACTACACGCCGAGCGATGCCATCCAGTTGACTCCGATCTTTTCCTGGACGGACTTCTATCACGAAAACCCCGAGGGAATTACGCTGGATCAGTTCCGGCAGGACGACCGGCAGGCGAATCCTGATGCAGTTCCGTTCGATGAATACCTCCAGACCAACCGATCGACATTCGGAATGACGGGACTGATCAAGATTACCGAAGCGCAGGAGATCCAGTTCAATGGGTACGCGAAGCGGACGCTGTTCACTGAGGCGAACAACAGGACGTTCAATCATCGGACGATCATGACCCCCGGTACCTCCGTCCAGTACACGCTGCGAAGCGGCCAGCCGGACGATCCTTTGAGGAATCAGCTGAGCGTCGGAACCGACATACAGTGGCAAACGATCGACGAGCACCGTACCGATAATCTCTATTCGGTGGAAGGCGATACGGTCCGCTCCAAGGAACGCATAAAGCAAAGCGGAGTGGGCTTGTTTGTCATCGACAAGATCGACATCGGCGGCGGTTGGGGATTGATGGCGTGCCTGAGGTACGACGACATTCGGAACGAGCTGACCGACCTTCTCAAGAATCCGTACGACCTCTCCGGCAACGCGGATTTTTCAAAGACCACGGGTCGGATCGGAGCGACGTTTTCGCCGCTTCGCGACATCACGTTTTATGCCAGCTGGGGTCAGGGCTTTCTGCCGCCGGCGACCGAAGAGCTCGCTCAGAACCCCGACCATTTCGGCGGCTTCAACACCCATCTCACGTTTGCGACATCGAATAGTTTCGAGGTCGGATCGCGTGGGATCCTGAAGAGAGTACTTCAGTATGAAGCCACCGTTTTCTATTTGACGGCGGAGAACGATTTCGACCGATACCGGATTACGGATCCGCTTCGCAATCAGGAGACCTTCTACAGGAACGCCGCGTCGAGTGGTCGGTACGGGCTGGAGCTGTACGCGAAGTACTCTCCGGTGCGCGCCCTCGAACTTCAGCTTGCCTACACCTATTCGCACTTCACGTATACGAACTCCACGCCGATCCAGATCTTGATGGACGATCCGACCATTCTCAAGTACATTCGGAATGGAAACTGGCTGCCGAATTCTCCGCAGCATCAGCTCGCCCTCGACCTGAAATATATTGTCGCACCCCGGTTGACCGTGGGTTTGAGCTCCGAGATGCTGAGCAAAACATATATTGACGGAGCGAACATCGAGTCCGAGGCGGCGGACGGATATGCACTCTTGAACGGGCGGATAGTCTATGCGTGGGCCGTGGGCGGAATCAACGGAGAGCTGAGCGTGCAATTCAAGAATATCACCGACAAAGAATACATCGCGTTCACCGAACCGGACCCGGGCGGCAACGCCTATCAGCCCGGCTCAAGACGGGAAGCCTTCGTCGGACTCAGAGTTCAACTCTGACGCCTCTGCGGCACCGAAGAGTCCGGCTTCATCTGTTCCAACACCCCAACCGCATTGCGGAGAGAGGCACCATGACCCATCACCGACGCGTGGTCGCAGCGATCCTCACTTCCATCGTTGTGACAGTATCGCAAGCTCCTGCCACCCCAGTTGATCCAACGCAAGACCGCGCACCTGAGGGTGATCGATGGAAGCCGGCCCCCGGCCCGTTGATGACCAAATGGACGAAGGGGGTTACTCCTCAGAATGTCCATCGCGAGTATCCTCGCCCTCAAATGGTCCGAAATGAGTGGAAAAACCTGAACGGCCTCTGGCGGTACGCCGAAGCGAGAGAAGGTGAGGAGCCGCCCTTCCGCCGCGACCTGAAAGATCGGATACTCGTTCCGTTTCCCATTGAATCGGCCCTTTCGGGCGTGATGAAGAATCTCGAGCGCATCTGGTATCGAACCACGTTCGCTGTGCCAAAGGGGTGGTCCGGGCGGCGTGTTCTTCTCCATTTCGGAGCGGTCGATTGGGAGGCGACGGCGTACGTAAATGGAACGCTCGTTGGCGATCATCGAGGCGGGTACGATCCGTTCACATTCGACATCACCGATGCGCTGGTGAAGACCGGTCCCCAGGAGCTGGTGGTCGGTGTTTTCGATCCGTCAGACGCGGGAGATCAGCCGCGGGGGAAGCAGGTTCGTAAACCGCATGGGATTTGGTACACCCCCAGCTCGGGCATCTGGCAGACGGTGTGGCTTGAACCCGTGCCGGAGAACCACATCACGGATCTTGTCATTACACCGGATGTCGATGCAGGGTGTCTCCGGTTGACCGTCGACGCATCCGACAGCAAGGCTCCCCTCATGGTGCGGGCTGTTGCGTATGACGGCGGCAAGCAAGTTGCCGAAGCGACCGGAAAGGCCGGTGCAGAGATCCAGCTCCCCATTCGATCCCCGAAGCTCTGGTCACCGTCGAAGCCCTTCCTGTACGATCTGAGGATTGAGCTTCTGAGCGATGGCAAGAAGCTGGATCACGTCAAGAGCTATTTCGGCATGCGGAAGATCGAGATCGCGAAGGATCAACAGGGCGTCAACCGCTTGATGCTGAACGGCGAGTTCTTGATGCAGGTTGGGCCGCTTGATCAGGGATTCTGGCCTGACGGACTGTACGCGGCCCCGTCCGACGAAGCACTGAGGTCCGACCTTGTCGTGATGAAGAAGCTTGGCTTCAATATGGCTCGAAAGCACGTGAAGGTTGAGCCGGAGCGATGGTACTATTGGGCGGACAAACTCGGGCTGCTGATATGGCAGGATATGCCGAGCGGCAATAACAAGACGCAGGACGCGAAGGACCAGTTTGAGCGGGAGCTGCGGCAGCTGATCTTGACTCATCGCAATCATCCGTCGATCATCATGTGGGTGGTCTTCAACGAGGGGTGGGGGCAGTACGACACAGAAAGGCTCGCGGGATGGGTGAAGGGGATGGATCCGAGCCGGCTTGTGAACAACGCGAGCGGTTGGACGGACAAGGAGGTCGGGGACGTGAAAGATGTTCACAACTATCCGACGCCGAAGTCGCCGGGGGCTGATCCGGAGCGCGCAGCGGTCCTGGGGGAATTCGGGGGATTGGGTCTGGCCGTCGATGGTCATACGTGGAGAAAGGAACACTGGGGATATCAGGGGATGAGCACCAAAGGGCAGTTGACTTCTCGCTACGAGAAGTTTCTCAAATTAGTCTACACGATGAAGGATACTGCAGCGCTCTGCGCGGCCGTCTACACGCAGATCACGGATGTCGAGACGGAATGCAACGGCCTGCTCACCTATGACCGCGCCGTCGTGAAACCCGATATCAGGCGCGTTGCTGCGGCCAACCGGGGAGATTTCTCTCTGATGCCCCCTCCACCCATTCTGAAGCCCGTCGTGCCGACATCGGAGGAGCACGGCCAGCAGTGGCGGTACACGTTCGAAAAGCCAAGCGCCGACTGGGTCAAGAAAGACTTTGATGACTCTCAGTGGAAGACAGGACCCGGCGGCTTCGGGACGGAGGGAACGCCGGGGGCGGTCGTGCGGACCGAATGGAAGACGAACGACATCTGGCTGCGTCGCACGGTGACCGTGCCGACCGGGAAATTCGCTTCGCTGCAATTCCGACTTCACCATGACGAAGATGCGGAGATCTATATCAACGGCGTCCTGGCGGGCACCTTCGGCGGCTACTCGACGGAGTATGATGAACATCCCCTGACGAGAGAGGGGCGGGCAGCGCTCAAGGCGGGCAAGAACGTTATCGCCGTTCACTGCAAGCAAACGGAGGGTGGCCAGTACATCGACGTCGGCCTCGTGGATGTCGTGCCGCGCTGAAGTCGGATCGTTTCGTCCGTCCATATTTTGATCGCACAAAATATCGTGCTTCTCTGATACATTTCAGGAGACTCTGAGCATGAAAACGAAGCTTCTTTGTCTCGCCCTCGTGATTCTCACGCTCTCGGCGACGCTCCGCGCCTCTGATCCTTCTTACTATGTCAAGAAATCGACCTGGTTTGAGACAATGCGCGCGTCAAGAGAGGCGCTGCTGAAGCTACGCGGCAACGATCCTCAACTCGCAGCGAGAATGCTGGGGGGATGGTATGCCATCGGTCCGTTCAAAGCAACAGGATCGACCGCGTTCACGGAGGCCTTCTCGCCAGAGAGTGAAATCGCGCTCGACAGGTCATATGCTGGCGGGACACTCCAGTGGCACGTCGAGCCCGGCTGGTCGGACAGAACCGTCATCGATTTGGGAGATTCCGTGAACTGCGCGACGTATCTCTACCGCACGATCACCGTCCCGAACGACACCCTCATCCCTGTTTCGCTCGGCAGTGACGATGGGATCAAAGTGTGGCTGAACGGCAGGGAGATCTTTGCCCACAACGTCAACCGGGCCTGCCGACCTGATCAGGAGGAGGTTGATCTTTCTCTCAAAGCGGGTGAAAACAGATTCCTCATGAAAATCAACAATAACCAGGGAGCGTTCGCTTATTATTTCCGTCTCGTGGATGCCGGCGTTGATACGATCTGGGCGCTCCTGGATCGGGATTTTCCAGGCGGTAAGATCGCGCGAGAGATGAAATGGGAGAAGGAGGACAGCATTTGGGTCAACGACTGGACGCCCGGCGACTTGCAGGAGCTGGCGAGACGGTATGTGAACGCATCGCTCTTCGATACGCCGAAAGATTTGGAGGTTGCGAGGGTCGAAGCGAAGGAGGTGCAGACTGAACGAGATCTTAACAAGATTCGCCAGGCCTATCTTCGCACGCACGATCAGAATTTGGCAGCCGTCGTCCTCACGCCGAAGCCGTCCCCGCGCCCGCGCATCAACGGACCCAAGGTCTTCGGCGTCCGCCCGGGGAATCCGTTCCTGTTCACGATCCCAGCAACGGGTGCGCGACCGATCGAGTTCACGGCAGAGGGATTGCCGAAGGGACTGGCGCTGGACAAAGCAACAGGGCGGATCACCGGGAGCGTCACAAAGCGCGGGATGTACCCTGTCACGCTGGAGGTCAAAAACTCGCTCGGGTCTGCCACGCGAGATTTCAAGATCATTGTCGGTGAGCAGATCGCGCTGACGCCTCCGCTAGGCTGGAACAGCTGGAACTGCTTCGCGAGCGCTGTCGATGACCAGAAGG
>Ga0315554_1000439_pt1 | contig 24425 bp, 25 predicted proteins | sample SalMarSW160370MG_FD_202114 | JGI IMG/M metagenome (GOLD analysis project Ga0315554, IMG submission 202114) | Salt marsh sediment microbial communities from the Plum Island Ecosystem LTER, Massachusetts, United States - Salt Marsh Sediment SW1603-70 ...
ACGGCAAAGGAATATATCCAGCTCCCGTAACTGATTTCCGCACCGACGTGAAGGAAGAAAAAGAGGGAAAGAAAAACAACGAGCACCCGGTCTTCACCGATAGCATGTTCATTTTGCGAAAGCCTGATTTTCGGGCTCCGCAGCCTGAAGAACAGTATCGACAGGGGAAACATAGCTCCGGCCAGTATCCAGTATGCCCTGGTGAAACCGCCACTTGCAACCATGACTTTCGCAACCACCATCGGCGCGATGAGTGCGCCGAGACCGAAGAAGAAGTGCAGACCATTCATGAAAGGTCCGACTTTTTCGCCGTGTAACCATACAAGCAGTGTATTTCCACCGACATCGATCGCTGCCTCGGCCATACCGATAACGAAAAGAATCCCAACCAGCACCCAGAGCACGGACATAACCGGTACGAGTAGCATAACGACCGTCATTATAACCAGTGCCGCTCCTATCAGAGGGTGGCCCTTCACCCGGTCGAACAGGTGGCCGCATAGAAGTGAACCGGCGAGGTACCCGAAAGAATGGGTGGTGAACAGGTAGCTTATCTGCTTGAACCTTGTTCCCGTGTTCTCGGCAAGCCCGGGGAGCGTCGGCCCGATCACCCCGATGACGAAGCCGAGGGCGATGAATGAGAGGTAGTAGGACATAGTCTTGATGATTTTGTCTCTCTTTGCAACCTGAGTCCCGTGTAATTCTTGAGTGCCGGTCATTACGTATCCTCTTCCTTCGGGAATGACGATATCATAGTCTCTGGACAAAAAAATGGCAATCATCTTCCCAGGTTTCAAGGATAAAATTCTCAACACCAGTAAGATAGGTCGCCGCAGTTAATTTACAAATTATTATGGAAAACCGATTTTCAACGAAAAATGATTTCCGGGAAAAGCGAATCCATGTCCTTGATTTATTATTATGTTTCATTCATACTTATGACATCGTGTCTTTTCCAGGATGCGATGTCAGGCTACCGAACACAAAAAGATTCCCATACTCAGACCGAGGTAGAATCCATGCTGAAAAAAGCTTCCTACGTAAGCATCTTCATGATTCTTGTCGCAATCGCCGGTGTTCTCACCCTGAAAAAACGGCTACCTGTCGGACCGATTGTTCTGGGAATGACAGCCGTTCCCTTTTCGGGGCTTTTAATTGCGCGGCGAAAACTCAGCGGCGCTGTTCCCGATATACTTTTCGGAACGATCGATACAGGGCTTTTGACTATTCCAGCCCTTGCCGGCGGTATTCTATTCGGCGTTGCCGGCGCAATTGCAGGTGGAATAATCGGAGACGCAATAACCGACGGCGTTGCAGGATTTTTCGAAGGCGGAATTGCGGTGTGGCTCCGATCGAGGGGAATAGAGGACGCCCGCGACCCTGTCATCACTTCCCTCGGAAAAACGTCGGGCTGCCTCCTGGGAAGCGGCCTCGTATTAACGCTTGCTCTCCTGTTCGGCGTTCAGCCTGCATTTAGGTGATACGTCGAATGTCAGCCTGCTTCACGCTGTTTGGAACATCAGTCCACATCTTGTTCCGCCAGCTTCATGAAGCGCTTCAGAATGGCCTGTGCCGGATCAGGCGGCGCGTGAACCGCCTCTGTTCCCTTCGGGATGGATATTGTCGGCCTGGGGGTGATTTTTTTACCCTCGAACTGAGGCAGCCATTCCCGCTCGGCTTCGAGCATCTCCGATGCCATATCCCGAATCTCTTTCAAAGTGCATACCGCAGCAGTCAGGGGATCAAGCGCAACTGCATGAACGATATGTTCGGGATTGCCGGTCAAAGAAGCTTCGGCCGTGAGGGCGTGGACGTTCACCTGCGTCATATTCAGTGCCGCACACTGAGGAGGCAGGTTCCCGATGGTCGAGGGATGAAGTCCCGTATCGTCCGCAAACGTGGGAACCTCCACACAGCAGGCGTCCGGCAGGTTTTTTATATACCCGTCGTTTCGCACATTCCCCATAAACCGGAAGGGTCTTCCCGTTACCACAGCTTCCATAATATAGGAACAGTACTCGATACTCCTCCCCTCGATCTTCGGAGATTCATGGTCGAGCATATTCTTGCCTGCATACTTGTCCGCAACAGTCTTGCACCAGGTATAGTAGGCACCGGTCTCTCCGCCGAACCCCGGTTCGTCGCAGTAGAGTTCCATTGCCTTCCTGTTTTTGCGAAAATAGGGTACGTACTCACTCGTATGTCCGGTCGTCTCCGTTGCGAAGTAGCCGAACTGGCGGAACATCTCGGCACGCACCTTTTCCGCCTTGTAGTACTTCGGACTTTCGAACACCTCACGAAGCCTCGGGTACAGATCCTCCCCGTTTCGCTCAAGGGTGAGAAACCAGTCGAGGTGATTGGTTCCGCCGCAGGTGTAAGTTATCTCCTCCTTCGGGATATTGAGCCAGGTAGCAATCTCCTGCAGCGTCGTCTGTATCCCGTGACACAGGCCGGTAAACGAAATATTCGATGCTTTACCGATTGCAAGGCAGTTAATCGCCATCGGGTTCGAGTACTGGAGCATTATCGCACCCGGCTTTGCGAGCTCTTCCATATCCCGTGCGATATCGATGAGAACCGGGATGGTTCTAAGGCCCCTGAAAATTCCGCCGGGACCCAAAGTGTCCCCGACGCATTGGTCGACACCGTACTTTAACGGTATCTTGTAGTCGAGCTCGAACGCCCCGACACCCCCGACCTGGATCATGACCACAACGAAGTCCGCATCTTTTATGGCCTCACGACGATCAAGTGTGGCCCAGACCCTCCCGTCTATACTGTTTTCTTTTAACATGCGTTTTCCAAACTTTTCCATGTTTTCCAGCTTCGGCCAGGTCCTGCTCATGAGTGCGAACTCGCTTCCCTGCAGAGCGGGTGTTGCCATTATGTCGGCCATCAACAGCTTGCAGAAAACCACGCTTCCCGCCCCGATCATAGCAACTTTTACGCCCATAGTCCTATCTCCCTTACCCCAGAAATTTCCTGCATTAGGTCTTACTGTATTATAGTTTCCCGAACTTGTCTAATCGAATCTTATGTCCGGATACATGTTTTTTAGCTAATTGAATTCAGATATATGTGCGTGCATTGAATTTTAATTTTAACATTCCATACATGTATGAAAAAAAATATTACGGCAAAGATAGCAATAAAACCCCGAGCCTGAAAGGACACGGGGTTTTATGTGTTTCATGCTAAGTCAGTTGCCCGGTTGTGCAGATCAAATCGGAAACTGACTTATGATTTTCCGAATTTCTTGTTTACGATCATCGCAATCGAGGCATCACCTGTTATGTTCGCCGCGGTGCCAAAGGAATCCTGGATGAGAAAGAGAGCGAACATAAGCCCCATCGCCTCCTCACCGAAACCAAGCACACCGGTCAACACCGGCCATGCAGCCATAATCGAGCCGCCCGGTACGCCGACTGCTCCCACTTCAATAACACTCAGGATGAGAATAAACGCAACCATCGATGCAAAATCAGGCATCTTACTGTAGGTCAAAAGGGACACAGTCATCGCACTAATAGTAATCGTCATCGCAGCCCCGGAAAGGTGGGTCTGCGAACACATGGGAAAAACGAAATCTGCAATATCCTCCTTCATATTGGGGATGAGTTTCCCTCTGGCGAGAGATACAGGCATCGTCACTGCGCTCGATGTTGTTCCCCAGGCAGTGAGGTATGCGGGAAACATGATGCCGAATACCGGATACGGGTTCTGTTTCGAGTATGCACCGGCGATACTGTACTGTAGGAAAAGCCATATCCATTGGAGGACAACAATAATAATCAGCATATACCCGAACACTCGCATCTTGGGCCATATGTCCCCTTTGAAGGCTATGGTGGCGAAAACACATCCCACATAAAACGGAATAATGGGGATGATAACCTTGCGTATCATCTTCGATGCTATATCTCTACCGTCCTTGAGCACCTTCATAAGATTGTCCGATTCGACCCAGGTCATTCCGATACCAAGGACGAATCCCAGCACGATCGACGTCATAAGAGACGCCGAAAACGGGTAGGGAATTCGTATGTTAACGATATTTGGAGGAAGTTTCCTGGGTTCGATTTCCCTCATTGCAACATTGGTGATCCCGGGAAATGTCTTGAAGAAAATTAAAATAACTACAGCACCGATTATGCAGGCGATAACGGTATAAACGTAGGAGAGTGTCAGTGTAAACTTGAGCAACTTGCCGGCCCTCTTTCCCATGTCAGCGATGCCGACGGCAAGAAAGGTAACGAGTATGAGAGGCAGGAAAAACTGTATTAGGTCCTTGAGTATCGTTTTCCCGAACACTGCAAAACTCATGAGCCATTTCGTTCCAACCCAGTTGCCGGCATATGTTCCTATCAGTATTCCCAGGACAACACCGGCGACAAGTTTCAGTATCAAAGCAAATTGTTTCATGAAAATTCTACCTCCTCTTTGTTTTTTACGTCTTTACAATCCAATCTCTTTCCCAAACAAAAGATTCTGGTTCTGGGAGTGTTCAAAGTCGAACACATCCATTTAATCTCAATGCCACCCCCTTTCCCGCATATTCCAATTAAACGATGAGCGAAATACATTTACATTGGCCTATTGTCTATAACGGATTTTGTCTTCTCAAGAACAAAATCTATGTCACTGCTTTTTATATCGTTGTGCGTCACCATGCGTATCGCACTTTCAGAGCACACCTTTACCAGGGTTCCATGCTGCCTGAGCCCATCTGCCAAAAAGGTAGCCTTGAGGAAGAGAGGTGAAACATCCAGGTTCACAATATTAGTAAGCACCCCCCCCCTGTCGATTGTCATACCGAGGTTTTCAAGGCCCTTTCGCAGCCTCTCTGCATGTTTATGATCTTCATGCAGCCTGCCGACCATCTTCTTCAGTGATATCAGTCCGCACGCCGCTATAACACCAGCCTGCCGCCACCCACCCCCGAGGCGCTGTTTCATTCGGCGCGCCTCATCTATGAAATCTCTGCTCCCGGCAATAATAGCCCCGATTGGAGAGGCAAGCCCCTTACTCAGGCAGAAGGAAGCGGAGTCACAAAAATCGACAAGTTCCTTTATATCCGTATCGAGCGCAACAGCAGCATTGAATATTCTGGCTCCATCCATGTATAAAAAACATCCATGTTTTTTCGCTTCTCTTATGGTTTCTTCGTATTCTTCTTTACCCACAGCAAGTCCGCGGTTGAGGTGAAAGGTATTCTCCAGACAGATCATCGCTGTTTTGGCCCGTTGAACACCTTTAGGCTGGATTGCTTCACAAAGCAGGTTGGGATCGTATACGCCGTTCCCGCTGGGAACCGGGCGGGGCTGTACACCGGAAATCGCAGAGAGAGCACCTGTTTCCAGATTGTAGATATGGGAATCAGTAAAAACGACGATTTCATCACCTGGCCGGGTGTATACCATTACCGCAATCTCATTGCTCATCGTTCCCGAAACGGTGAACATAGCCGCTTCCTTTCCAAGCATATCGGCGGCATATTCCTCAAGCTCTAACGCAGTCGGATCGTCCCTCAGAATATCATCACCCACCACTGCATTTTTCATAGCCTCACGCATCTCATCGGTGGGCCTGGTTACTGTATCACTGCGAAGATCAAGAATCCTGTTCATGGCACCCTCTTTTACGGTAGTGCAATCAAGTTGCGACTGATTATAAACCAGTACAGGTCGTTGTCAAGAAGTTATTAATTCAAGGCATTTATGCTGTTAAATTTTTATTCGTATACAATTTTTATAAAAGACCTTGCACATACTATACGAAAGGGATGAGAGCAACCGAAAAAGCTGACGAAGTGTCAAAGTGTACCTGTGCATGAGTTCACGAGGAGTTTTGTTCGTATAGTGAAGAAGCTGTGAGTGGGTGTTAATAAAGAAGTCAGTAAATATTCTGATATGCTCAGCCTTTAATGCCACTTGAAGAGAGGAGTCCCTGAATATAGTATTTCTGTCCTATGGAAAAGATGAGAATGACCGGAATTAGATAAATGACAATACCGGAGAGTAATACAGAAACCAACAAGATGCCGTTTCGAATGACGTAACCGTTTGCCATGGCTACTGCAAGGGTTGTTTTTTCTCCGCTTAGAAAAATAACCGGTGCCATGAAATCGCCGTAGACAAAAAGAAATGAAAGTAAAAATACCGTCACAATAACGGGTTTTGACAGGGGCATGAGTATTCTGAATAGAACACCTAGACGGGAACAGCCATCAAGGATGGCTGCTTCTTCCAATTCCTTTGGAAAATATGAAAAAAATTGCCTGAAAAGGTAAATGTACAGGGGATTCGCTCCGATTCCCCAGAGGAGCCATATATAATAGGTGTTAATTAAATGCAGCTTCGCATAGAAGGCATACTCCGGAATCAAAACCGCAACGGGTGGTATCATGAGAAGCAGGATCACGATATTGAAAAAGAACTTCTTTCCGGGAGCATGAAATCGTGCAAACGCATACCCGAATATGGAGGCTGTTATAATACCAGGTACGGTATATATCATGCTTAACTCGATGGTATTCAATAGATATCGAAGGTAATCAATTTTTGTAACCGCCAGAATATAGTTCTGAAATTGAAATTTCTTAGGCATGAATTTTGGAGGAAACGTAACCATTTCCGTTTGTGTCTTAAGCGAGCTCAAAATCAGCCAGAAAAGTGGAATCAGAAAAAGAATAACGATAACAATAGCAAACACATATCGTAGCGTCTTCCTGGCATTTCTCTGCAGCTTGTATCGTTTGTATGAGATCATGGCATTTTTATTCATATTCATAGTATACGAACCTCTTGGTTGCCCGTAGAAATATAAGAGCGAGTACAAACATCACCAGAAACATATACCAGGTAGCCGCCATTGCGATGCCGAAACTCTGATTGGTGAACGCCTGTTGGAAAGCATAGATGAGGGTAAAGTAATTCTGATACGGTGGCTGCTGATTGAGAAATGCGGTAAATGCCGCCCCTGGAGAAGAGGTTAAGAGGATAGGCTGTACGATCACACTGAAGGAGAGCATAATTCCCACTACCACCTGGTACATGATAAGTGGTGACATAAGGGGAATGGTGATTCTTCTGAATATGAAGAACTGGCTCGCCCCATCGATTTCAGCCGCTTCGATAAGGTCGCTTGGTATATTCTGTATGCCAGCGAGGAAAATAACCATGCCACCACCTATCTGCCAGATGAACATAGTTATCAATGACCCCATAGGGACATTGACCAGCAGGTTAAAAGACAGGTTACTGTTGATCATCCCTAGAAACATGTTAATGAGCCCCGATTCCCTGTTCAGGAGGGTCTTCCATATAAATACGGTAGCAATGATGGGAACTGCGTAGGGAAGAAATACCACACTTCTAAAAAAAATCCGCCCCTTCATTTTCTTATTAAGAAAATTTGCAAGTAAAAGGCTTACTATCAATGTTGCAGCTATGTTAAAAAAGGTGAATTTAATCGTTTGAATGAGAGACCCTGTAAATCGATAGTCGCGGATCAGTGTCAGATAATTTTTTAAACCAATGAAGTGTGGGATTGTCAGACCATCATAACTCGTCAAAGAAAGGTAAAAGCTGTATATCATCGGGATTACGTTCAGGAAAATGAACATTACAATCCACAAGCCGATGAGTAGATAAAACGTTCTTGTTTCGCGTTTGATCCCTAACCGTTTCAAACTCAACACGGTCTCCCAATTCTAAAATAATTACAGGTAGAGGAGTAATCTACTCCTCTACCCATGAGACTATAACTTACTGCATCTCCTTTGCTATCATGGAATCGATCTGATTTGCCAGATTTTTCAAAGCGGCATCAAAGTCAATCTCACCCTTGAGTGCAGGTTCCATTTGCTGGTTATAGATGGAAACCAGCGCGCTGTCCCGCAGATAAGGGGTAAACTGTAATATAATTTGATAGGGCAGCTCTTTCTTCACTTGCTCCAGTCTGTATTTATCAAAAGCAGTTTCTTGCGGGACGTATTTCAGCATCGACTTTCTGGCAGGAAGGCCCCAACCGCTCTTGGCACGTGCTATCGCTTCGTCCTCCAGCATGTAATATACATAGAACTTCCACGCTGCATCAAAATTCTTTGTTTTACTATAGATGACATATCCAGTCCCGCCACCAGTTGCGTTTACTCTCTTGCTTCCGTACATCGGTGCAGGTGCAAACCCGAAGTGATCGGGCGGAATTTGTCCACCTTCGTTTATGATCGGGCCAAACCAATATCCGTCCCACTGAAGCGCCACTCTGCCTGCCTGAAACAACGGTCCATCCCAATCTGGAGCCGGATCGAGGGGATTATGCATCGCATGATGGATCTTCGCTTCATCAAACCACCATTTAAACAACGCGCGTACATCTGGGTCGTCTATATTAAGCTTGGTCCCCTTGTCTTTAAAAAGAAATTTTCCCTTCGACGCGAGCAAATACATGAAATAGCCATTGAACTCATCATCAGTGTAGCCGAAACCATACCGCTCGGCTTTCCCGTCCTTGTAGACCGTGATTTTGTTGATCATATCGGTAAACTCACTGAATGTCACCGGTTGATCATCACTGGGTACAGGCACCCCCGCCTCTTTCAGAGCATCCTTGTTGTAATAATACATGTAGTCGAGGGACCAGTCTTTTACGATACCGTAATATGGCCCCTCCCCCTGTGTTGTACCGTCAAACCGGAACATACTGTTAACTGGGAAGAGATCATCCATGTCGATCGATTTTTCCAAGTCCGATGTTATATCCATCAACAGGCCTTTACGGATCCAGTATGGACTACCTATGCCGTTGATACGGAAAACATCGGGCGCATTTCCACCGGCGATCATTGCCATGAGCTTGGCCGGATCATTCTCAACGACACTGACGTTGATACCTTCATTTTGCTGTTCAAAAGTCTGAATAACTTCATCCGGCATCTCTGCTGCATCCCGCATGAGGGTTATTGTAACTTTCTTTGCAGACCCTTTTCCTGAAAAAACCAGTGCTGCTGGTAATACAACCACTATTGTTGCAACAATCAATATTTGAAAAATCTTCTTCATCTTCATTTGAATACCTCCTTGGTTTTTTTTAAGAATAGAATGATATACCGCGAGCGTTTTACCACCATAGTAGATGGTTTTATTTTTTTTCTGAAATGCCTTTAAACATCACCTCCTTCTTAACATTGATAATGTCATCACTTGCCGCAAGCTTTTTTTAAAAAACCCTCCTTGATTTATTATAAAATATTCGAGTATTTTTAGTCTCCTATCGGTACACACCAGGCTTTATCAAAAATTCAACTGCTCTATACCAGCGCCGTATTTATTGTACCCCAATTCACTTTTCTTCATTTTCGCATGATCTGATCAAGTTTCATTGTTATTCAAAATGATCTATTTTATCAAAATATTGATGATAACTATCATAAAATGATTGAATCATACATATTATTTATTGATATTCATTTTTTGTCAACGATTTTCTATGAAAATTTAACTTTAACTTTTTTTTGCAAGGATCTCACTTTTATGAGAAATACAGCGCAATATTTTAAACTGAATTTTTTATTGAGGAGTTTGCGTAAAAGTCGGTGCCCCGTCACTATATCAAATGCTACAGCGATCACACGGAAGAATAAAAGTATATTTGCAGGCTTCTTGATATCGAGGCTATCTAAGCGAGGGGTCCGCCCTGTTGGTAATTACACGTTCGACTTTTTCAGTCCTTCGGCGCATAACTCCCTTGTAATACGTGAAATTATACGCCTGTCATTTTGTATTCGTTGATTATCCTTGAGCTCTTTCTCCAGCACGCCGAGCAGCTCGTTGAAAAATGTATTTTCCTTTATCAGCCTGTACGTCACCCATCTCCCGTTCTTTTCATCATCGAGGATTCCTATATTCCTCATCAGTTTGAGATGAGCTGATATCGTGGAAAGCGCAATATTGAGCACCTCATGCATCTCGCATACACAGAGGGGGCGCACTTTCAGCATCATCACGATCCGGAGACGGTTTTCGTCACCGAGGGCCTTCAGAACATTCAGATATTCCCGCATTTTCATGCCTCTAGTGAGTTAGAAACAAGGAACTTTCTCTCTGAATTACAGTGTACTTGATTATTTTTTTATTGACAATAACAAATATATTTTTATATTATACGAAATATGAAATTAAATTACAGTTCACCTGAAGGTTTTATTCAATGAAAGAGAAAACAAAGTTTTTCATCCTGGTGTCGGTTTTCACAGCACTGTATTTCATCCCGTTTCATAATCAAATTGTTTCCAATGCCCTGCTCGAATCTTTTTTCATGCTCAAGGAATATGTGCGCCAGCATGTACTGCTGTGCCTGGTGCCTGCATTCTTCATAGCGGGGGCAATTGCAAACTTTCTCAGCCAGCAGGCGGTCATGAAGTACCTGGGCGCGCAGGCGAACAAAGTACTGTCCTATGCCGTTGCCTCTATTTCGGGCACTATCCTTGCCGTGTGCTCATGTACTGTGCTCCCTCTTTTTGCCGGCATCTATAAAAAGGGTGCAGGCATCGGGCCTGCAACCGCGTTTCTCTACTCGGGACCGGCGATAAATGTTTTAGCCATAATTCTGACGGCACGCGTGCTGGGCCTTGAGATCGGGCTCGCACGCGCTATTGGAGCCATTGCGTTCGCAGTCGTTATCGGCCTTCTCATGCATGTCCTTTTTCTGAAAGATGAGCGAAACAGGAATATAGAGGGAGATTTTGCCGTTGTAGAGGACGAAGAGCATTCGCGCTCCCTGCCACAGACTGCGTTGTACTTTTTTACAATGGTTGCGATAATCGTGTTCGTGAACTGGGGAAGAGATGAGAGCATGCCCGTATGGAACACCATCTATCGGTTTAAATTTCCGATTACCGGCGCTTTTCTTCTCTTTCTATTATACACGATACTCTCGTGGTTCAAGAAGGAAGAGCTGAAGGAATGGACGGCATCTACATGGGAATTTGCAAAACAGATACTGCCGCTTTTATTCGCCGGCGTCATGGTTGCCGGTTTTTTGCTCGGAAGACCCGGCCATAAAGGAATCATACCCTCACAGTGGATTACAAGGCTGGTTGGCGGAAACAGCCTCCGCACCAATCTGTTTGCGTCGGTGGCAGGGGCATTCATGTACTTTGCGACCCTGACCGAAGTGCCGATACTGCAGGGACTGCTCGGTGCAGGCATGGGAAAGGGTCCCGCTCTTGCTCTTTTACTGGCAGGTCCCGCGCTTTCACTGCCCAATATGCTCGTGATACGGAGTGTTTTAGGGACGAAAAAAACGGCTGTATACGTTACGCTCGTCGTGGTTATGGCAACGTTCAGCGGGATGCTGTTCGGACATTATTTTTAACAAAAATAGTAACGTTATATACAGGAGGAGTTACAATGATAATAAAGATTCTCGGAACAGGCTGCCCGAAGTGCAGAAAGTTAGAGGAAAATACAGTTGCTGCACTGAAACAGGCGGGCATCGAAGCTGAAATCCTTAAAGTAACAGATGTAAATGAAATTATGAAACACGGGGTGATGATGACCCCGGCTCTTGTCATAGATGAGAAGGTGAAATCCTTCGGCAAAGTGCTTTCTATCGAAAAGATAAAGGAGTATATCAGAGCATGAAATTAACCTGATTGACAGCATATGGATCACAAAAACAGGATACGATACTGATGTTCCAGTATATACTGTGTATGCATGCTAATGTATAAAGGGAGGTCTCTATGAAAAGGGAAAAAGGACTGAATGCCTTTGAGAAATACCTCACCGTGTGGGTGCTCGCCTGCATCGGGGTGGGAATACTTCTCGGTAAAACAGCTCCCGGATTCGCCCTCACGCTCGATTCTCTTTCTATTTATCAGGTGTCGATCCCCATTGCAATCTGCCTCTTTTTCATGATGTACCCAATCATGGTAAAAATCGATTTCGCAGAGGTGGTAAGCGCCGCAAAGACCCCGAAGCCGGTCGGTATGACGCTTTTTATCAACTGGGCGATCAAGCCGTTTACCATGTACCTGATCGCAACCTTTTTTCTTGGGTACGTATTCAAGGGTTTTCTGCCGGGAACTGAAATCATCAAAACAGGACAGGAAGTCGAACTCTGGAGAAGCTACGTTTCGGGGGCTATTCTGCTGGGTATCGCACCCTGCACCGCCATGGTGTTGATGTGGAGCTACCTATCCAGAGGCAACGACGGGCTTACACTAGTGATGGTCGCCATTAATTCACTGACCATGCTTTTCCTCTATGCACCACTCGGCGGTTTTCTCCTGGGGGTGAACGCGATGCCCATTCCCTGGAAGACGATACTCTTCTCGGTTACCATATACGTCGGCCTGCCCCTTGTTGCAGGGTATTTCTCGAGAAAATGGATTATCAATGCGAAAGGTGTCGATTGGTTCAACGAAAAGTTTCTTCATATACTCACACCGGTGAGCATCATCGCCCTGCTCGTCACCCTGATACTTCTCTTTTCTTTCAAGGGAGAGATCATTATTTCAAACCCGCTTACTATCGTGTGGATTGCGATTCCCCTCTTCATTCAAACAATTCTTATCTTCAGTATCGGGTATTTTGTGATTGCGCGTATATTGAAACTCTCCTATCATGACGCAGCCCCCGCAGCAATGATTGGTGCCTCGAATCATTTCGAGGTGGCGATCGCAACGGCAACAATGCTGTTCGGCCTCTCATCGGGTGCAGCGCTTGCAACCGTTGTCGGGGTGCTCATCGAGGTACCGGTAATGCTTATGCTCGTGGGAATCTGCAAGAGATCCTGCTACCTCTTCAGGGAATGCAACCTCGATCTCCCGCAGTGCAGTAAGATCAAGAAAAATGTGCTTTAAAATACAGCATCTTGAACTTATTTTTTCCCAGACCTGACGGTGTTATCATAAAATTGATACTTCCGGATTTCGGACTCATAACATTCATCACAGAACAGCAGAAATCCATAATGAAACCATTTGACATAATGGATATATTTTACCGCGGGTATTTCTTCGCTAAGCTATTTTATGCAGGCCAGCCAAAGCTATCGCCCATAGGATATATACTCAATACGGTAACACCCTGTTCAAGTATGGTAATTGCCTGGACCGCTCTTGCAGGAGGAAGTATCGGAGTTGCAGCCATGCTCGTTGCAGTGGGCCTATTACTTACAGTCATTTTTATTTCAGGCTGGATGTGGGTTCTTATACACACAGTGGTAACGGTTCCCTATGGAATCATCTTTAAAGACCTGACAACCGTTATAACCATACCAATTATCGTGGATTACATCCTTTGCTCCCTGCTGCTGAAAAAACTTGAAAACGAAAAGTTCATGTCGCTGTATCACCGGGCGTTTACTACATGGCATTATTCTTCATAACACTGGGCTGGGGAATAATTATGACAGGTTACTCCTTAAAACCGAATTACGAAACGTGTGATTATACGTTATATCAAAAAAGCACTTGAAATACGGTGTATTATGTGTATATTACATATAGGAGCTTTCGCATGAAGAACCGAATGCAGATTGTAATTTCAGAAGAACTAAAGAAACAAATGGAACTCGCTAAGGATTTTTATGGAGGATACTCCGGTTTGATTGAAACGGCTGTATGGGAGTTTTTAAAACGCCCGGTAGAATCATATCCTGATGACATAGAAGATGTAAAAGAGGCAAAGAGCAGTGATGAGTGGATTGATATTGAGTTACTACGAAAAAAGATTATGAACCCGTGAAAATTTTATTCTCCAAAAAAGCTGAAAAGTATCTCTTGTCCCTGCCAAAGAGAACTGCTCTTAACTTGCTGAACAGAATCAATCAAATTCCTGAGGGTGATATCAGGCCGCTCTCCGGAAGGAAGGGTGAATACCAAATGCGATACGGTAAATTCCGTGTGCTTTTCTTTATCAAACCTGATACTGTAAAAGTCTTTAAAATCGATACTCGTGGAGACATCTATAAATAAGCAGGATTGGTTTATCCGGCATATTTATTTCTATATTTACAATATTATAAAAATATATTGTATTTGCCAACAAATTCCTTTATATTAAATTATAAGGGAACCGGTACATCGTGGATAAAAAGATTCTGCGAGACAAGATGATTGAAAATATCTATCCATTATTTAGGAGGGCGCGTGTTATTGAAAGCCTTTGAGAATGTTAACACCTTTTTTCCGCCGTGTCACCCCGGAGCAGCTGAAACCATTGCCGCATCTGCGGACTGCACGGATGACATCAGTGAGGTTTTTCCCTATCTCAACGCAATCATGAAGGGAACCATCTACGACCCTAAAAACAAGACCCTCCACTTCAAGCTCGGCGGGCACGGTATTACCCTGTACGCGAAAAAACTTCTTGTTGCCGGTCTCGAGGATAAGAAGGATGCCGAAAAGGTCCTGGAACATCTGAAATCCTTCATCAACAGAACGAATGAAAAGAGAGATGAAATCGAACCGAGTTACAAAACACGGGCCCAGCTTAACGTTCTAGGCGTGTACAAGCTCCTGCCCAGAACAAACTGCCGAAAGTGCGGCCAGCCTGCATGCATGGGATTTGCAGCCAAGCTCATTGCAGAGGAAACGCCGCTAGAAAGATGCATTCCTCTGTTTACCGATGAGTACGCCGATGCACGACAACAGCTCTTCGCTGTGCTGAACGAAGCAGGGTACCCTGTTCCCAAGGTATAAGGGAGTATCCAATGCCGGAATCGATTATCGACGTAAAGAACCTCACGAAAAAGTTCAACGATGTGACGGCGGTTGACGATATCTCTTTCTCCGTAACCATGGGGGAAATTTTCGGTTTTTTAGGGCCGAACGGCGCGGGAAAAACGACAACGATTCGGCTTCTCACCGGCACCCTCACACCGGATGAGGGGGCGGTTTCTATCAACGGCATAGATATGCTGAAAAACCCCGTGAAAGCGAAGTCAATAATGGGCATCATCCCTGAAATGGGAAATATCTATCAGGACCTGACACCCATGCAGAATATCGTTCTTGCGGGGAAATTCTACGGCATGCCCCGAAAAGAACTCAGGCAAAAAGCTTCCATCCTCCTTCGTCAATTCGAGCTGTTTGAAAGAAAGTCTGTTCCTGCACGCACACTTTCAAAAGGCTTGAAGCAGAGAATAAATATTGCAAGCGCACTTGTGCATAATCCCGCAATACTCTTTTTAGACGAACCGATGTCGGGACTCGATATCCAGAGCCAGAGGCTTATCAGAAAACTGATAACATATATAAACAGCAGTGGCGCGACTGTTTTTCTCACAACCCACAACATAAACGAGGCAAACCTATTGTGCGACCGGGTGGGAATCATCAATAAGGGGAAAATCGTCGCTATAGATAGGCCTGAGGTTTTGAGAAAGGCCTATGAACAGACACGGTCCGTTGAGGTGTCGTTTCAGGAGCTCATTGAAATAACAACAGAGATCAACACCGAGCTGATAAACCGGGCAGAAAAGATGGGCGATAAATGGAAACTATATACCGGCAACCCCGATTCACTCGTTAAATTCCTCTGCCGCTTCGCAGAAGAGAAAAATCTGACGATCAATGCGCTCGAGATCTGCAGAACGAGCCTGGAGGATGTGTTCGTTGCGCTCACCGAGAAACGGGATTAGAGATAACGGATGCGTGTGTATACAGATAGGCTATGGAAAAAATGGACCCTTTCTCGGCAAAGGACGACATAGTTCGGTATTAAGGAGGGAAAGCTCAAATGAACACCCGGGCCATTCGGGGTATTATCACTGTTACCGAAAAGGACATCCGTATCTACTATACCAAGGCCCCGGTACTTATTTTCGGCCTGCTCTTCCCCTTTTTCATGTTTATTGCGTTCTATATGGGGAGGAAGATCAGCTTTCAGGAATTCTACCCGGGGCTTCTGGCAATGTCGCTTTTCTTTACCGCATCCTCGGTCGGACCCCTGATTACGCCGTGGGAAAAAAGCTTCAGAACCTACGAGCGGCTCCTCTCTTTTCCGGTAACGGTCTTCACTATTCTGCTCGGTGATATAGCGGCAGGCATGCTGTTCGGAGTCATCGTGAATGTCGTTGTGCTTGGCGCAGGCCTCGCGTTTACCCATTACAGCATTCAGTATTTCGCCCTGATTCTCGGGATCATCCTCGGGTCTTTCTGTTTTTCTTCCCTCGGCGTGTTCCTCTCTTCATTTTCCGGTCGGGCACCTTCAAACGTAATGATGATGTCCTCCCTCGTCAGGTTTCCCATGATATTTATAAGCGGCGTCTTTATTCCCCTGCAGGGTATGCAGGGTTTCTTAAAATCCCTTGCATTCATATCGCCGCTCACCTATCTCGTTGACCTGTTAAATTACAGCCTGAGAGGAGGTTCACTGCTGCACCCTGTCGCCAGTGCAGGTGTACTGGTAGGATTCAGCCTGTTGTTTATGTATTGTTCACATCTTGCCCATAAAAAGAATCTATTGAAAGGATTATAATTCCGTACACAGGAGAGGATAATCATGCTCAAGGTAAAAACCCCATGAAGATTATCCGCCTTAAGAAGGGAGATATATCAGGGGAAACGATTTTTCGCCCGTCATCGTCGTTATAATCCTGAACCGTGATGAGGATAAAATTCACCAGACAACAGCAGTCTCTGAAACGGAGGTACCCGTGAATCAGTCACACGAAGGTGATAGCACCCTTTCAGGATTGTGGAAAGGCAGCTTCCGGTTCCAAAGCCAGAGAATAGACATGTTTGTTGATTTTGGCACAAGTACAATCAGTATTCCACAACAGGGGTTACAGAATTATCCGATCGAAAACTTAAGTTACGATGCCCCGCATGTTTCTTTTACACTGGCTTTGGGAGGAACGGTGCGATTCACCGGAGAACGGACTGGCGATACTATCCTTGGCACCTTTCGACAGCCCGGCGCCGAGGGGACATTCGAGCTCACTTTCTCTGGTCAAAGCCGGGTAACTCCGGATGCGCCTACGGGCACTGAAGCCCCTGATTCGAGCGAATCGGGAATACCTGTAGCGAGTGAAGAAGTTACCCTGACCATGGACACTGGAACACTCTACGGGACCCTGACACTTCCGGATCATAAGGGACCTGTTCCTTTGGTGCTCATCATTGCCGGATCAGGGCCGACTGACCGTGATGGTAACTCTTCTTTAAACTCAGGTAAGAACAATAGCTTGAAGATGCTCGCCGAAGGCCTGACACGGCAAGGTGTGGCCACTGTACGCTACGACAAGCGGGGCATAGCAGCGAGTGCAGAGACAGGGTTGGAGGAAAGCAAAGTCACATTCGATACTTTTGTCGATGATGCGGTCGCCTGGATCCAGGATCTGAAGAGAGATAGCCGGTTCTCGCCTATCGGTGTAATCGGCCACAGCGAAGGCTCTCTGATCGGGATGGTTGCGGCGCGCCGTGCAGGGGTCCAGGCTTTCGTGTCTATAGCCGGTTCCGGACAGCCGATTTATGGCACTCTTCTCAATCAGCTAAAGACTCGCATGCCCGCAGTTGTGGAGGAAGCCGGCAGTATCATCAACTCACTCAGACAGGGGAAAAGGGTTACACAAGTCAGCACGGAACTTCAAAGCCTATTCCGGCCGAGTGTGCAACCGTTCCTGATCTCAATGTTCCGATACGATCCGGCAGCGGAGATCGGCCGGCTTCACATACCGGTACTTATCGTGAACGGTTCCCGGGACCTGCAGACAGACATGACACAAGCAAAGCTGCTTGCTTCTGCTATGCCGGACGCGAACTTGTGTATCATCGACAGAATGAATCATGTCCTCAAGGATGCCCCGGCTGATCAGCAGGGCAATATCGCAACATACTACAACCCGAAGCTGCCTCTTGCTAACGGGCTTCTTAAAGCTGTCTGGAATTTTCTGGAAAGGAGCTGCACTGACATTCCAGAACATATGGGAAAGCATCATAATTAATAAACCGGTAAAAAAGTAAAAGCGGTTGCTACACCAATTCAGGAATTGATCTTTAGGATAAACCTCATGGGAACGAGACAGATTTTCGGGTTATTAAAGACAAAAGGCTTATCCCGAGGGTTGGGTAGAATTGCTGTGATGCAAGAGCCAAATCATATGTTAAAGTTCAACCCTCAGCTCCGAACTGACTTGACGTGACGTGTTAAAAGGCCAAGCGCAGGAAGAGTCAGCGCGATGATAAACAATATCCAAAGGGTCCAGGTGAACCGTCTCTTTTCCGGGTGATTCACCCAATAACAGGTCAATACTGAAAGAAGATAAGACTGCGACAGGACTTCGACCAGTCCATCCTACAGACCCCTAAAGGGTAGTCTCGTGTAAATGAGACCCTCGATTGAACCCCGTGCAGGCCCGAAGGTTGAGATAATACCAAAAAGAACTGATGGCTGAATCGGCGAATCTTGCGGAGTAGTTGAATAGCCTGAAGGCCATGAACCCTACAGCGAAATAGGTGAGCGTATGGACTATGGCCGTTTTTGCGGTAATTCCCCAAAGTGTCAGCTGGTTCATCATCTTCATTACCTCCCAAGATAGCTATAATTAGCGGTATTGGTGGCTTGCGTCAATTCTACCTATCACTTAAAACAAAAACCCTATGTTAATATGTGTTTGGATTTTCATGGCCCGTATAGGTCGAACTATTTAATAAATCCTCTTTATATCAGCGTTAATGTAATGAAAATCATTAATATAGCCATTATTTTTTCCTTCGATACCGTGGTGTTTTTTTATACTTTATGGTACAGTAACTGCGGGTTGGGATCGCAACCCGAAACAGATGAACAGAAAAGATGCATGAATGAAATTATATCAAATATACGGGAACAAAGCCGATGAGCAATGAGACTACACCTGCCCCTCTTACCGAAGAGTTACTCCGAAAAGCCCCGAAAGTACTGCTCCACGACCATCTCGATGGGGGTCTGCGGCCCGAAACCATTATTGCACTAGCATCCGACCATAGGCTCGAACTCCCTGAATCCAACCCTGAAAAACTCAGGCTCTGGTTTTTCGACGGGACGAACAAGGGAAGCCTGGCGGAGTATCTCAAGGGTTTCAGGTTTACCACCGGCGTCATGCAGACCGAGGAGGCCCTGTACAGGGTCGCCTATGAAATGATGGAAGATATGAAGAAGGACGGCGTCGTCTACGTGGAAACCAGGTTTTCGCCGCTTTTTCATACAAAACAGGGATTGAGCTATGACCAGGTGCTTGAATCGGTACTGTACGGCCTCAGGGAAGGTGCTCGCGCCTTCGGTGTAAAGTTCGGCCTCATCATATGCGCAATGAGAAATATGCCCCCTGAAACGAGCCTCAAGATGGCGGAATGCGCCGTCCGCTACAGGGATCAGGGTGTAGTCGGTTTTGACCTCGCGGGGGATGAGCTCGGTTACCCGCCGAAAGACCATCTGGCGGCATTTCACTACATACAGAGAAGCAACTTCTATATCACCATTCATGCGGGAGAGGCATTCGGAAAAGAATCGATCTGGCAGGCGCTTCAGTTCTGCGGCACTCACAGGATAGGCCATGGTCTCCATTTGAAGGACGATATCATGGCATCGGATATGAAAATCGTCGAGATAGGAAACCTTGCACAGTACGTGCTCGACAGGAGGATTCCTCTGGAAGTATGCCTTTCAAGCAACCTCCATACGGGCGCGGTACCCGACCTCCGGTATCACCCCTTCCTTCTTTTCTATAAAAACGGATTCAGGGTAACTCTGAACACCGATAACAGGCTTATGAGCGGAACGACGCTTACGAAGGAGCTTGTCACCGCATCCAGCCAGTTCGACCTCTCGCTCAGGGATTTCGAGAAACTCACCTTGAACGCCATGAAAAGCGCCTTCATTTCCTTTCCCCAGCGGCTCGATCTTATATACAACACGATCAAACCGGGCTTTGTAAAATTGAAAAACTCAAACAGAAGGAAGAAAAACGGTGGGCAGAAAAGCACATCATAAACTGTCGAATCCGAACACCAGGGATTCACGTGAAATTCTCTACGATGTATCGGGCCTGGGAAACCCACTCGTCGACATCCTTACAGTCGTGGATGACAGTTTTCTTTCCGCAAATGGTCTGAACAGGGGCATCATGCACCTAATAGACAAAGAAAGAAAGGACATACTCATACAGACGCTCAAAGGACGCGGTTACGGTATAGCGGAAAGCGAGGGCAGTGAAACAAATTCCATTGATAAGGCCAATCTTAATCCTAGCGGAACAGGTCTCGTTGTCAAAGCGGGGGTTGATAGTAAAACAGGTCTCGTTATCGAGGCGGGCGGTTCATGCCCCAACACGATTGCGACCCTTGCTCTTCTCGACGTCAGAACCGCCCTTGCAGGCGGTATAGGACATGATGATTACGGCAGGATATTCTCCGAAAAGATTCGGGAAAAAGGGATTTCATCCTATCTGCGCAAAGGACCTGCCGATACGGGTATATGCATCGTCCTTATTACGCCTGACAAGGAGAGGACGATGAATACCTATTTGGGAGCGTGCAGAAATTTTTCACGAGGAGATATCACTGCTGAGATGATCGAAAAATCGAGGTTCTTTTACTTTACCGGATACATGTGGGATACAACAAATCAAAAGGGGGCGGTAACCAGCGCTATAGAAATCGCGAAGAAAAACGGAGTGAAGATCGTATTTGATATAGCAGATCCCTTTGCGGTCGATCGCCACCGCTCCGATTTCCTGAAAATTATCGAAGACTCTGCCGACATTGTGTTTGCGAATGCTATGGAGGCAGATATCCTGTACGATACCAGGGGACAGAAGGATATCAGTACCGCCGTCAGGCAGATGGGAAGACTCTGCGAGATTGCTGTTGTAAAAAACAGTGCTGATGATACCCACATCTCGTACTCCGGAGAGATGGTAAAAATCCCGAGCTTCAGAACCGAGGTGCAGGATACCACTGGTGCAGGCGATAACTTCGCTGCCGGATTTTTATATGGGCTGATAAATAAGTTTGAGCCTGAAAAGTGCTGCACCATCGCTTCCTTCGTCGCTTCAAAAACAATTGAAAAAATAGGCGCTCAGGCGCCCGTAGATATCAAAAAACAGCTTGAGGAAGTGTTATAGCAGAGAAAGGAAAAATTCCCATATACGGTGCGATTCAAAAAGCTCGAAACCTCCATGACCAATATCCCAAGACGGTATTTTAAAAACAGTTTTCTTCATACCGCACTGGAGAGCGCGTCGCTTGTTATTCTTGATATGAACGGGCTTATCGTTGATGATGAAGAGCTGCAGCTCAAATCGGTCAATACAGCGCTCGAACCCTTGAGCGTACGAATAAGCGAACAATACTGGATTCAAAGCTGTGTCGGAAAACGAGCCGATGAGTACTTTCGCGTTATTATGACGAAGCACAGGATCAGAAGCCCTTATTCCATCGATGTACTTGTTGAAAAAAAGAACGCTGTGTATCGCCGGTTAATTACAAGCTGTGTACAAACAGTAGTCAGACCCGGCATTACCGATTTCATAGAGTATGTGTCGTACCATCCCCGTTTGAAGTTGGCGCTTGCCACCTCTGCGCTTCCGGTGGAAGCCGAAACCATTCTCGGCGTAAAGGGACTCGGTCTTTTAAACCGGTTTGCCTTCACTGCAACGGGAAGGGATGTTCAAAAAAGTAAACCGAATCCTGAGATATACGAATATCTGACCCGAAAGTCGGGTGTTCCGGCAACGAGCTGCCTCGTGTTCGAGGACAGCAAGACCGGCGTAACGGCAGTATCGAACGCCGGTATGAAATGCATAGTTGTGCCAAACCGGTTTACTGAGGGGCAGGATTTCAGCGCAGCACTCTGTATTATCGATAATATAACGAGAAATGCAGTTTTTCTCTAAAAGTTTTTTCCGCAAACCCCAGTTTTGTTATATATTTATAAGAGTGTGTGTATAGAAAGCGGCGTTTGTCCTTGACAGGATGTATCCTTGACAGGATGTATCCTTGACAGGATGTATCCTTGACAGGACACGTCCCTGGCAGGACACGTCCCTGGCAGGACACGTCCCTGGCAGGACACGCCGTACGGTCGGGGGCTGCAGTTAAAAAATGCTACTAAAAGATCAGAAGATTTTCGATACTATTGAAAAACTCAAAGAGAGGTACCATATATTCAGCAGTAATAACTTCATAAAAAGCTATCTCTTCGAAGCCGACATTTCGAAAAGCGATTGGATGGATATCGAGGATCTGCTCAATGCCAACCAGTACTACGATGCAACCGGGTATGACCTTGACAAGCTGTATGACCAGATACTATCCTTTACGAAATTTCTCACGCGGCTTGAAAGAGATATCGTGCCGAGGATGCAGAACGAAGTAAGTACCCGTGCGAACACCCTTTCAAAGGACAACAGGGTTATTTTCAAGATGACGGTAAACAATGCGCCGGGCAATGTGACAACTCTTGAGAGTCTCATAAAAGATCTCTTTGAGGGACTTAAACTACTCGACAGATCAGCGCATGGGGAGGAAAGAATGCGTCTGCACTCAAAAACCTACCTGAAAGAACTCGAACAGAAACTATCGACATAGTGCCACCATCAGGCAGTATTATCCGAACGCAATGCTATTGACCTTCGCATATGCATGAATGCTGAATTCAGATGCATTGCGTTAACTGATCATTCTTTTATAAACTTTTACCCTGTCACATAAAAACAAAACACTTCACCGATCTTAACAGCAGCCAGAAAATGTAATTGGAATAACCGTTTTCACGGAGTACATTCAATTCACCATGTTCGGACTTAAAGCAGAAAGAAACCACGATCAGGTCGTTGGCACCTGGTATGCAGTAGGTGCATTTTCCCTGTGGGGGATACTGCCTCTCTACTGGAAAGCGCTCAAGAACGTGCCTGCTTCACAGATAATCGCGCACAGAATTATCTGGTCTTTTGTAGTCGTCGCCATACTTCTCTTTTTACAGCACAGAATTAAAGAATTAAAACAAGCAGTATCCTCGTGGCGGTACAGGTTCTTTTTTTTACTCAGCGCGGTTGCTCTGGGCACCAACTGGTTTATCTATATCTGGGCTGTCAATGCAGGGCATATCGTTGAAACGAGCATGGGCTACTTTATCAACCCTCTGCTCAATGTGCTGCTCGGCATGCTGTTTCTTCGTGAACGACTGAATTTCTGGCAGGCGATCTCGGTTGCCCTCGCCTTTACAGGCGTGCTGTACATGACACTCCAGTACGGCAAGTTGCCGTGGATTGCCCTCTCACTGGCATTTTCCTTCGCATTTTACGGACTGCTCAGAAAGACTTCCCATGCAGGATCTCTCATCGGCCTTTTAATCGAAACCATTATTCTCTCACCTGCCGCGCTTACATCCATCGTATTAAGGCAGTTGAGCGGAACTGGCGCTCTCGGCTCCGTGTCTTTTGTTTCTCACATTTTGCTTGTCTGCGCAGGGATAGTCACTGCGACACCGCTTCTCTGGTTCGCACACGCCGCTCGGCGTATACCTCTGGCTTCGGTGGGGTTCATCCAGTACCTCGCACCGAGCATCCAGCTTGTAATAGGTGTCATTGTGTTCAAGGAGCCCTTTACCTCCGTTCACATGGTGAGTTTTTCGTTAATATGGGGGGCACTCAGCATCTATTCTCTCTCCAATACTGTAATTATGCAGCGGTTCACACCAGGCGGGAAAAAGGCATGCGGCGGTTGAACGCTAAGGGCTATCCTTTGCGTTTCTTTCATGCAGCAGGCATTCTGTAAGGCGCATAAAATCTTCAACAGCAAGCTGTTGTGCACGCACATGTTCATTATGAAACAGATGTTTAACAATGCCCTGCAATTGCTTCTTGGACATACCAAATCCCAGCCTTAAAAGATTGTTTACCAGGTTCTTTCTTCTGTTCGAGAAACCGGCTCGTACGATATCTCTGAACTCTGTTTTGCACCTATCTCTTTCGGGACGCATAACCAGTGAAATAATAGCACTATCAACTTCAGGCCGTGGAAAGAAATTTTCAGGTGCAATACTTTTTTCCGGAACGTGAATATCCGCAGCACATTGAGCAGCTACCGATACGTATGCGTACTCCTTCATACCGGGATTTGCCGTGAGCCTCATTGCAATTTCTTTCTGTACGGTGCCCGTTATACTTTGAATACTGTTCATGTCGTCGATAATCTTCAGTAATGCTCTGATACCGATGCTATAAGGAAGATTGCTCACCACTTTATCGGCAGTGCTAAGCGCCGCAAAATCAGAGGAGCTCAACTTCATAAAATCCCTATGCACGATATCGATATTCGGGACCGAGAACACCTTAATTTTGTTTTCAAGATACCGGGCAAGCCCCCGGTCAAGCTCGACTGCGATGACCCGTTTTACCCTCTGCGCGAGAGCAAAGGTAAGTGTGCCTAA
>Ga0315554_1000440_pt1 | contig 24418 bp, 21 predicted proteins | sample SalMarSW160370MG_FD_202114 | JGI IMG/M metagenome (GOLD analysis project Ga0315554, IMG submission 202114) | Salt marsh sediment microbial communities from the Plum Island Ecosystem LTER, Massachusetts, United States - Salt Marsh Sediment SW1603-70 ...
GGTAAATTCCTCCCATTGCTTTCGCTTGGCGAAAAGGTAGACGGGCAGTTTGAATTGCGTTTCGACAATTTCTGGCAGTTGGTTCTGATATGCTTTGTATGCCGACTCGACGAATCCCGGTACGCGGGAGAGTATTAGCGGGTCGAGCAGTGTGGTGTATACTTCGTAATGTTTTGTGGTAAGTTTCAGGCCTGGGCCATAGGGATTCTGCCAGGGCTCGATTGATTCGAGCATAGGCAGTCTTCGGGCCTTGAGGTATGCAATCATCCCTGTGGGGGTGTCTATTCTTGTGGACTTGCCTGAGGTGTCCGCACCGCCGGTGAGGAATATCCCGCCGAAAATTAAAACAGCAGTCAAAACAGAAAAAGACTTTTTATTGTCCTGGTTCATAAGCGAAAGTTAATTCTAATCAATAATTCAAATATCGGCAAACGGTGCGCCGAAGACCTCGGCAGTGAACAGGAACACATCGGTGCGCGGGTCTTTCCATGCGTCCGAAGGCAAGCCGGCCTTGTGCGAACAGCAATACGAAAGAAATTCTTCTTTACTCCAGCCGGTCTCGGTCGCGACCTGCGGCAGAAAACAGCCGCTTGTACATCCTTTTTTAATATAGATGCCGTCAATGCCAAGTCGCAAACTTAATGGGTCATCGGTCTTCTTCAAAGGTGACAGCACTGAAATTTCGACGTCGAGCTCGTGCAGCTCATCGTGGGTAATGGGATTGCCGAAGAACCTCATATCGCCTGTGGCCGAGGCTTTGGCTACATGGCTGACCAGCTCAATCAGCGGCGTCTCGGAGGTGAACTGGCCGATGCAGCCGCGGAGCTCGTCGCCGTTTTTTATGGTGACAAAACACCCACAGGTTTCGTTAAGCTGTGGGTCGTCCGATTCAGCCGGGGGCAGTTCTTTGCCGGTTATCACCGCTTCGATGGTGTCCCGGGCAACCTTCAGGAGTAGTTGTTTTTGAGTTTCTTCCATTTTTCAGCCGCCGAACATATGGCCCAGTTTTCTCATTATGTAAACGAGCAAGGCCAGTAATATAATAACAACAATAGTGGCGATGTTGAAATACTTCTCTATCAGTCGGCGAGCCCTGTCGCCGAGGAAATAAAACAGCAACGCCTCGCTGCCAAATCGCATAGTACGAAATATCAGGCTTATACCGATAAATTTCGTCAATGGCACCTCTGCCATGCCTCCGACCCAGCTAAACAGCATATATGGTACAGGCGTTAAGGCGGAGATGGCAATGGCCCAGAAGTCGTACTTTTTATAGAACTCCAGCGCCAGATTTGCCTTGTCACCTAAATCTACTGGCCCGAAGCTTATTTGTTCGAAGAAATGCACGACCCTTTCGCCGCCAATCGCCAGACCGAGCGAAAAAGCGATAGTACCGCCGAGAACAGAAAAGAAAGAACAGGTCAGGCCGTACTTCAGCGAGCGTTTCGGTCTGCCCAGACACATCCCTATTACCATAACATCGGCAGGAATGGGTACGCATATCGGCTCGGTTACAGCAAGCAGAATAAGAACCAGCATGCCGTACTTAGTATCCGCCCAGTGAACAACCCAGTTGTATAGCCTGCGGTGCCAGTGCCACCAGGCGACCTTCTCGTCGCTCCCCTCGACTTTGCTCGGGGCAGGCGTCGCTCGCTTGCCCTGCGTAGCTTTAGCGAAGCGGGGTCGCTCGGCCCTCGATACTTGCTTTTCAATGTTTGATTTATTTTCGTTTGGCATTTCTGCCTTTCAGTTTTGTCCAGAGTTGTCTTAATCGGTCTAATATAGTTTTCTCATCGGCAAATCTTCCCGCCGGTCCGCCTGCTGTAAACAACACTGCAAAGCGGGTAATCAACGCGCCTAAAAGAACGTATCCCAGGATTACCTGAATCATCAGTAGAGTCTGGCCCAGCCAGCTATCGGGATTGGCCGCAATATCGCCAAAGCCTAACGTAGTCATTGTGACGACTGAGAAATAAAAGACATGCCAAAATCCACGTATGTCCCCCGGAAATCCTTCAACCGAAACGCAAGTCGGAATCAAACGATATATCAATGCAAATACAAACGCCAACCCAAAAAACCAAAGTATAATTCGCCCCGTGCTTCTGCCATAATCACTAAGTGACCAGAAAAAATGTTTTATGAATAATTTCTTTAAGAATCGCTTTAGCCAACATCCTTTCTCGTACCATTGTTCCCAATTCATTCGCCTAATGTTGTATTCCAAAAGCTGCCTTGTCCCCGGTTCTATCCTGCAATTGTCTAACGCAACACCGCGGAAATCAGAGTCTCTGTTTACCATACAATTCCAAAGAATTGTAGAGCCGTTGACTATGGAGAGAGCAAACTTTGACTTTTCTATCTCGGCTTCAAAGAATTCTGTATCCTCCAAATGGGAGCATTGGAACTGCGCGTGGTTCAAATGTGCCTTACTAAAGTCTGCATAATTTAGATAAGCTCCTCTGAAATCTGCCCACTCTAAATGTGCATCGATAAATTTTGCCCCTTTCAAAAACACGTTACCTTGAAGCATGTGTACCGGACCTACACCATCTGGGGGTATAGTCCCAGTGTTCAGAAGCGCATATGGGTACTTACCTTTTCCAGCATTTAGGTGAACTCCTTCAAGCTGCCAACGTGAGAAATCTGCTCCCTCCAACTCGATATCTTCATCGGGATTTCCTTTTCGCCACTGGTTCCACTCTGTCATATCTTTTTTATCTGAGCAGCGTTTGAGCATATCGTACTGTTCCTGGCTGAAACGGAGCCCTGAATTGCCTTGGTTGTCGGTGGTTTTCTCGCCCATATTTTTGTCTTGCATTCAAGACCCCGCGTCAAACGCGGGGCTAAATATTTATTTTCTCTGTGGCCTCTGTGAAATCTATGGCTGACAAAATAAGGGCGTTTAGCTATACTGTCAACGCGGAAATTTAACCGAGGCGATGGATATAACTGTGGCTGAATATGAGCAAATAATGAGGATTGGCGAGGCGGTTCAGGTTCTGGCGCCGGCGAAGATAAACCTTTCGCTGTTAGTGGCGGGTAAACGGCCTGACGGGTTTCATGAGCTTGAGACCATAATGGCCAAGATAAATATGTACGATGAGCTGCTCATCGAGCCGGGGACGAAAGCAGGGATAAAATTAGTCTGCCAGGGGTTGCAATGGGCACCGCAGGGCAAAGATAACCTTATCTATACTGCCTGTGAACAATTGCTCCGAGTCGTGGGGCGAAAAGCGAATATTAAGGTAACTTTGAACAAGAAAATCCCAGCCGGGGCGGGTTTAGGGTCGGCGAGCACGGACGCAGCGGCGATTTTAATCGGCGTAAATGAGTTTCTGCAACTGGGTCTGGACAGGGCTCAGCTTGCCAAACTGGCTGCGGAATTGGGCAGTGATGCAGCGTTCTTTTTGGGCGGGCCTTTGGCGTTTTGTGCCGGCAGGGGTGAAGAAATACGAGAAATCGGGGGAATTTTTGATTTTAAGGCGATATTGCTTTTGCCGAAGGTAAGTTGTTTAACTAAAAGTGTTTATGCTAATTATAGACATGACCGGCAGCGATATGTGTCTTTGAAGGGCCCAATTGACGCACTTCTGGAGAAAAACAGGATTGATTTAGTGGCGGGTATGTGCGCAAATATGCTGGATTCAGCGTGTTTTGGTTTGCACCGGGAGCTTGCAGAACTGAAAGCTCAGGTGGAATCTTTGGGTATTGAGCCTTTGTGTCTGAGCGGTAGTGGTTCGGCGATGTATCATATTATAGAGACATCCGATGGGGGGCGGGTTGATGAGTATCTTCAGCTAATCCAAAGACAGTGCAACTGCGGGAGCATCATCATAACAAACAATCGATGGTAAGCTATTAGGCGAGGGAAAAGAGTATGGAAATCAGTGAGGTTAGAGTCAAATTGGTCAGCAACAAGGATGACCGGCTAAAGGCCTTTTGCTCGGTGACACTGGACAATGAGTTTGTTGTGAGGGATATTAAAATAATCGAAGGGACCAACGGGTTTTTCGTTGCGATGCCTTCGAGAAAGATGTCGGACCATTGCGAGAAGTGCGGCAATAAAAACCATCTTCGGGCAAGATACTGCAACAATTGCGGCACGAGGCTGCCCGAAGAAAGAATGAGAAAGGATGCGAAAGGCAGGCTGAAACTGCACGCTGATATCGCCCATCCGATTAACGCCGAGTGCAGAAGGAAGATACAGGAGAAGGTCACTAAGGCATATGAGGAGGAGGAGGAGATGTCGAAACAGCCGGACTATAAGCCGCAGGACCTGGATACACCGGATGACGAGGAAGTGCCGGAAATAATATAGGATAAGGCGGACGTGAAACCTGTCGGGATGAACTACGATTTTTTTCAGCGTCAAATTGGGATACGACGGTTCTCCTCTGTGTAACAGGAAGCTTGACAGAAGTGTTAATATGGCTTCTTACTTAGGTTTTTAAGTCCTCGAAGACTCTTTCGAGAGCCCTGTCCAGGCGGTCGTTCAGTTCGTATTGCCCCCTTGAAAGACTTCGACGGACTTTGAGCACTTTATTGCGGCGGACCTCCGGCATTGAAGCAATCCTCTTAAGAACCTGACCAAGTGGAGTGTGGTTGAGATTGTCCAGGATTTGCTCCATGGTCAGGTCGTCCTGGTAGTTAAGCTCGCAACCGAAAGGCTTAAGCTCATTGTCGTGCTCGTGAACATTCTGTTGTTCAAATCTCGTCATAGTCATTACCTGCGCTGTCAGTCCGTTGGCGAGTCAATCCGTTTTTTATCGCTCAAAGGCCTATAAACCACTATATATTGTATAGCCTTGCATTCCCTTTTAAGGCACTAATCCGCTTTACAGTGTTGTTATCGACACCGTAATCGGAAAAACTTTAGAAAAGTTTTACTTTTGCTTAAGTGGTTTTTTCGTAAGGGATTATAGAAAAAATTGGGCAATATCCCTTATCAGACTCAGAAAGCCCGAATTCTGAAAACCGCAATTTCAGCCCGGGAAAATGGGTTTCTGAAGGTGCTCAAATTGTTTTGGGGCATACAATATATGGTATGCTTTATTGGAAAAATACGAAAGATTTGTGAAATTCCGGGATTTCGACTGAGCGTCCTATAAGAAGGGCCGGTCAATGTTAGTAGTAGTATTTTAAGGTGAGGTCCACTTTCCAGGCGTCCGGCAGGCCTTGCTTTTTTGTCAGTGTAACCTTCTGGCATTGCAGGCTGGCCCAGGTTAACTGGAGGTTGGATAGAAACTCAGCGAACGTTGTGATGTCGATTTGGTTTATAATGATTTGGCAGTCCTGGGTCTTCTGACCGGTGGACCGCTGGATTGGTTTTGAACTGATGGTATAGTTGGTCGAAGTAATACCAAGCTTCCTGGCGGCTGCGTCGATAGCAACGGTGTAGTCGAATCCGGAGCTTTTCTTTTCATCACCGTATGTGCGTCTGTCCGGGTCGAGAGTAAGGATTTCTTCAGCGAGCTGTCTGGCTTCGGCATATATCTTTTGGTTTCTTTGCCATGTGTCGGCTGTTCGCGGCAGGTAAACAAGCCAAATCAGCAGGGGCCACAGGGCCAGCAGTACCGGAGCGGCTATATAATACAGTGTTGGTTGTCGCGCTATATCTTTCATCTTAAATTAGTTCATCCACCTGTTTTTGGTATTGCTGTTATGCTGAAAGTGTCCCGTCCACCCTGTGTGCCGAGATTTTCCTGCTGGACATTCATCGTCTTCTTGATTTCCGCAAGCAGCTTCAGGGTATTGGAGCGGTTCGAAGTATCACCGGTAATGGTGACATTCCTGGCTGTTATCGAGATTTTTTCTATGTTGAGACTGGTCGGCGAGGCGACGGCGTTAAACGCATCGAGAACAGCGGTGAGCTTGGCGGGGACACTCTGCTCGCCGGTTGCGCTTAGCTGTCCGCTCCTGATGCGCTCGATACGATTCAGCGCCTTTTTCAAATCGTTTTGAGCAGCGGTTAATTTTGACGGCATTTTCTCTTCGTCCGGAAGGGCTGCGGCGTAGTCTGCTGCGAGTTTTTCACGGAGTAGTTTCACCGGCTTATTTTTCTGCATCAGTCTTAAAGTCAGGTTAAGACCAAGAGCGACGAGTATCACGCAGGCTGAGACGCTTATGATTTTGAGGGTCTTTTCGAATCGGCGTCTTTTTCCGAGATACGGCATGTAATCGCTGCGAAAACTAATATGCGGGTCTTTCTGCAAATGCGATAATGCCGCGCCGCAGGCGACTGCGAATGTAACAGGATTACTACAGTCCTGCGGCATGGTAAAGTCGGCGGATTCAGCAGCCAGACCCAGGGCAGAGGCGAGCCGGTCGCCCTGCAGCGAACCGGCCGAGTCCAGGAACAGCAGTTTGTTCAACGATACTTCGGCACCGAGACGTGCGATGGATAAAGGGGTCTGCCGCAAGAACACGTCGTTTCTGTCCTGGCCGGGTGCGATAAGAAAGGTCCGCTGGATGGCTGCCGTTTCGCTGTCGCGGCGGAGCGGCCCGACGAGGTACCCGTTGGATTGTGACAGGGCGGCGAAGAGAGTTTCTTCGGGCGGTGCTTGTTTTTCAAAGTAGCGGCTGGTAACAAATCGGCACAGGCAGGTGACGTCGGGCTCGACCGTAACGGGGTCGAGGTTGTTTGCGGCAAGAGTGTTAATCACTTCGGCGAGTATTGTCTTTTGTGATGTGAATACCCTAAGCGCCGAGCCGTTTTCATCGGATGATAATATGCCAAAAGCAAGGGCGACGTCGCTGATGTCGGCGGCCAGGGCCTCTTCGGTATCGAATCGCACGGTTGATTCGATTTGTTTTTTGTCGCTGAAATTGCTGTGGACGTCGTGCTGCATATATAGTGAGCAGTCCAGAGCCACCGCAATGTGCGAGAACTGCAAATTGCGTTGGCTGCAAAGCTGGGCGATTCTGTCGGCAAGCTCCGAAAAACCGCCGGAGGATTCAGTTTGCAAAGAGACCTCGAAGCAGGCGATTACCTCTGCCGAGGTCTGCGGAGAATCCAGGCAGACAGCAGCGGCCTTGTCATGGGTTAAATATATTCCGAGGCAGCCTTGGCCGTTCACTTTAAGTACGCTCCGAAAAAAATCTTAGCCGCTCAGCACGGCTATTTTTTCCAATTTCCCTTTGTTCTTCCTGACAGCTATCACCGCCGACGTCCGGGCCAGGCCTCGATTGACGGTGATACGTATTGTAAACAGGTTGCTTTTAGTCACTATATATTGTCGGCACTTCTCGAGGGAATCTCCATATTTGAATAGTTCACGCCGAATTTCGTTGGGGTCTTCAAAGGGTTTTATCCGGCGTCTTTGTATTACATCGTCGGCGAAGTTAACTGCGGAACTCAGACCTCCGAAGGTAAACGCGGCCTCGAGGACATTGCGAGGGGCTGTATTTATATTAACGGTGCCGATAGGCCAGAGTGAGATATACTTCAGTGCCGATTCGGTACGGTCGTCTGCGACGATAAACGGTCTGGCCAGGGGCTCGGTGTTGAGCAGTGAGCTGTGATAAAGCCTGGCGAAATCCGTCAGATTTACTGTGGCCGGTATCGTGGTTGTGGTTGTTCGGTAGCGTGTTTGCCGGCTGCGTTTTGTTCTTGCCGACCGGCGGGATATCGGGACCTTTTCCCTCTTGGTTATTTTGACGTCTTCGAATTTCAGCTTGTATTTTTTAATTTCGCTCAGTTCAGCAAGCTCCTCTTCCAGCTGGTTGACCGTTACTTTGTTGACGTCCATCCACTCGCAAAAGGTTTCAAAACCTGCCTGAATCTGTCGCTGGACCGGCTTGTCCTGGAGCATCAGCCAGCCGATGGGGTACTTAGCGTTCTCATCGTGAATTTCGATTGTGACGGTAGCGTCACCGATGATGAGATTCAGTGGTTTGGTAATAAGCGGCCAGGCCGGGCCATACGGGCCCGGGATTTGCAGGTTGTTCGGGTCGTTCGGGTCAATGGCGATATTCGAATTCGCAGTGGAGCCAATGATACTATTGGCGCCGACAAGCCTGCTGATATCGTCGTCATTGACGTCGCCAAAGCGGTTAACGTCAACGGTAGAACGGAGGTATTGCATAATTTCCTTGCGGTATTTCAGGGCCTGTTCGGCGTTAATTGATTCGGCCCAGTTCGTCAGAAGCCGGCGATACTCCATCTCGTTCATGGTAAACAAGTCGGAAAAATCAGGTTCGTTCGGCCTGGCTATTATAACGGGCTCGTTAATATCCTGCAGCGTAGCCAGTGCGTATTTGACCGCCGAGTCGCGGGCGTAACGAGCGGCCTGGTAGTCTACCATGTATTGACTTCGCTTGCGGTAAGCCGAGACCCGCAGTGTAAGGGTGTATGCAAGGGCGCAGAGAACCACCAGCAGAACCAGTACGACTATAAGAGCCATGCCCCGGTCGTTGAGTCTTGTTTTTGGTTTTTTTGTCCCTGTCGGCATCATCCTTTACCTATGAGTCAGGACTCAGCTATCTGTCTTCAAATAGATTAGGTTCATTGAGGTCATCTAAGTCATCAAAATCGCTGAAGTCATCCAGGTCGTTGAAGTCAAAAAGGTCGCCATCGTTACTGTCAGCCAGGCCTGCTTCGAGTTCGTTATAGTCAGGCGGGATGAACTGGAATTTTATTTGCCTTGTTCGGTCGATTGCGACGGTCCGGGTGATTATTTCGTTTTCCGGTACGGCAAATTTACCGTCGATGTCCCGGTAAGGCCGAGCAAACGAAAGACTTATCTTAACCGCCCTGGGCAGCATGTCGGCAGCCCAGGTTTCAAGAAGATTACCGCCTGCCATGGCCTCTATTTTCAGGTAGGTCAGGCCCGCAGCGACGGGTATGAAGAGCTCCCTGTTGGTTTTGCTTTTTTCCTCGCCCAGGAGCTTGTCTTCGACGGTCAGGCCGGTGTGGCTTCGATAAAGGATAAGTCCGTTTGCGTCGAAATCGTAGTTGCTTTGCCAGATTATCTCCTCGAAGATTTGTTTTTTGTTATTGTTGTCGTAGTATGTTCCGGTAATCTTCATTTGTGCAGACGGATAGAACTCGTCGAACTTGTTCCTGATGGATATTTTGATGTCGGCATCCCGGCCTGTAAGCGGTGCGACAATCTTATCCAAATCTTCAGCGATGCGCTGCAGGACTTCGTTGGGCAGTTGTTGGGTCTCTATCGAGGCGTTCAGCTCACGGGCCGAACGCTGCATCTGGCCGTAGACACCTATAGCCGCGATGAGCAACAGTGTGCTGATGACCAGTACCGCCAGCAGCTCAATCAGCGAAAAGGCACATCTACTGCCACTAATTTTTGCTGTTTTTATTTTCATACTCAGGCTACTTTAAATTTTTCTCAATCCACTGTTGAAGTTCCTCCGGCGTCATTTCGGACAAATCATTCGGCAGAGTTTCCGGCGTTTGGGAATCGGAGTCACGGTCCGGGGAAGTCTCAGGATATAATAGTTCATCGGGGCTGCTCAAGTCTAACCGGTCGGCCAGATTTTTCAGCTTCTCGCGAGCATCGAGAATCTGTTTTATCTGCTTTTCGTTCAGTTTTGTCAGCCAGTGTGTGAATTCGACTTTCCTTAGTTCGCCTTGCGAGTCTTCATACTGTGCTGAGCACACAGCCCGCAGCCACATTTTCTCCGCGACCGGCTCATAGAAGGTTTCTACCCTGGTTGTCCACTGGATAGCGGGGTACTTGTCACCGTAGCCATATACCACCTGTTCAGGGAGAGTTTCCGCACCGAGCAGGGTTTCCATGTTCTCACGTGCAACGTCGAGAGCCTGCATCCGTCGGGTGGAGTCGCGAACCGCGGACGAACAACGTATGAAAACCACCAAAACGCTTGAGATTATGAAACCGATTATGGTAGCGGCGGCGACAACCTCAATAAGAGTAAAGGCTTTGCGGCGATGCTGCGCCAACGAGATATTTTCAGAACGGTAATTCATCTGGTCTTTTCGATTTCAATATTTCCACGTCACCTTCTTTAAGAGTAACGATTCTGCTCAGGGTGCTTACTACTACACTGTAAGGCCTGCCGGTCCTGTCGAGCAGGACAATCTTTCCGCCGTATTGCCAGCCGGCGGGCCCGGCCCTGAATTTGGCCTGGAGCGTTTCGGTGTCGACGTCGATGGCGGCGATTTCCTCATCAGGGTCGTCGAATTCAACATAACTGACCATGCAGTTTTCGCCGAAATCCTCGATGGTGATTATTTCCTCCTCGAGGACATCCGAGAGGTTATCCGAACTGATTTTGCGAAGGATGTACTGCTGCTCGACGAGGTCGATTATTACTTCGTACCTTCGTCCTGTTTCGTGAGCAGCCATGGCGGCCTGCTGCATAGTGGAAACGAAACTGTCGGTCTGCACCCTGAAGGAGCTTCTTCGAACCGGCTCGGTGAGGTTGAAAACGGTGATGGTTGTCAACAGGGCCACAATCGCCATCGCCACCATCGTTTCCACCAGCGTGAAGCCGTTGCGAGGGTATTTACCGAAATCAGTTTGCGTCTGTACTGTACAGGTCGGCATCATCACCTTCACCACCTTCTTCGCCGTCTGCGCCATAGCTTATGATGACGAAGGGCTTTCCACTTTCGGGATATCTCTCGTAGACGAAATCGTTGCCCCAGGCGTCCACAGGTACTTCGGTGGTATCTATGAAGCCGCCTTCAGGCCAGTTTTCCACGTCGCTGGGCTGATAGAGTAGCTCCTCAAGCCCGACGTCTTCGCTCGGATACCGGTTGGTCTGCATCTCAAAGGCCTGTACAGCCTGGTGGAGCTTTTTGAGGTTCAGCTTGGTGGCCTTGACCCGGCTTTGCTTGACGTGGCCGACGACGTTTACCGCCACTACCGTAGCCAGCAGTCCGAGTATTATGAGCACAGCCATGACTTCAATTATGGTAAAACCATCCCTTCGTTTTTTACCGACCAACTTTTTGTTTTCCATAACAGACTCCTTTTTTAGAACTGAGACGACAATTTGAGTATCGGCAGAACCATGGCCAGCGCAATTACACCGACCAGCGCCGCCACACAGACGATAATAAGAGGTTCGAACGCGGCACTGAGTCTTTCAACTACTACGTCCGTATTCGACTCGAGGTTTTCGCTGATATTCTTGAGCATTGTTTCGAGCTCGCCGCTTTTTTCTCCTACACTGACCATGTGCGCGATAGCCGGGCCGATTACGCCGCTGTCTCGAAGCGGGGTAGCTATGTCGGCGCCGGCGAGAATTCTGTCCCGGGCCTGCTTGATGGCGTCGCGCATAAGGGTATTGCCGGTCACTTCGGCCACAACGCGAAGGGCCTCGGCCATGGGCAGGCCGGAGGCGAGGAGGGTTGACAGCGTCGAGGCGAATCTGCTGACCACCCGCTGTTTGATTAGCGGGCCGAATAACGGCAATGCGAGCAGAAACCTGTCGCGCAGATAGGCGCCTTTTTGAGTGGCTACGAATCGCTTCAGAGCCCATACTATCAGGACTATACCGCCTATCAGCACAAGGACCCACCAGCTCGTAAGTACATAACTCACATCCATCAATACCTGTGTAATCCACGGCAGCTCCTGGCCGGTGTTCTGAATCTGTTTGCCAATCACGGGGATGACCGCCGTGGTCAGGAAGATAACGACCACAAGGGCAAATAAGATGAGAATTATTGGATATATCAGTGCGGTTATGATTTTGGACTCGACCTTCTGGCGTTTCTCCATGAATCCCGCTATGGCGGCGAAGTTGGCGCCGAGAGAGCCGGTTACTTCGCCGACGCGAACCATGCTGATATAGATAATGTCGAAATAGTCACTGTAGTCCTTGAGAGCGTCGGTGAGCGATTCGCCTGTTACGACCCTGTCCCTTATGTCGGTAAGAGTGTTCTTAAATCGCGCCTCCGAGGTTTGCAGGATAAGAACCGACAGGGACTCGGTGAGCTTAATTCCTGAATTGAGCAATGTCGCCATTTGCTTGGTAAATTCAATGAGCTGAGTCTTGCTGCTTTTTCTGATAAGGCCGGACAACCGTCCGCCCTGCTCAAAGCCCTTTACCTCAGTGACGCTGGTGGGATGAATGTCCCTTACGCGCAGCTGTTTGCGAGCCGCGTAAGCGTTCTCAGCGGCGATGGTGCCTTTGGTCTTTTTGCCTCCGGCGGCAACAGCAATGTAATGGTATCGTGGCATAAGAATTTTCTAATTATAAAATATCGGCCTGGGTGACACGCAGAACCTCAGCTATTGTAGTGATGCCTCCCATGACTTTTCGGGCTCCGTCCATACGAAGTGTTTGCAGGCCGCCGTTAAGCGCGGCCCTTTTAATAGCGCCCGCGGTTTCGGTTTTGTATATCAAACCCTGGATTTCTTCGTTTATCATCATCAGTTCGTACACACCCGTTCTGCCTCTGTAGCCGGTCTGGAAGCATTTGTCACAGCCGGCGCCGGCATAAAATTTATGTTCCGCGGCGGTGCCGTCAATATTAAGAAGACCTAACTCGCGAAGCTCATGGTCGCTCGGCTGATGTTCCTGCCGGCAGTCACTGCATATTCTTCGCACAAGCCGCTGGGCCATAATGGCGATAACGGATGAGCTGACCAGGTAGGGCTCGACACCGAAATCGAGCAGCCTTGTTATGGCGCCGGCCGAGTCATTCGTATGCAGCGTGCTGAAGACAAGGTGCCCGGTCAATGAAGATTGAATCGCCATTCGTGCGGTCTCTACGTCTCTGACCTCGCCGACCATTATAACATCCGGGTCCTGGCGAAGAACGTGTCTCAGGGTATTGGCGAAATTCATTCCCTTTTTCGCGGCGACCTGCATCTGGCTGATGCCTTCGAGCTGATACTCGATAGGGTCCTCTATGGTCATTATGTTTTTCTCGGCGGAATTTATCCTTTGCAGGCAGGCGTAGAGCGTTGTGCTTTTACCGCTGCCGGTCGGGCCGGTTACGAAGATAACTCCGTGTGTTCTCGTAAGCAGCGAGTCGAATTTCTCGAGGTCTTCTTTCCACAGTCCCAGCTCATCGAGACCGTACAATGCAGTGCTCTTGTCGAGAATGCGCAGGACCGCTCTTTCACCGTAACTGGTTGGTACGGTGCTGACGCGCAGGTCGACTTCTCTCTGGCCGAGCCGTACGCTGCATCGGCCGTCCTGCGGCATTCGCCGCTCGGCGATGTCCATACCAGCCATGACCTTGATACGTGATATAATCAGCGACAGGACGTTACGGTTCAAACTCAGCGTGTCATAAAGGATGCCGTCGACGCGATAACGAATCTGGATCTTGGCTTCGTATGGATGTACGTGAATATCGCTTGCCCGCAATTGTAGTGCGCGGAAAAGAATATCATTTACGAGCCGTATTACCGGCGGGCGGTTTACCACGTCGAGCAGGTCATCGGAGGTTGCGACCTCATCGGCAAGCTGGTCGATGTTTTGCGAATCCAGCTCTTCGACGACATCTTCGATGACGGTGGTGCGCTGCTCATAAGCTATATCAATGGCTGAGGTAATGGCGGTGCGCGTAGCCAGGGCGGCTCTGACCGGCATGTGCGTCATTTTCGAGACGTTGTCGAGGGCGTTGGTGTCGAGCGGGCGGGAGATTATAACGGTCAGTTCCGCGTCGCCGTCGGATTTGATTCCAATCAGATAATGGTGCTGTGCGTAGGTTGCAGGAACGGCTTCGATAAACTCGGGGGGTACGCTTTTGGCGGGAACTTCCTCCATGAAGTCCTGCCCCAGTGCGGCGGCAAAGAGTCGCAACACCGACTCCTCCGTGAAATATGGACAGCGCAGCAGGACCTCATCGAGCCGGGCGCCGCTTTCGGTGTTCTTATCCAGAAAATCGGCGAGCTTGTCGGCATCGACCAATCCCGTCCTTTCCGCGGTTTTTATCAACAAATCTCTCATCAGTATTTATCAGTATATATCTTTTGGGCATCGTTTACACTGCCCCAAATTAACGGTTTAATCGTCCTCGAGGATTTTTACAGGGTCCATCGGTTTGGAATCGATTCCCGGCCAATCCTGCATATTCTGGAATTTTTCTTCCATCTCTTCGAATGTCTGACGGTTCTTTGCGGATACACGACGAATATCTTCCAGTCCAGCAATCTGGTCGCCGGGCCTGATGATATTGGCTTTGACAAAAACATAAAGCCTGCTCTGGTCGCCGCTGTCGGTAACGCCTCTAAACAATCCTCCGACCAGGGGTATATCTCCGAGAATCGGAACTTTCGATTGTCCTTTTGATTGGTCGATTGTTTCAAGCCCGCCCAGAATAATCGTCGTTCCGTTCGGAACTGTGCCGACCGTTGTAACATCCGTAGAAAGACGGTCCGGCGGTGAAGGGTAGGTTTGCGTAACACCTGCGTCAGTAATTGTTACATCCGGTTTTAACGTGAAATCCGTTCTGTTTAAGGCTATCTCGAGTCGCAACATATCTCCTTTACTGATATGCGGCTTAATTGTTAATGTCACTCCGGCATCATAATCGGCAAAGGTGACATCTTTAGTTGTATAAGCTGTGCCCGACTCCGGGAAATTTACTATACTTTTGACTTGGGCAATAGAAATAGTATTTTGTGTTTTAATCTCACCTTCCTGATTGTCGTTTACAAGGATTTTGGGTCTTGCCATAATTCGGCCGTAACCGTTTGTTTGAATTGCAGTAATCAGTGCCTGGATTTTATCCGCGTTTAAAAACGCCTTGATAACACTGTCTGTAGCGCTGGTCGTTGACCGCAGGTCGGCATAACGATTGGTAGTGAAATCTTCCAGTTCTGTACCGACTTGGTTGGATCTAAGTGATGGACCACCATAAGTTTTGGATATAATATCAAGGTCGTATTCGAATTTTTCATTTTGTGTAATCTCAACAAGAGTCACATCGAGCAAAACCTGCGGCCGGTATTCGTCAAGCTGCTGGATTATCGAGCTTATCCACTGCTGATTTTTCTTGCCAGAATAAACGACAAGTGAATAAGTCTTCGGGTCGGGGATTATAGTGATGTCTTCTTCTCTTTTGCTCCTGACGCTTCTTACGATTTTAGAATCCTGGCCGGCACCGCTGCTCTCTTCAATCGTTTCTTGTATGAGCTGATTAAGAACAGTTGCCAATTCCTCCGGGTCCTGATTTTCAAGCGGATACACGACGTAGTTGGTGGCGGACTGCTGTGGTTCTGCGTCAACATAAGCGATAATCATGGCGATTTGTGCGTGCTGTTCAGCGGTAGCGTTGACCAGCAGTGAGTTAGTCGATTCGATAACCACAACCTGCGGCTCTTCGACCAGCCCCTCTTCGGTGAGCACAGTGGCAGGGGTCTCCTGGGCAGCTTGACCCTGCTGCGGTGCCGTGATTCGGCCCGTCCGAGTAGCAGTTGTTCTTACGCCGCCGCTTATTATGCTCAGGGCCTGCAGTTTTTCCACGACCTCCTCGGCGCCGGCGTACTGTATGTCGTACAGCCGCAGGGTCCGCAGGTCCTGCTGGACCACATCGAGTGAATCGATTAGCGTCTCAACGATGTCGAGCTGCTCCGGCATACCTATCATCAGGATACGGTTGGTCCGTTCATCCGCATCGAGATAGACTTCGGGCTGTGCGGATTCGGTGGTCGGCGTGGGTTGAGGTGTTCTTGGTGTCGGTCGTCGTCTTCGGTCGCGGGCAGTTGTTGGGGCCGGCGTCGGCTCTGTCGGAGCGGCTACCGAGATTGAGAGGGTACCCAGTTGCTCGGCGAGAGTTTCGACCTGGCTGGCCAGGCCACGGGCCATAGTGTAGCGAAGCTGGCGATAGCGGAATTGCTTGCCCTCGCCCGGCTTATCGATGATTGAGAGCAGCTCCTCGACCCTGCCCATCCGGTATGCGTAGTCGGTTACGATAAGTTTGCCCGCATCAGGAACGCCCTTGATGTGCGCGCCGAGTTTCATTTCTGTAAGCAGGTTTTCGGCGCTGGCGGTGTCGATGTACCGCAGGTCAAAAACCCGCGTCACAATTACATTGCCGAACTGTAGTTTTTTTTCCTCGGTGTCGAACAGGACGGGGTCCGTTTCCAGCACCCTGGCGATTGGCACAATGGTAACAAGGTTATCTTTTCTGGTCATGGCAAAGCCGCGGAATTTCAGGACCGATTCGAGCAGGGGATAAAGCTCACCCACTTTAATCTTGCCTTGAACGCGCAGTGTTACCTGGCCGGTGACTTCTTTAGAGTCGTACAATAAATTCAGATTAAGATACTTGCCCACCAGGTCAATAAGTTCGACAACATTGATTGTTTCGGGCAAATCCAGTTCTAATTGCTCATTGGCCAGTTCCGTCGGGGCCGGCTCGTAGGATAATTTCTTGATTGCCGGACTGCTGGTGTCCTTCGGATTCAGTTCTATTATCTTCGTAAGGCCTGATTCCGGCTGGGGCTCTTGAGCAGGTTGTTCAGAAGGTCTCTGCGGTGTGCTTTCAGTTGCCGCTTCTGAAGATAGTTCAGCGGCCTGAGGTTCGGTGGTCTTTAGGGCAGCTTCGACTCTTTCGGCTTCAGCCAGAGAATCAAGTATCTGATTAAAAAACTGGTCGTCTTCGGGCTTGCTATCTTCGGTTACAGCAGATATACCGACCGGCGGAGCTTCTGTCACGGCCGGCTGATTCGGCCCGGCTGATTCGACGGCGGTTTGCGGTTCGGAGATTTCGTCTAATGCAGAAAGCACCTGTTCGATGTAGTTGGCAGGTGCAGCCACAATCACAGAATCACCGAGCAAATCAACAAGTACTCGCGGTTTTTCGCCTGCTGCCGGCAAAGCGACAAACGTGGCCAGCGACAGGCCGGTCATGCGTTTGGCAACTTTATCCTGGATAGCAGTGACAAGCTCCTTCTCGGCAGCAAGCAGAACAACCGTGTACTGCTCTTTGCTGTCAACCAGCTCAAGCAGCGTTCTGGCCTTTGCCAAATCGCCGGTCCCGGCTGTTATTAGAATCGTCTGTGTGTTGGGTATTCGCGAGGCGGTGCCAAGGTTTGTCTGGGTGATGTACTCAATGGCCTGTTGGGGAGATATGTTCCTGAGTGAGCGCGACATGAAACGGTCGGACTGAGGTGTATCCTGTGCCGAGGCCCATGATGCCAGGGTAATTACCGCCAGCAGTACCGCCGCCAGCAGCCTGTTTAATTTCCAGAGTCGAGATGAGTTATCAATCGCCATAAAACACTCCAATAGCACACCTGGAAACTCTCCGTAGTAAACTCTGTCCTCTATCGGCTTGACGGGGGGCGAATCTTAGCGTATAAGCTCTTTTTTTCTAAGCCCTTACGACTACCGCCGCTAAGTTATTTCCCCTGGGTCGGATAAAGCCGTCTGCCCTTGTTAATAGACACCCGGGAGGCGCAAATGTTCCGCGTTTTTCGGACCTGGCGTGATTTTTCGTTACGGCAATAACAGGCCGGAATGGGGCAAAAACCGCCCTAAGTAAGCATGAGGAAGAATACGCGGACGTTAAGCGAAGGTGTTATGTTTATCCGGTTCGAGCTGTCGAGGGGTAGATTAGTCCGATGCCGCTTCGTCGTTAGCGTCCTGGAGTTCCTTGCCGAGCTCGTCCAGCAGTTCGGCTTCTTCATCTGTGACCTGCGAAGCGTTTTCCAACTGCTCCATAAGCTCATCGGCCCTTTTCAGCCATTCGTTGGGGTCTTCAATGCCCTCGGTCTCTTTGATGAACTGTTCGAAAATTACGTCTTTTTTGGAAGGGGTAAAATCCTTGCTGGATTGATAATCCTGTTGCGGCTCCGGGGGATTTACAGTGGGGGTATCGTTTCGGGCATCACTTCGAGGTGCCGGGCGTCGGAATCGTGAAGGGTTCGCGATTACTGTTGGCGAAGGCGGTGCGGTAGTCCGCGGGACATCCGACGGTAGTGCCTGAGTACCTTGTGAAGATTCGCCTTTAATCAGGCTTCTCTTGGGTGTCCGCTTGGCCGGGAGTTCGTAAGTTCTTGTTCCGTCGCGGATTACGACCTTGCCGTCATTTACTTCTTCTACGACTAAATGCCCAATTTTGCTTGATTGTCTTATCCACCTCAGTCCTTTGCCCGGTTCGTCAATTAGCGCTAAAGACAATTCCGGGCGAAGTGGATAGTAGCTTGTACCCAGCAGATCAAATTTTGCCGAGACCTCGGTCTGGGGCCTTATCGAAGGGCGGTTGTTGCTCACCGGGGCAGGCCTGGCTGACTTTGGCGGCGGCGGGGGATTAAGGTAATTGGCAAACTTCCTAGCCTGCTGGACCAATGGCGATACGGTGCTTGTATCGGCAACCGCTGTGGTCTTTTTCAGGCTCTCCAGTACGCCGGGCGAGTCAAGCAGGCTTTGCGTCTGCTCGTCCATGCCGGAGGAAAACACCGCCGGAAGGATAATCAATAGAACTGCCGCTGCGGCAACAATGATACTTGTTATTCTTAGTGCCTTGGTCATTTTTACGCCTCAGGTCAGTAATCTTTGACACATCGGCCGGGCCAAAGTTCCGGTAATTCGGCGGTTTTTGCGCACAAATCGCCTTGGCGGAGCGAACTATAGGCCCCAATGACTATCGCCCAAAGTCGTGGTTCAGTTTGACATTTTTTTGGCGGTTTTTGGTGAAATTGACCCTACGCAGTTAATGACCAGTTTTTCGCCGCCGGAGATGCCAACTGTTAGCTTGCTGTTAAAATGCCTTTTTGTACCAATATCGCTGGGAGGGACGATATCGAGGATGATTTCGTATTTGTCTTCCAAATATTCCTGGCTGACGATTTTGATGGCGTCGTTACTGGCGGATACCGACTCGACGTCGAAGTCCTCGCCATAGTTACTCAGGATGTAAAGTGTTTTTCGAATCGGCTTATCCTGTTCTGCGTTGAGAGCAATGAGTGTCGCGGGGTCGGACTTGAAAGGCGGCAGTAAATCGAAAGGAATAGAAATGGTTTTTTGAGACGGATGCGTCAGCGTGACAGTTATATTGCCGCTTCTTATGTCTTTGATTTGGTTCATATCGACCTGTGGCCTGAAGGTAAATTCATTAGCTTCTACTGCCGGGTCATAGTTTACCTTCATGCATTCGGGGCTTATCCGGATGCGTGAGACGGCAAAGGCCTTGCCGTCCAGACTTTCGATTTTCATCTCTCCAACACCGGCATTTTCTTCATCAAGTCTTAACTTGAACCGCATGGGTTCGTAACTTATTTTCTGAACCACATTGGCCTTGATTGCCAATTGGGCTTTAGGATTTTCTTTGTCGTTGCTCAGGATATACAGATGTTTGCTCACCTGTCCGCTTCTTTGGCCTGGGCGGAATGTCACGCTGATGGCGCCGCTTTCCCCGGGCAGGTAAGTCTTCTTTTTCAGCTCAGGTACAGTACAGCCGCATGTGCTCTGAACCTTTTTAATCTCAAGTACACCCTGCCCCTGGTTTGAAAATTTGAATTGGCCTTTATTTGTCGAACCCGGGTCGATATCTCCGAAGTCGTGAACATCATTTTCCACGACAATCTTAGGCGGGGGCCCTTCCTCCAATCTTTGGGCAGGCTCTTCAACCTCGCTCGGAGCAGGCTCTTCGGTAACGGCCTCGGTCGCCCCCCTGCTTTCTTGCGAAAGCAAGATGGGGGGTTCTGTTTGTGGTTCAGCCGTCTTCTGTGCGTATTCTTCAGTCTGGCGTTGTGTATCAGCCGCTTTCTCTTCGCAACCGGACGAGGTTATTAGCAAAACGGCGGAAGTGATAAATACAGTGAGCAAAAAACTGGTTTTCATATTCATCTCTCCAATATCGGGTCTACACATTTTCAAATCAGCCTAAACCCTCAGTGTATGCAAAAGGCTGCTTCAAGGCAAGTAAAATTATACGTCCATTCCTCAGCAGCACCCACTGCAGGCGGGGCAAAAGGTCCCGATAACAGGCGCTGACTGCGGCAGTTAGGACTCGCAGCGGGGTTGGCGGAGACATTTTGAAAATGCCAAATGCGCTTTACACGCAGCGTTCAACTGATTAGTATAGTGTGCAAACAGGGCTCCCCATTTGCGAAGATTCGCAAAATGGGAACCCATAAAGCTGCTATGGAGACTTATATGGGCACCAAGACCTGTGACGTTTCGGTCGTAGCACCGCTTCTTAATGAACAGGATAATATAGAACCGCTTTACGAGCAGATTACGCAGGCTCTGAGCGGGATATACGACTACGAGGTTATCTTTGTCGATGACGGCAGCACAGATGCGGGTTTCGACATTCTTTCACAGCTGCAAAAGGCCGACCCGCGTGTACGGGTTATCCGGTTTCGCAAGAACTTCGGCCAGACGGCGGCGATGAGCGCCGGCTTTGCGCATTCGCGCGGCAATATCATAGTGGCCGTCGATGCGGATTTACAGAACGACCCTGCCGATATTCCGCAGATGATAGACAAGCTCAACGAAGGATATGACGTAGTCAGCGGCTGGCGCAGGAAAAGGTACGACAAGGCATTGACCCGCCGGCTCCCTTCCAAAATGGCTAACTGGCTGATAGCAAAGATTACAGGGGTTAAACTTCACGATTTCGGATGTACGCTCAAGGCCTATCGCAGAGACGTGATTGCCGAGACAAGGCTTTACGGCGAGATGCACAGGTTCATACCGGCTTTGGCAAGCTGGAGCGGCGACAAGATATGTGAGATGGTCGTCAATCACAGGCCAAGAACGGCCGGTGTGGCAAAATACGGGCTGGGCCGTACTTTCAAAGTCATACTGGATTTGATTACCGTCAAGTTCTTGGTTTCATTTTCCACCAAGCCCATTTACATCTTCGGCGGATTGGGCATGCTGACGTTGCTTGGAGCGGTTTTATGCGGGCTTATAGTATTGTATCAAAAGTTCTTTTCGAACTTTTCAATAAATCGCAATGCGCTGTTCTATCTGGCCGTGCTTCTTGTCACCACAAGTGTTCAGTTCATTCTGATGGGGCTTTTGGCCGAGATACTCGTGCGGACTTACCATGAATCACAGAATCGTCCGACTTATGTCATAAAGGAGATTCTCGAATCACACGAACCAGGCGGGGAAGCTGAATGAGCAAGCCATCTGCCCAAAGTCGCGGTCCGAAAAAAGACCACGTCCGCATACCCGGCAAAAAGCAGGCTAACTATGAAGTGATTTTAATTGGGCTTGCGATAGTCCTGGCGAGTATTCCGTTCTGCCTCGGCAAGTATTTTGAGTTCAATTCACCGGGTCCATTCGACAGCGGTGCTTATGTTTACTCGGCGGCACATATATTAAACGGAGCGAGGATAGGTATAGATGAAATACCGAGCGCCCAGCCCGGTACACTTCTGGTTAATATACTGGGGGTGTGGCTGTTTGGTTTCAGTGATGTTGGGCCGAAGATAATACAGGGCCTTTTGCAGGCGGCGGCGTTTGTCCTGATGTTTGTTGCCTTGCGCAGGTTGTTTTGTACTCTGGCGGCGACTGTAGCTGTGGTTGTGGCGTCGGTATATCTTTCTGCGCCTCTTATAGCCAAGTTCGGCAACGTCAAAGAGCAGTACATGATTGCCTTTATGGTTATGGGCATAAGCTGCTTTGTACTTGGCCAACTGTCGGGCAGGGGTTTCTGGAATTTTTTATCCGGTGCATTCCTGATATGGGCGCCGCTGTTCAAGCCTACGGGGCTGTCGGCTCCCGGTGCCCTGGGATTATTTCTTATCGTGCAGGTTGTTTTGAAAAACCGGACTATCCGACAGACAGCCCGGGATATTGGACAGCTTGTTCTGGGAGCGGCAATCTCGATCGCGCCGCTGTACATATGGATAATAGCAGCGGACGTGCAAATGAAATTGCCCTATTCGTTTGTCTGGGGGGTTATAAGCAAGGTCTTGCCGTCGGCAGGCGGCGGTTCGGCCGAAGCAACCGGTGGTTATGTAAGCACCAGTCGTAGTCTTGTGCCGTTTTCCGAACAGTGGCCGCGGGTTTTGCGGTATTACGGACTTCTTGTATTGCCGATTACGCTTGCGGTCGGTTCTATCCTGATGCGCCTGGCAGTCTGGCTTAGGGCAAAGCTCAGTAAGACCGAGCTGCAGGATACTGCTGTCTGTGGGCGTTTCGTACTTCTTCTCGGCCTGTGGTGGTTTCTCGACATGGCTTTTGTATGGATTAGCCCGCGCTCCTACGAGCAATACTACCTGCCGTTGAACGCATCGGCTGCGATGCTCGGCGGTTATATAGTGACATTATATCGGCGGAAACTGGGCAGCGGGGAAAAGGCACCCTGGATTATAGTCGGGATTATATCTCTGATGGTTATGATGGTTATGTCCTGGCATATATTTGCCGGCATACAAACAAGCCCGCACTCGGGACGTTCATACAGCCGGCGCACAAAGGGCTATGTCCAGACGTATAAGGAAATCTCTCTGCGGCGACAAAGAGACCTTAAAGGTCCCTGGGAAGTTGTGGGTGAGTATATTCGTATGCATTCGCAGCCAGGCGACAAAATTTACGTCTGGGGCTGGTATCCCGGTATTTATGTTCAGGCCCAGCGGTTCAGCTCGGCGTCGAGTGCTTTTTCCACGACTCGAACGGAACCGGCACAGTTAAAGGGAGATATAGACAAACTTTTGGCGGAGTTCCATCGTGAAATGCCAAAGTTTATTGTTGATTCGCGCAAGCGGCACATACCGACGGAAAGACCCCCTTATGAATTATGGCCCATAGCGCCGAAGGGATTTATGGGTTTGCAAAAATCTACATTCCTGCCGCTCAATAAAGAAGTTATTAATCTATACGACCGCGAATGGGCCAAAATGCTGACTGATCGGTTCGATGATGATGAAGCGGAACGTTACAGGATTCTCAAGCCTTTCAGGGAATTCGTGATGAATAATTACCGCAATGTCTCCATGTTCGGCGACCATGTGCTGTTTGAACGCAAAGAAGACACAACAAATATAGAGCAGCAATAGTTGTGACTGAACTTAAGATATTGATGCTTAACCATGAGTTTCCGCCTGTCGGGGGCGGTGCAAGCCCTGTCACTTTTGAGTTGTGCAGGCAGCTTGTCAGGCTTGGCCATACGGTCGACGTGGTGACAATGCACTATGACAACCTGCCTCGCTTTGAGACGGTCGAAGGCGTGAGGGTGTTCAGAACTCCCGCCGTTCGGAAAAAGCCGGATATTTGTTACACCCATGAACTGGCGACATATTATCCGGGAGCGATTTTCAAGACACTCGGTTTGGCGCGAAAGCAAAGGTATGACGTTATTCACTGTCATTTCATTGTTCCCGGCGCGCCGCTGGCCTGGACCGTCAGCAAGTGTGTCGCAATACCGTTTCTGGTGACCTGCCACGGCAGCGATGTCCCCGGTTACAATCCGGACAGGTTCAGCCTTGCTCACTCACTGATTCGGCCGGCGTGGAAATTCCTTGTCAAGAGGTGTCCGGTACTGGTCTCACCGAGCAAATCGCTCAAAGACTTGGTGCTGAAGAACTTTCCAAAGGCCAATGTGCGGGTAATCCCAAACGGCATACACCTCGACCGGTTTGGTCATCGTGCGAAGACCAGAAGTATATTAATGTGCAGTCGGCTGCTCCCCAGGAAGGGTTTCCAGTATGTGATTGAAGCGATTGGGCGGATGAAGCTGGATTGGCAGGTCAACATTATCGGTGACGGGCCATACCTTGCTCACCTCAAAGAGCTGGCGGCGAAGGTCGAAACGCCGGTCAAGTTCTGGGGCTGGCTGGACAGGGACGATAAGATGTTTCGACAGCTTTTTGAGGAAAGCTCGATTTTTGTGTTCCCATCCGAAGCTGAGAATTTCCCGACTGTGCTGCTGGAGGCTATGGCTGCCGGGACGGCAATAATCACCAGCACCGCCGGCGGGTGCCCCGAAGTAGTGGCAGATACAGGCATTCTTGTCGAACCGGGCGATATCGAAGCAATAAAAGAGGCTCTGCAGCAACTGACACAGTCAGAAGAACTGCGCCAGCGGCTGTCAGAAGCTGCGTTATCGAGAGTGCAACAGTTCAGTTGGGACTGCGTAGCCGGAAAGTATCTCGACGTCTATAAAGAACTTATCAATATGAAAAGCCTATAGTAACGGGACAGATTCCATAGTATTGGTGATGATGAGCTTCTATGATGCCCAAAGACAATAACAGCATCGCACAGACGCAAAAGAGAATCGGGGTTTGTTTTGTCAGCCCGAAGGCTTATCCTCTGTTCAATCCGGATGTACAAGGCGTGTTCGGCGGTGCAGAGGTAGACCTTTATTATATCGGTACCGAACTGGCGAAAGATGTCGGCTTCGACGTCAGCTTTGTGACGGCGGATTACGGGCAGCCGGATACACAGACAATAGAGAATGTCAGAATAATCAAGAGCCTGACCTTTGAAGAATGTGCTCTGAAGGGAGCCGCAAAGGTCTGGCGGGCAATGCGAAAAGCAAACGCAGATATTTATATCA